>OKUI01000632.1_pt1 | contig 11814 bp, 9 predicted proteins | sample 1606531 | NCBI WGS metagenome assembly OKUI01 (sample SAMEA3882506, study PRJEB24775) | human gut metagenome | biome: human-associated habitat; feature: intestine environment; material: feces | place: Netherlands | collected 2009/2010
GCCGCCGCCAAAGCCGCCGCCGGCTCCGCCTGCCCCTGCGCCGTAGCTGGGGTCCACACCGGCAAAGCCGAACTGGTCGTACCGCGCCTTCTTCTCCGGGTCGGACAGCACCTCGTTGGCCTCGTTGACCTCCTTGAACTTCTCCTCGGCCTCCTTGTCGCCGGGATTCATATCCGGGTGGTACTTACGGGCCAGCTTCTTATATGCTTTTTTGATCTCGTCCTCCGATGCGCCCTTGCTGACGCCGAGGACCTCATAATAATCTCGTTTTTCCTGTGCCATGGGATAAATCTCCTATTGCCAGTCTTGTTGCCTGCGGAGCCATCAGGTCAAAGGCTCCATCGGCAAAGCGATGGATTTTGCGTCCTGCCGATGGCAGACCGACGACGGCGTACCGCGTGTACGTCGAGGAGGTCTGACGATGGCAGGGCGCAAAAGGCGCGCTTTTCCTAAACGCCACAACAAGGGACAGGTACTTCCTGCCCCTTATTGCGGGATATATTTGCCTTACTTGTTGTTCTGGTCATCATCGTCGACTACCTTATAGTCGGCGTCGTAGTACTGCTGACCGCCGTTGGGGTCGCCGCCGGGCTGCTGACCGCCCATGTTGGGGTCGCCCTGGGGCGCCTGCTGCTGATACAGCTTCTCGCTCATCTTATAGAACAGCTGGGTCAGCTCCTCGGTAGCGGCCTTGATGGCGTCGGTGTCCTCGCCCTTCAGGGTCTCCTTCAGCTTCTCGACACCGGCGCGGATAGGCTCCTTCTCGCTCTCGGGCACCTTGTCGCCCACCTCGTTCAGGGTCTTTTCCGCCTGATAGACCATCTGGTCGGCCTGGTTGCGGACCTCCACCTTCTCCTTGATCTTGGCGTCCTCGGCGGCGTACTGCTCGGCCTCCTTGACGGCCTTCTCAATATCCTCCTTGCTCATGTTGGAGGAGGAGGTGATGGTGATGTGCTGGGCGTTGCCGGTGCCAAGATCCTTGGCGCTGACGTTCACGATGCCGTTGGCATCGATGTCAAACGTGACCTCGATCTGGGGCACGCCGCGGCGGGCCGGGGCGATGCCGTCCAGGTGGAAGCGGCCCAGGCTCTTGTTGGCGGCGGCCATCTCACGCTCGCCCTGCAGCACGTTGACCTCCACGGAGGTCTGGTTGTCGGCGGCGGTGGAGAAGATCTGGCTCTTCTTCACGGGGATGGTGGTGTTGCGGTCGATGAGCTTGGTGCAAACGCCGCCCATGGTCTCAATGCCGAGGGACAGCGGGGTGACGTCGAGCAGCAGCAGGCCCTTGACATCGCCGGTCAGAACGCCCGCCTGAAGAGCAGCGCCCATGGCGACGCACTCATCGGGGTTGATGCCCTTGAAGCCTTCCTTGCCGGTGAGCTTCTTGACCATTTCCTGCACGGCGGGGATACGGCTGGAGCCGCCCACCATCAGCACCTTGGCCAGGTCGCTGGGCTTCAGACCGGCGTCGGACATAGCCTGACGCACGGGGCCCATGGTGGCCTCCACCAGGTGGCCGGTCAGCTCATTGAACTTCGCCCGGGTCAGGGTGACGTCCAGATGCTTCGGGCCGGTGGCGTCCGCAGTGATATAGGGCAGATTGATGTTGCTGGTGGTCACGCCGGACAGCTCGATCTTGGCCTTCTCGGCGGCCTCCTTCAGGCGCTGCATGGCGACCTTGTCGCCGCTGAGGTCGATGCCGTCACTCTTCTTGAACTCGGACACCAGATACTTCATGATGCACTGGTCGAAGTCATCGCCGCCCAGGCGGTTGTTGCCGGCGGTAGCCAGCACCTCGATCACGCCGTCGTCGATCTCCAGGATGGACACATCAAAGGTGCCGCCGCCCAGATCGTAGACCAGGATCTTCTGGGGAGCCTCGTTGTCCAGGCCGTAGGCCACCGCGGCGGCGGTGGGCTCGTTGATGATGCGCAGAACATTCAGGCCCGCAATGCGGCCCGCATCCTGAGTGGCCTTGCGCTGGCTGTCGTCAAAATAGGCAGGCACGGTGATGACGGCCTCGGTCACCGGCTCGCCCAGGTAGCTCTCGGCATCGCGGCGGATCTTGGTCAGGATCATGGCGCTGATCTCCTGCGGGGTCAGGTCTCTGCCATCGATATGCACCCGGTGATCAGAACCCATGTACCGCTTGATGCTGGACACCGTGCGGCCTGAGTTTGTGGCGATCTGGCGCTTTGCCGCGCCGCCCACCAGACGCTCGCCGTCCTTGGTAAAGGCCACCACGCTGGGGGTGGTGCGCTCGCCTTCGGCGTTGGCGATGACCACAGGCTTGCCGCCCTCCACCACCGCCACGCAGGAGTTGGTGGTACCAAGGTCGATTCCGATCACTTTGCTCATAGTGCTTGTCCTCTTTTCTTCGGCGCAGAATATTTCCTTGAATATCTTACCGGTTTCCTATGACGATTTCTTAGAACAAATGTAAAGAAACTGTGTTTCAGGCGTTTTTATCGTCGGCCAGCAGCCGATCCGTCAGCAGTTCAGCCTCCCGCAGCCAGTCGGCAGCATCCGTTTCGCCCTCGGCCTGCAGGATCCGAAACCCCTGCACGGCCTCCGCCACCTGCAGCAGCGCCTTTTTGCGGGAAAGGTACTGGGTCTCGTACTGGGCAAGGCGCAGGCAGACCTGCGGGGTGTAGGCGATGTCCGGCACCTCCCGGGCAGCGCTCTGGGCACGGCGGTAGTATTGCAGGGTCTCCGCCATCTCCCCGCCCGATGCAGCACAGTCATCCCCCAGGGCGATCATGGCCTGCACTTCCCCGGCCTGTGCGGCTTTTTTCCACATCCGCCGGGCCTGGGTCTTATTCTTCCGGGTACCCCGGCCATAATACAGGCAGTCCCCCAGGGCAGAAAGCGCCTCGGCGCTGCCCGCCTCGGCGGCGGCAGTATAGCGGGCCGCCGCTTCCTGCCAATTCCCGGCCCGGGCGGCGGCGTGTCCGGCCTCCAGCTCCTGAGCGCCGGGGTTGTCGCTCCCCCGCTCCGATCTCAGCAGCCCGCTGAGCAGGGAGACATCCAGCGTGGCAGAGCTTGTCCACGGATCCAGCACCACACCATCGATGCCGTCCGTTTCCAGCGCATATTCCATGGCGCTGCGCAGGCTGCGCTCCACCATGGGGCGGGTGGCGCTGGCCTTTTCCGCCTCGGCGTTCTTTACCGAGGTGAACAGCGGCAGATAGTTCCGCTCTTTCCGGGTGTGGAGCAGCCAGGGCGGCAGGCCCTCGGCCCGCTCCTCCGGGATGGGCAGGTGTGCCCAGGGGGCGGCCCCGCTCTGGGGGTCCACCGCCGCATCCAACGGCACCAGCACCTTGGTCTGCAATTCCAGCGCATAGTTCAGGGCGTTCATCAGGCTCCAGAAATGTTCCTCGTTCTGCTCCCGGTACAGCCGCGCCACGGCCTCCTCCACAAACGGGCAGCCTGTGCCCACCGGCCCGTACTGCGGCGCAGTCCGCTTTTTTCCGCTGCCCACCGGCCGGAAGCGCCGACCGCCCATGTTGTATGCCATTTATCTCACCCTTCTTTTTCATCAATAGAATAAGTATAGCAGGAATCCGCAAATTTCACAATATTTTCCCGCAGGCAGCCGAACGCAAAAACAGCAGGCGGCTGCACATGGCCGTCTGCTGTTCGGTTCACTCTTCTGCCGGTTTCTCCGCATCGTCCAGATAGTCCTCGATGCTGCCGATGCTGTACCGGTTCTCGTTGGCTTTCACGCTCCGTGCACTGGCATCGTAGCAGGCTTCCAGAATGGGCATCACTGGCTGCTGGCCCTCCGGGTCGGTCAGATGTCCGATGGCCCGGGCCTCATAGTAGTTGTCGATGATCTGGTTCACGATCCGTTTGCGGTCACGGAGCGGAGTCTGCAGGTTGGCCAGCAGCTCCTGCCGGATGCCGCAGCTGTTGCTGCCGTGGTCGCCGAACAGGATGTAATACTCCTGCTCGATCTCCAGCGGTGCAGCCTGATGCAGATAATAATCCGCCAGTGTCCTCCGCTTCTTTTCGGTGCTGAAGCCCTTGATATCCTCCATGCCGCGCGGAAAGAGTTCCGGATGCAGGATCCACATTTCATAGGGCCCCACCGGCAGGTGCAGAGTATCGAATACATCCAGAAAATCCTCCAGCGCAATGCGGATCTCGCCCCGCTCCCATTTCTGAATGGTGCGCTTGTCCCGCCCCAGCATATCCGCAAGCTCCTGCTGAGATCTGCCCGCCACGTTCCGGGCAAAGGCAATGGCTTCCCCGATTCGGTTCCGGTAGTTGGACATATTCTTTCCCTCCTGACACACACTTGTACACCAGGCATTCCAACGTCTGGCGACATAAAATACTTTCCTCTGATAAAAGGATAATGGTTTGTCCCGCCTTCTGTCAAGAGTTGCAAATTCAATCACTTCACGTCAAATTTTTGTTAAATGTGTCATTCAAGCCGGACAGCCGCCTTTTTTGCAGAGATTTTGCCACTCCGTGGGGCATCCGCCCCCTGTCTTAAACAACGTTCGGGCCATTTTGTCCTTTTTCACCTGCCGGAGGCAGCCGGATGTGTCAGGTACACCGCAACACACAACGCAAAATATTTTTGCAAAAAATTCCTCTTCGGCAGGTTTTTCCCAGCGCATCCGTTTCCATACACGCAAAAACCGCCCATAGCCGTCAAAAACAGCCATGGGCGGGTGCTTTTTCTTTATGCCAGTTTGTTCAGCCTTACGGCAACGTAGGGGTCAGGGAGCTTGAGCTCGTCAGCAAGGTCGGCTTCAGATTCGTACTTCTCCGCCGCCATGCCCACCACAACGCTGCACACGTCAAAGCGTCCGGCGGGCGAAAGAGCCGTGACCTTGGCTTCTCCGTCGGCAATGGCGGTCACCACGCCATCCGCATCCACGGTAACGACACCGGGGTTGCTGCTGACCCATGTAATGGGCACGCTGCCGCCGCCCTCCACCGCAACGGTGGCCGTCAGACGTTCCTGGGTGCCCACGGTGCGGAGCAGCAGGTCACTCTTGTTCAGGGTCACCTTGCCGATATCCGAGGTCACCGTAACACTGCACCGCAAAGCCTGGCCGTTGGAGACCATTGCCGTGATGGTGGTGGTGCCCGCCGCCTGAGCCGTGACAAGGCCCTTGTCGCTGACTGTGGCAACCTCAGGGTTGCTGCTCATCCACTGGTAGACATAGAGGAAGGAGTGGTCGCTGTTGGTCAGCTGGAGCTGATGGGCGGGGTGCAGGTCATTGTACTGCAGCACAAGGCTCAGGCTGGTGGTATCCAGCGTGGGCTTTTTTCTGGCTGCTTCTTCATTTTTGCGGGTCACGGTCACCTTGCAGGCGGCGCGTTCGCCGTGGTCGGAGATGGCGGTGATGATGGCAGTGCCTGCATTGCGGCCCGTCACCTTGCCGTCGCCATCCACCGTGGCAACATTGGAGTTGCTGCTCATCCAGACGATGAAGTAATAATCGCTCTGTCCGCTGGTGTACAGGTAGCCCTTGGGGCGGGGGTCATCATCGGTGATCTCCAGCTCCATCTCGGTCAGCTCCAGTTCCAGCCTGGAGCCGGTTCCGGTCAGGCCTGTCAGCACACCGGGCGCGGCCTGCGCGGGCAAAGGGGCAGCCAGCAGGGCCCCGCTCAGAGCCAGCAGGGCCAGAAGCCGCCCCGCGGTTTGGAATTTCCATTTCATTGGGTCGAACTTCCCTCCTTGTTTCATCCCATGGGATCAAAGGAATGCCGCACACATGGAAAAATTTCGCGTCCATGATTTTTCTCACTACTGATTTATTTTACACGTCCGGCCAATGTGGGTCAAGTTTTTCGCCCAAAGTGCTGTGCTTTCGCACCCGATTTCGTCGGGAATTCCAATTTTTTCCGATTTTTTTGTGCAGAACATCAGGGCCAAAAAGCGCTCAGTCACCTCCGGTGACAGCTCCCCTGATAGGGAGGCCCGGTTCACGCGCTTTCTTCGGTGTAATACTGTGCCTGGGCGTTCCACAGTTCGTAATACTTTCCATCCGGCTCCCCCAGCAGTTCCTCATGGGTGCCCTGCTGGACGACCTCGCCGTGGTCGAACACGGCGATCTCATCACAGAACTTGCAGGAGGACAGCCGGTGGCTGATATAAATTGCAGTCTTATCGCCCGCGATCTCGTTGAACTTTGCGTAGATCTCCGCTTCAGCCACCGGGTCCAGGGCGGCGGTAGGCTCATCCAGCACGATGAAAGGTGCATCCTTATACAGGGCCCGGGCAATGGCGATCTTCTGGGCCTCGCCGCCCGAGATGGTCACGCCATCCTCGTCCAAATCTTTATAAAGGCAGGTGTCCAGCCCCTTGGGCATCCGGGCCAACCGGTCGGAAAAGCCCGCTTTTTGCAGGCAGTCGGCGGCACGGGCGACATCATAATGCTGGGCCGTGGCAACATTCTGGCCCAGCGGCAGGGCGAACAGCTTGAAATCCTGGAACACCACCGAGAAGATATCCATGTACTCATCGTAGCGGTACTTACGGATGTCGATGCCGTTGAGCAGGATGACACCCTCGGTGGGGTCGTATAGGCGGCAGAGCAGCTTGATGAAGGTGGTCTTGCCGCTGCCGTTCATGCCCACCACGGCCAGCCGCTCCCCCACCTTGAAGGTCATGCTCAGGTGGCGCAGGGCATATTGCTCGCTGCCGGGGTACCGGAACGAGACATCCCGGAACTCCACGGTATACTGGCGGTCGCTCCGCTTTTCGGTGGTCAGGCTGCCCTTGTACATCTTGTTGGGCAGGTCAAGATAGTCATAGAGCGTTTTCAGGTAGGGGGCGTTGAATCTGCAGTCGCCCACGGCGGTGAACAGCCCGCCGATGCCCACAAAAAAGTTGGTGGCTGCGCCCACATACTGGGTCACAGCGCCCAGACCAAAGGCCCCGCCGTAGGCCTTCAGGCATACAAAGAGGTAGGCAAGACCCATGAGCAGAGCCGAAGCGGCGTTGCCCGTGGCATTCAGGATGCCGAATTTCCCCTTGCGGGCCCGCTCAAAGGCAGGCATGGAGACGGCGGCGTGATCTTTCAAAAACTCGAACTGGTCGTACATCCGCACATCCAGCGCCTTTTTGTCGTCCCGACATACTCCCGTGAGGAAGGCCCAGAGCCGGTTGCCCCAGCGGCCCTCCTCCTCGATATCCGGGCTGCTGATGCCCGCGCTGGAAGCGCACACCGGCGAGAGCCACGCCACGGCCAGGATCAGCACCAGCACTGCCGGAACACAGAGCGGGCTGTTGAGGACTGTCAGCGGGCCGGCGGGCACTCTGGCCGTGAACAGCCCCACCGACAGCACCGCGCCACCCAGAATACGGAATACCGCCGCGGATACACTGTCCAGCAGCGCCACAGCGTTGGGATTGCCGCCGCTGCAGAAGCTTTCGCTCTGCTGGATGAAATTGTAGAGGTCGTAGACCTGCTGGCTGTCCTCGTCGGCATAATCCATGGACATCTGCTTTTCCATAAAGCAGTCATGGCCCAGCTGCCAGTTCAGCTGTTCCCGCTCCACGCTCTTCCAGTGGAGCAGGACCGACCGCACCAGCGTGAGCAGAGCGGTCACGCCCAGCACCCACGCCACATCCACGGCAAGGGCCTGCGGGTCCCGCGCGTCCGACAGCTCAGCCACCAGCCGGGCCGAGAACCAGACCACGGCATAGGGGCTGACGGCATCCGCCAGTGCCCACAGCACGGTGGACAGCACAAAGCGGGGCGTATTTTTCCAGTAAAAGCGCCAGGCCCGCAGGGTCAGCCGGACGCTTTCCTTCAGGGTCATTTTTTCTTCGTTCATACAGCCTTGCCCTCCTTGTAATATTTGCTCTGCACCGCAAACAGCTTGGCATAGCCGCCGTTTTGGGCCATCAGCTGGTCGTGGGTTCCCTCCTCGACCACACGGCCGTTTTCAAGGAAGAGAATGCGGTCACAGAAACGGGTGGAGGCCAGTCGGTGGCTGATGAACAGGCTGGTGCGGCCCCGGGTCATCTCGTTGTACTTCTGGTAGATATCATCCTCGGCGATGGGGTCAAGGGCGGCAGTGGGCTCATCCAGCACAAGAATAGGCGCGTCTTTATACAGGGCACGGGCCAGCATCAGGCGCTGGGTCTGGCCGCCGGAGAACTCCACGCCGTCCAGATAGACATCCCGGCCCACATGGGTCTTGATACCCGCCGGGAGGGATGTGATTTTTTCCGTCAGCCCTGCCTGGTCAAGACAGTACCGCACCTTTTCCTCGTCGATGCCGTCCATGGCCTGGGCCACATTCTCGGCCACCGTGCAGGAGAGCACGCTGAAATCCTGAAAGACCGCTTCAAACAGCTTGTAGTAATCCCGGCGGTTATACTGCCGGATATCCTGCCCGTTCAGCAGAACACGCCCCCCGGTGGGGTCAAGGAAGCCGCAGATCAGCTTGACCAGTGTCGTCTTGCCAGCGCCATTCAAGCCCACGATGGCCAGGTTCTCGCCGGGGTGCAGTGTCAGGCTCATGTGGGCGATGGTGTTTTTCTCCGCACCGGGGTAGCGGTAGCTCACATCCTCCAGCTGCAGCTCATAGGGCATATCCAGCCGCTTTTCCAGCGGGATGCCCTCCTCAAACCGGAAGGGTTCCGGCAGCTCGAGGAACTCCCGGATGGTGGAGATGTCCAGGCTCTGCTTGCGCAGGAGGGCAAACTGCTCCATCAGGCCTGTGACCCACTGGGCAAAGCCGGAGGCCGCACCGAAGTAGAGCAGGAATTCCGACACCGGCAGGCCCCTGGTCACGGTGAGCCAGAGCAGATAAGCATAGGCCGCACCGTTGCGCACCAGCAGCAGGGCCAGGTCGATGAGGTTGGCGGTCAGGTAGGCGCGCTCCCGCTTTTCGAGAAAGGCATAGTTGAGCCGCAAAGCAGAATCGTACAGGTCAGTGAGCCACTGCCGCAGGCCGAAGATGCGGATATCCTTGCCGAACTCGCGTCCCTCGGCGGTGTTGCGCAGGTAATGCAGGCTCCGGGTGATCTTTGCCCCCTCCTCCCGGTGGCGGTAGCCCCACTCGTTGATATTCCTGGTGGAAAAATAGCTCACCACAGCGGTCAGGGCCGTCAGGACACAGAGCCAGGGGTTCAGCCCGGACAGCAGAGCCAGATACACCCCGAAGCCGATGAGGTTTGTCAGGATATCCGTCCAGCTTTTCCAGAAAGCCTCGCCGGAAGCACGGTTGTTCATACAGGCATCGTGGCCCTTCTGGTACATCAGACGGAAGGCTTCATCCAGCAGGTTGGCATAGGCCGTGCGGGTGCGCTTGGTGTTGATGCGCTTCAGCAGCTCCAGCCGCACGCCGCACCGGCCAAACATGGTGAGGTGGTCGATGTAGTAGCACAGCGCGGTCAGGGCAAACAGCAGGATGGTGAACCCGCCGATGGCACCCAGCAGCTGGCCCAGCGGCGCGCCGCTTTCCAGTTTGCCCAGCACCGCCGGGCTGATGAGCATTTCGGCAGTGGTCCTGCCTGCCGTGCAGACGGCCAGCAGCACCACCAGCAGCGGCACGCTCCGTCGGGTGTCCCAGGCCACCGAGAGCATGTAGGCAGTGTTCTGCCAGACATTGTATTTGGGCTTTGGCTTTTTGGTTTTCTCGTTCTTTCCCATTTTGGAATCCCCTTTCACTTGTCTGGCAATGATCCTAACACAAAAAATTGCCCCCGACACATTCCGGGGACGAAACGCCTGATTTGGGGGATGAATTGCAGGAACCTCTCCGTCAATGCTTCGCATTGCCACCTCTCCTAGTAGGAGAGGCAAGCCAGTAGCAGCGTGAACTTGGCTCCCCAATCAGGGGAGCTGGCGCGGAGCGCCTGAGAGGTTTACACCTGTGGAATCAATATCTCCGTCGTGAATGCCCCATCCTCGCTGTTGCGGCTGAGGTAGCCATCCAGCTTTTCCACGATGGCATCAATGCGCACCAGCCCGAAGCCGTGGCCCTCGCCCTTGGTGGTGACAAAACGGCCCGCAAGCTTTTTCTGCTTTTTAGTTGCCGTGAAATTGGTGAAGGAGATATAGAGCTGTGTGCCCTTCATATCCATATATACCCGGATGAGCCGCTCCTCCTCGGGCAGCTCCGCACTGGCATCCATGGCGTTATCAAAAAGGTTGCCCAGGATGCAGCAGAGGTCAAGCTCACTCATTTTCAGTTTGACCGGGATATGGGCATCGATCTGCACCGGGATATTTCGGCTCTTGGCAAGGGAGATCTTGCTGTTGATGATGGCATCAGCCATGGCATTGCCGGTTTTTACAGCCAGATCAACAGTGTTCAGGTCGGTATCCAATGCATCCAGGTAGGCTTTGATGCCGTCCAGATTCCCCTGTGCCGCCAGCACCTTCATGGTCTGGATGTGTCCCCGGTAATCGTGCCGCCATCCCCGCATCTGGCGGTACATGTTGTCCACCTCTTTGTAGTGGGTCTCGATGAGCTCCCGCTGGTAAGCGGCGATGCGTTTATCGAGGAGCTTTGAAAAGAATTTAAGTTTCATCATTAAGTCCTCTCAATGATTGCCCGGTTCAGGGGCTCATAGGCACCCCGGGGCAATGGGAGGGCGGTACCATCGGCCAGCACGACTTCCTTTTTGGTCACACGGCGGATCTGTTTCAGGTTCAAGATCATCCCCCGCCCCACCCGGATGAAGCCTTCGTCCAGCTGGGCCTCGAACTCACCAAGCGTCCGCTTGACGGTGTAATCCTGCCTGGCATGAACCGTGACGTAATTCTGGTGCACGTCCAGATACCGCACCTCATACAGCGGCAGGCGCACCAGCTCGCCGGAAAGCTCCAGGTTCAGGCACCGGGCGTTGCGGCGGTGCTTTTCCCAAGCACGGTCGAGAACAGCAAAGAGCTTTTCGCGGCTGACCGGCTTCACCAGGTAGTGGAGGGCGGCCACGTCATAGCCCTCGGCAATGTAATCGGAGTAGCCGGTGATGAACACGATCTGCACGGCTTCATTCTCCTGCCGCACCGTTTTGGCCAGCGTCACACCGTCCGTGCCCGGCATTTCCACGTCCAGAAGTAATAGGTCAAAGCTTTTGTCCTCTGCGTAGCGAAAAAGAAAGGCATCCGCCGAGGCAAAGCGCTCACTCTCCACCTCAATGCCACGCTCTGCGGCCCACTGGTGCAGAATGCTCCCCACAAATTCAGCATCGGTCGTGCTGTCATCACAGATCGCGGCACGGTATGACATGGCGGCTTCTCCTCTCTTTCCGTAAACTCTGGGTAGAAGTATGACACACTTTCTCCCCGATTGCAACAAAAAAGAAGCGGCTGGCGCACCAGCTGCTTCTTTTTATAACGCTTAATAATTATGCTTCTTCAACTCAAAGTAGCTCTGGGGATGTGCGCAGACGGGGCACTTGAGGGGTGCGGACTTGCCGATGTAGGTATAGCCGCAGTTCCGGCACTGCCAGACCTGCTGTTCCTCACGGGCAAAGACCTTGTTGTTCTTCAGGTTCTCAGCTAGCTCACGGTAGCGCTCCTCGTGCTCCTTCTCGATCTGTGCCACCATAGTGAACAGGGCGGCCAGCTGGGGGAAGCCCTCTTCCTTGGCTTCCTTGGCCATGCGGGGATACATCTCGGTCCACTCGTCGTGCTCACCGCCGGCGGCCATTTCCAGGCAGGTCATGGTGTCGGGGATGGAGCCGCCGTTCAGGGCCTTGAACCACATCTTGGCGTGCTCCTTCTCGTTGGCGGCAGTCTCCTCAAAGATGGCAGCCAGCTGCTCATAGCCTTCCTTCTTGGCCACACTGGCGAAGAAGGTGTACTTGTTGCGGGCCTGGCTCTCGCC
>OKUI01000639.1_pt1 | contig 11718 bp, 9 predicted proteins | sample 1606531 | NCBI WGS metagenome assembly OKUI01 (sample SAMEA3882506, study PRJEB24775) | human gut metagenome | biome: human-associated habitat; feature: intestine environment; material: feces | place: Netherlands | collected 2009/2010
AAGCTGTTTAGCTTCATGCTGTTCCTTTTCCCGTACTGCTTGAAAAATGCAATGAGAAAAGGGCTGTTCAAAAGCTATGTTAGCCTCAGCTGTAATGACGAGCACATAAAAGGAGTTATTGATGTCGCGAGACATATCAAGCTAAATACGCCGTTCACCGGGAATATAGCCTACAATCAGCGCGAATTTTCATATGACAATTATCTTACAGAGCTTGTGAGGCATACAATCGAGCTTATTAAAATGAAACCATATGCCAACACCCTTTTGTCAGGTGTTAGAGAAGAGGTCAAGCAAATTACAGATGCAACTCCGCATTACAGATTGCATGATCGCCGTAAAGTCATTGAGATAAATAAGAAGTGCGTAATCAGGCATGCGTACTATCGGGAGTATCTTGCTTTGCAGCGGTTGTGTTTGCTGATTTTGCAGAATTTTAAACATGGTATCGGAGCCGGCTCAAGGCGGATTTACGGCATTTTATTTGATGGCGCATGGCTGTGGGAGGAGTACATTGCTTCTCTTCTTGACGGCGCATTTTATCATCCGATGAATAAAGCGGGCAGGGGAGCACAGCGCCTTTTTGATGGCGGCGCAGGGCTCATATATCCCGATTTCATCAGCCGAAATGATAAGATAAGAATAATTGCAGATGCAAAGTATAAGCCGGTTGAGAATATCGGAAACAAAGACTACTTGCAGGTGCTTGCCTATATGTTTCGGTTTGACGCAAAAATCGGATACTATCTGTACCCTGAGGCGTCGGTGGCAGGTGATCTGAAACTCCGACTTAATAAAGGCTTGACTTATGAGAAAAAAGTTGTGCCGAGAGATGACGTCTTTGTCGTGAAGCATGGATTGAAAATTCCGGCAGGAGCGGAGACATATGAAGAGTTTGTAGCCTGCATGAAAGAAAGCGAATGCGCTTTTTGCTCAGCTTTGCTCAAAGCCGAACGATAACAGCTACCAAAGTCTAACTCACCGATGAGGGATTAATACACAATTTCTGTTGTCAAGGACAACATTTTTTGGGGTAGGCTCTGCATTGGTATTTCCAGTGTTAAGCCAATTGTAGCATTGTATCGTAGATCCTACGAGATAAGCAACCGGATCCTTCGAGAAATAACGTAACGGCAACGCAAACCTAGACACAAATATACATGATTTTCAAGAGGACGCTTGAATAATTGTAAAAATGATGATATAATGACAATGGATTTTTATATGGAACTTTTTGTACAAACAAGAAATGAATTCTCTTAGGGACTCAGAATGTCTGCCCGCGACGTTAACCTACCTGGTAAATTAGCAGAAAAATCTTCCTAACAAAACCATCTTTGCAAAAGCTTAGAATTGCAAAAATCCAAGGAATTAAGCGGGTTCTGATTCGCAAAATGAAACTGTATTATGTCAGGGGTATTGATGCTCACCTGATAGCACTTTGCAGTCACAGCAGTGAGGAAGAGATGGCGGCATGTGTTGAAAAGGTCAAAGAACAGTATGATGGAAGTATACAGTATGCAGTGGGGGTGGCTGCGGATGAGGGACAGAGCATCGTCGCTGCAATCACTGATGCGGCAACAGCCATGAAGACAAAAAAGCTTGTGGACAGTGAATCATCGCACTCAGATATGCTGACATCACTCATAAGGGCTCTTGAGGAGTGCGACAGCGATACGGAACAGCATGTGCGTCGTACACAGGAGATGGGGGCTGAGCTTGGTAAACGAATAGAACTCTCGGATATCCAGCAGAGCAAGCTGGCGCTGCTTTGTTTGCTCCATGACATAGGGAAGGTAGGAGTTCCTATGGAGATACTCAACAAGCCGGGAAAACTCACGGATGAGGAATGGAAGATCATGCGTTCCCACGTTGAGAAGGGTTATGAGATCGCCATGAGCAACACAGAACTCAGACAGATCGCGGAGGAGATAAGGCATCATCATGAGAGATGGGATGGAAATGGATATCCGGATGGACTGAGCCGTGAAAGCATACCGGTTCTGTCACGTGTGATTGCGGTGGTCGATGCATTTGACGCAATGATCAATGACAGACCTTACAGAAAGGGTATGCCGATATCAAAAGCGATAGAAGAATTAAAGAGCTGCGCGGGCAGCCAGTTTGATCCATATATAGTTTCTGAGTTTATCAGGCTTGTCTCAGAGAAGTATGCGAATTCACTGGAAAATGAATCAAAGCAGAGGGCTGCTAATGGTGGTGTCGGTGCAGATGGTAATGGAGAGAATGTTGGTGATCGAACTGCCCCAGGAAATGGTATGGCGGACTCTGATGGTGATGGCGCCAGCACAGACGACGGACAGACAGAGATCCGGGTCATGGCGCGCAGACAGAAGGTGGATTCTTCTGAATATGGCAAGGATGCGTTTCGTGTACATACAGTAAAATATAGCAGATATCTGGTGGATGAAAACTGGAGGATCATATCTGTAGACGATAATTTTGAGGAACTTACGGGTTACAGCAAGGAGGACATAGAGAATAATATCATAACCCAGATCGACCTTATACCGGACGAGGATAAAACAGAATATCTCTGTCAGGTAAATGCGAATCTGGCAAAGAGCACATTTGTATTTCAGGAACACAAGATACATCGGAAGGATGGCAGGGATATATATGTATTATGCACTGGAAGAATGTTTTATGATTCGGCACTTCAGAAAGACAGAGGAGAAATAGTAATAGTGGATGTATCAAGTACATATGCTTTGAAGATGCTGACAGATGCGGAGCAGAATAAGGCGGATGTGAGACTCAGAAACTGGGAGAACACCTATCGTACAGATCCCCTCACAGGACTTTTGAACCATGCGGCATTTAGAAGTGACATGGAGCAGAGACTTCTTGAGTGTACGCACACAGCGGTGATGATCATGATGGATGTAGACAGATTCAAGCAGTACAACGACACCTACGGACATCACAATGGCGACAAATATCTTGTCCTTGTGGCACAGGCACTGCAGGCGGCACTCCGTGGTGATGACCATGCATGCCGTATGGGCGGTGATGAATTTGCAGCCATGCTGTTCTTCAACAAGAGTGTGTCTGATGACGTGATAAGGGAACGTGCCCAGCAGATATTTGACAAGGTGAACCTGACTGTGAAGGCCACTGAGGGCGGAACAGGAATCTCCATGGGTGCGGTGATCGCAAGAACTGAACTGACATTCAATGAGATGTATGAGGAGGCGGATAACGCCCTCTATGATGTTAAGGAGAGTGGAAGAGGCAGGATTGAGGTGAAGAGGCATGGGGAGTAGATCGTATATCTTCAACATACTTCATAAAGATCTTCACAAAAAACTTCACAAAAAACTCCACAAAGAACCTTTGCTTCCTATGAGTCTGATCTTGTTTGCCGTAATTTTGGCATATTCTTTTCGACTTATTGGAAGAGGAAGTTTCTATCCTACTCTGTTTTCTTATCTGCGTAGTTTCATTTATATCGGGCTTTATGCCGCCTGGGGAATTTCAATCCGCCAACGTATCGTGCAGAAACAGGTCGGACAATATCTGGTAGGCGTTTCGGTGCTTTTGATTTTGTGGTTTACCTTTCGCTCAGCAAAATACTTTATATTCTGGCAGCCGGTTGCAATAAGATACCAGTGGTATCTATTCTATCTGCCAATGCTGTTTGTACCCATGCTTGCACTGCTGATCGCAATGTCTCTGGGCAAGCCCGATGAATATAAACTGCCAAAATCTGTCTGGCTATTGTCTGCCGTTTCGGGAGTTTTGCTTATTCTAGTGCTTACGAATGATCTACATCAATTAGTTTTCACATTCCCTAAAGATGCGGATGTCTGGTCTGATGCAGATCATGGCTACGGTGTGTGCTATTTTGCCGTGATCGCATGGCAGGTGCTTTGTGCCGTAGCAGCACTTATTTTTATGCTCTTTAAATGCAGGTTAAAGAACGGTAAGCATCGTTATTTGCCCGTAATTCCATTTGCGATATCGCTGGCTTATCTTGCATTGAACTATGTTGGTACGCCATGGCTGAAACATTTATTCGGTGACGTTACGGCATTTCAAAGTCTTATGTATATGCTCGGTTTCGAGGCTTGCATTGCCTGCGGATATATTCATTCAAACAGCCGCTACGCAGATCTTTTTGCCTCATCTGTCGGCACATCGGCAGAAATTACTGACAGAGACTTCAACATTCGCTATGCAGCGTTGAATATCGAACCTATATCAAAGGAAACAATGAGAAAAGCCGAGAAAGCTCCTGTCACAGTAGACGGTGGGCTGACCGTACATACCATGCCCATCGGCGGCGGTTATGCGGTATGGACAGAGGATATGTCGGCGCTGCTTGCCATTAAGGAAGAATCAGAATGTCTTGCGGAAGAGCTTGCCGAAAGAAATGAGATTCTTCGCTATGAATACAGGCGGGAGTCGAAACGCCGCAAGGTGGAGGAGCAAAACCGACTGTACGATCTATTGCAGTCGGCAACACAAAAACAGATCAATCGTATTTCGGCATTGACACAGGAATACCGCCGAATCTCAAAATCTGATACAGACAGAGTTAAAATGCTACTTGCCGAGATTGCCGTTTTATGCAGTTATATCAAACGCCGTAAGCATCTGACACTGCTTGCCGACCGAGATTGTAAGGTTGCAGTCAGCGAGCTTGAGAGAGCTTTTTCCGAATCGTTACAGACATTAAAGCTTTTAAATGTACGCAATACTCTGTATGTGGACAGTGAACTTTCCATGATTTCGGACAAAAACGCTGCTGCGATATTAGATTTTTATGAGGAAGTAATAGAAGCAGATCTTGAAAATTTAACAAGCGTGCAAATAAGTCTCGCAAATATAAACGGACTGCGACTGTCGCTGAATGTCTGCTGCGAAGCTGACCTGTCGATTTTTTCAAATAAAGGTAACGTTCTTTATGAAATGGACGGTGACGCAGGATACCAGCATCTTGTATTTATTATTGAAGGAGGTGCCGCCGTATGAGTGCCTTTTCTTCACTTCCGGTCTTTTTGCAAACCTTAATACCACTTCTGCTGTTTGTGGAAGCTGTGCTTGAATTGGGACTTTTTATATATCAACTCTCGCATCACTCGAAATCTCACGATAAATTGCCGAGTATTGTGATTTTTGCGTTTTTGCTTATGCTTTTGTTCTCGGTAACTCAGGGGGATCCGTTCAAAGGCAAGGATGCATTTTTATTAGATGCGCCTTGGCTGATTTTCATTACGGTAATTTTAGTTGTTGTTGTTCATTTTGCCTTTGCTATGACGAGAGAGTATCGCCGCCGAAAGAATATGCTATCTCCATTTTCCGTTAAAGATGCCACAGACAAGCTGCCTATGGGTTTGTGCTTTGCCGATCCGAACGGGCGTATTGTCCTTTGCAATGACCGTATGCGCCGTCTGTCGTTTGCACTGAGCGGGCATGAGTTTCAGATTACCGACGATCTTGAAAAAGCGTTGGAGCACCCCGATAAAAGTATTATCGCTAACGGCGATTGTTACATACTGCCCGATAAGACAGTTTGGCAATTCCGCAAGCAGAATATAACCGTTGACAATGATGAAAACTGGCTTCAAATGACAGCGCATAATGTCACTGAACTTTATAATGGCAACGTTCGTCAAACTGCTATTAACGATGAGCTGAAAGAGGTCAATCGAAAGCTCCAAAAAATGTATGAACGAATGGCCGATGATATAAAAGAAAAAGAAATTCTTGACCTGAAAATACATATACATGACACAATCGGAAGAAGCTTGCTGACAATTCGTGATATAATGGAAAGCGATGAAAACACCGACAAAAAGCTTGAGGCTTTACAGGAAGCAACCGCAGTGCTTACAAGTGATCGAGTGACAGCTAGCGGAACGATGGAAGAGGTTGTTCAGACAGCGGAAATCCTCGGTGTAACGGTGATGATGGATGGATGCCTTCCGGCCGATTCGCTTGCCGAAGAGCTTACCGTTGTCGCTGCGAAAGAATGTGTAACAAATTGTATCAGGCATGCCGGAGGCAATGAGGTATATATCAGCGTAAATGGGCGAAAGGATGTGTTTGATATTACGATAACGAACAATGGTGCTGCACCGTCGGGCCCTATTAAGGAGGGCAGTGGACTCTCGTCGATTCGCCACAGCATAGAATCTGCCGGTGGAGAAATGCACACTGTATATAAACCACGATTTGAATTGCTGCTTATCATTCCAAAGGATGCGTCAAGTTTTATATGAAAACCTGACATGCAGCACCAGCTCTCCCCAAATACAATTATTAATGAGCTGATGTTCAATAAAAGGAGAACGACATATGATAAATACAATACTGGTTGAAGATGATTTATATATTCAAAAGCATTTTGCCGAGCGATTGAAATCAAACGAAATTTTTCGCCTTGTCGGCGTATATCGTGACGCTTTTGATGCAGAGAGAAACTGCAATAGCTCAATACAACTTATTCTTATGGATGTGCAAACACAGCACAAGCACTCTGGTCTTGCCGCCGCAAAACGTATAAAAAAGGCTTTTCCGAATATCAAAATAGTAATTGTAACCTCGCTTGTCGACCCGCAGGTATTGGAACGAGCAAAGACAGGTGCAGCAGACAGCCTGTGGTATAAAGACCACGGCACAGAGGAGCTGATAAGTGTGATAAGGCGTACCCTTGCAGGCGAAAAAGTATTTCCTGACACCTCTCCTGCAATTGAAATGGAAGGCACAATGTCCGATACATTCTCGCCCCGACAGCTTGATATTCTCCGCTTATACATAAAGGGCTTTACATACCAGGAGATTGCCGATAAACTGGGTATCTCCAAAAACGGTGTGCGCTGGAACTTAGACGATATGGTTGAAAAAGGTGGCTTTGAGAATCGAGAAGCGTTGGTTGTGACAGCTATTGAGAACAAGCTCATGGTGACCACTTTAAAAGACGAATAGAGTAAATGAACCCCTTGACTGACATGGTCAAGGGTTTTTTATGTCCTAAAGTCAAAAAAGTTTGAAAATAGTTTTTTCTGTTACTGGCACTTGTGCCAGTGACAGACCTCAAAAAATCCGTACAATAGAATGTGTAAGACTATAGTTGTAGTAGAAAGGGGGGAGCAATGAATGTTGAAATATAACAAATACATTATGACCCTGTTGATGGTTTTAATTATGCCAGTCTTGGTTTCTGGATGTGCGGCAAAACCGTCAGAGGATTCTAATCTGACCGAAGATAAAACAACCGCCACAACCACAGAGGCGACCACAGAAGCAACCACAGAGGCGGCTACAGAAGCAACCATTGAGGCAACTACAGAAGCGACCATTGAGGCAACTACAGAAGCGACCATAGAAGCAACCACAGAAGCATCGGTACAAAAAGACACAGATTTATCAAAACTTCAAAACACCATTCTTGATAACAAAGAATCGGTTGGGATTGCCTATATTGGTTATGTTGGTTACGAGGCTGATGAGGAAGGAATCCTAAATTTCGTAAAAGACAGTCAGTATGCGGATAAATATGATTTTCTCTGCGGTGCGCCCCTTGTAAATGTGGGCGGTGCGGAGCTTTATGCGGTAGTTATTGCCGATACAAAATACAGTGTGTCTGTTTATCGGGCGGAAATAACTGATAATGGTGAATATTCTGTAAATACCGACAATACACTCTATAATTACAACGGAAATGGAATTGATTATTTTTTACTGCGCTGCAATGAAAGCGAAATACACTCAAACGTATCGCTGTTTTTTGAAAAGGGAAACAGCTCTTTTTCGGTGTTTCCGATGCTCTCCGGGATGGACGGACATCTTGTCGCTGAGAATTTTTATGATTTTTCCATATACAATGATTACGGCGACGACAGTGAAGCCGAAGATAAAAATGTTGCAATAGCCAGAGAAATTCTTTTGGAGTCTCAAGAGGTGCAGTACTACATAAATATAGGTATGAGTGTGCAATATACAGGGCAAAGCCGGGAAATTGACGGTCGCCCGTGCTGGATTTTTGCGCTTGGCACAAACAGAGACGACCAATTCGTCAGAGAGCGCTATTACGGAGTGTGTGACAACCTTGTTTATTTTTACGATGCGTTGAATGACACATGGGAAGCTCTCGGGAACGGATAAAGGGCAAAAATTAATTGCTTGAAGGAATTTTTATAATGTGACTTACCAAAGCGTGCGAGATTGTCGGCTTCAAGGGCGTTTTTAAGATCAACACATACTACGGCAATTCAAAAACACAGCATTTATATTACCTTGTTGTTCCTTGCGGAGATGAAGCTTATATTGTTGACTTCAGACCGGAGAAATTATATGACGATGATATTTCCGATATGAAAGGCATTGAATAGGCTTTCTTAAAGGGCATTAAGGCGGAAAAGTATAGAAAAGTATAATTAAAGTGCATTAAAAAGGAGGAATCTTTTATGGGATTATTTGACAAAAAGTTCTGTGACATATGCGGTGATAAAGTCAATCTGCTCACTCAGAAAAAGCTTTCTGACGGGCAGCTTTGCTCAGACTGCAAGCAAAAGCTAGGCTCATTCACAAGCGGCTGGAAGCAGAGAACCGTTCAGGATGTTAAAGCTCATCTTGAACAGAGAGAGCAGAACAAGCAGAAGTATCAGCAGTTTAACTGCACCGCAGCGGCGGGCGGAAGAAACAGTACGCTTCAAGCGGATTTTAATCACCGCTGGTTTATCTTTGCTATTGATAACAGAGATTTCAGGAGCGGTAACCCTCAGGTGTTTGAGTTTTCTCAGCTTCAGGATTTCTGGATCGAGCCGGAATACAGAACACTTGACGATTCGGATAACGACGGTATCCCCGACAACAGGGATGATTTCGACAACAGACAGCTTAACAATCAGGGCGGCTTCGGCGGAAACATGAACCGAATGAACAATATGATGAATACATCCATGCTCAATATTCCGCTTGCCGCTCAGCCGTTTGTGCGTAATTCAAGCTCATATTCCTCGCCTAACGAAATCCTTGAGGTATCCAACGTAAGAGTTTGCTTCCGTGTTACCGACCAATATATAACGAACCCGATAGGTTTTGATGTAACGTCGGGCATTTCATCGGGCAATCAGATGGAGCTTATGAACGCTTATGAAACAGCCGTTCAGGTTATGCAGCTTTGCCAGCAGATGAAGCAGGGCGGAGCTTCCGTAAACCAAGGCTACAGCCAAATGAATCAGGGCTACGGTCAGCCGCAGCAGAATATGGGCGGATTTGCAGGCAACACGGTCCAAAATGTCGCCTACACCGCAGCAGCATCCGCTCAGGTTCAAAACAACGCCTATAATAATGCTGCACACGTTACACCGCAAACAGTTGACGCTTCCTGGTTTTGCTCATCCTGCGGCACACGTAACGAAGGCAAATTCTGCCAAGGCTGCGGCTGTGCAAAGCCTGCAGCAATGCCTTCACGCTGCCCGAGCTGCGGATGGACTCCGGCAAACGGTCAGCCTATGCCGAAGTTCTGCCCCGAATGCGGAGCACGCTTGTAATTTGAAGCGAGCAGACTGCATTAAAAAAGCGAGCTTATTTTTGCTTATGCTGTTATTACCTATAGGTCTTTTCGGCTGCGGAGCAAAGAAAAAATACACTGCGGCAGATGTGAGTGTAATCAGTTTTTCCTGTTCGTCAATGAGCTACACGGATTCTTATGTTTATTCTCTCAAAAAAGAAAATGAGGAATGGCTTTTTGATGCAAACTATTCCTACGACTATGAAAATCCAAGGGTAGAATTTGAGAATAAAAAAGTAAGCGCACGGGATGCCGCGGCAATACTTGACGTTGTGAAAGAGCAGGGCCTTATTTTACAGGCTCAGAAGTATAAACCTCCGCGAATTAAAGCCTTTGTTCTCGACGGCGGCGGATACTTTCTTTATTTTAAGATGAACGACGGCACAGAAATCAATGCGGAAATATATAACGAGGATTTGGTAAATGAATTACGCACTTTGGCAGAAAAGTGCCGAAAATCATAACCTACCGTGTTAACTAAAGCACGGAATAATATATTGGAGGAAAAACTATGGCAGACATTAAGTCAATTGCAACAGCAACAGCCCCGAGAGAGTTTGAACTCTCTTATTCAACCACCGTTGAAGAGGTATACGAAAAGCTCAGCGCACGTGCTTCGGCTTTTAAAATGCCCTTCAAAATCAAAGAGGGAATCCCCGGAAAGCGCATTTCTTTTGAGAAAGAACCGAACCTCGATGTTACGATTTGGGTCTTTGTCAAGGACGGCAATAAAATCAAGGTCATGGCAAACATTCAGGAGAACAAAACGACCGTCAACGGTATGCGCGTTGACAAAAACAGCGTAATGCAAAAAGGCATAAAAGGTGTAGCTAATCTTCCTATTGAAAGAGGCGAGTATCTTGACGAAGTGACCGAAAAGGTTAAAAAGATACTCAACGGCGAGCAGGTTGAAGATTATGTAGCGCCCGTTGGTGCCAACGGCAGCGGACAGGGCGAAAAGGATTGGCTTGTAACGCTTATTCTCTGCCTTTTCCTCGGCGTAATCGATGCACACCGTTTCTATGCGGGCAAAGTAGGATCGGGCATTCTTTATATTCTCACCGCCGGCGTTTTCGGCATCGGCATTCTTGTTGACCTGATAAAGATCATTACCGGCAAATTCACCGACAAAGACGGCAATCCCATTCAAAAAAAATAAAAATTTAAAAAAGAGAAAGGGTCGATTAACATGAAAAAAATCCTGGCATTACTCATGATTCTTACTGTTTCTCTGAGCCTTTTTGCTTGCGGAAAGGCTGACGGCGACGGTAAGGAAAGCACAACAGGAAATACTATCGCAGTTGATAAGACAGAAGACACAACAGCCGAAGTAACAACGGCGGAAGGAATGAAGGAGGGTGACGAAGGCAACGGACCTGCAGATATCAACGCAGAGTTTATCACTCTCAAGCTTCCGGCAGGCTACAAGTATAAAGTCGATTCCTTCAGCAAGGATTCAAAAGATCCGCTCAAGGGCAATGTGACCCTGTTTATTTACAAAGACGGAGAGTATTCTCCTGTTGCAAAGCTTACCGCGACCGCTCGAAACATGGTTCGCAGTCAGGAAGAGGCTGTTGAAAACACGATAAAGCTTTGCAACCTTCAGACCTATAAAAACGGAAAATCTGAAATCGGCAAAGATGCTCAATACGGTGAAAACACTTATTCGACTATTCATGTTACAACAGAAAACTACGAGAAAGACTTCTTTGTTACATATGCAAACAGAGGTGAGTCGGATAAGACCGGACTTCTTGTCAAGCTTGAAATCAATAATAAGAATATCAAAGCTGACGACCCGTTTATCAAAGAGCTTCTTGACAGTCTTAAGATAGTTATGGCTTAAAAATTCGGGGACTGTACCTGAGCATTTTCGGGTACAGTCCTGCTTGCAAAAGGAGATCTTGTTATGAGTAAATTAAAAGAAAAAAAAGATATTAAAATGACTATATTTATTATAGTCTGCGGCGTCAGCTTGGTAGTTGCGGGCATTTACGGAATTGTTTCGAGCAGAATTGAAAGCAGAGATTATAAAAACTCAACCGATATTCGAAATATTTCAGCAGTTATTGATGACTTTTCAACCAGCGACACTAAAGATGATTTAGGCGATGTTAAGTATACAACATATAAATTTAAAGTTTCATATGTTGTTGACGGAAAAACCTATAAGG
>OKUI01000642.1_pt1 | contig 11696 bp, 9 predicted proteins | sample 1606531 | NCBI WGS metagenome assembly OKUI01 (sample SAMEA3882506, study PRJEB24775) | human gut metagenome | biome: human-associated habitat; feature: intestine environment; material: feces | place: Netherlands | collected 2009/2010
TCGTGGACTTTCCCTCACTGAAGTGGTGGGTCTCACGGTGATAACCAACCACTTTCTGTGGCTGTGTTCAAAATGAACACGACCACATTTTGTGGGTGGTTTCAAACCAATCCACAAAGACGGTGGGATTTACAAGAAAAATACCACTGTATGTGAAATTCGTCAAGAGGGTTTTGGAAAACCCCTATTCTCACACTCATCCACCCTATCATGTGGGGAACCACGGGCATGATCTTGTGATCATGCGTTCTCCCAAAATGCTGACCCCAAATGAATACGATGTGTTTTTCAGCTTTCTGGAAAACACGGTGATGAAAAACGCATACTGACAGTAAAACCGCTCCGAGCGTTCTGCCCGGAGCGGTTTTGCGTCAGCAGTATTTATGCAGAATGGTCATAGACGGAGGGAGAAGTCATGCGTCCTTGCACAGCTTGGTCAATTCTTCGATGGCGGCATCCTCGTCCGGGCCATCGGCGGCGATGGTCACGGTCTCGCCGCACTTCACGGCCAGACCCATTACGGCAAAGATCTTCTTCATGTCGGCGACTTTGCCGTTCTTAGTCATAGTGACTTTGCTCTCAAAGCCTTTGGCAGCTTTGCTCAGGATACCGGCGGGACGGGCGTGCAGGCCTTCTTTGTCCTGAATGGTGATATCGATGCTCTTCATAAAAATCTCTCCTTCTTGGAATCGTTATTGTAAGTGCTCCAGCACATAGTTCATATCGGAAGTGGTCTTGAGCTGTTCCAGCGCATCCTCGTCTTCCAAAATCTCGCAGACATTGCCCAGCAAGTCAAGATGGTCGTTGCCGACACCGGCAATGCCGAACACGAGGTAGGCTTTTTCATCGCCGAAGTCCACGCCCTGCGGATATTGCAGCAGGACAACGCCGGACTTTTTAACGGTGCCCTTCTTCTGGCTGGTGCCGTGGGGAATGGCTACGCCCATGCCCATGTAGGTGCTCACCAGCTTTTCGCGCTCCACCATGGCATCGGCGTAACTGTCATCCACATAGCCCCGCTTTGCCAGCAGCGCACCGGCGGCACGGATGGCCTCCTCCTTGGTGACGGAGGGCAGACCCAGCTGGATGTCCTCCGCCTGGATCTTCATCACGGAACCGTTGGCTTTGGAAGCCTCGGTCACGGCAGCCGCCAGAGGGGCTACGGCTGCATTGCGCAGGTCGGATACGATCTCCTCATTGGCGGCAGCTTCGGCCTTGGCATCCAGTGCCGGGGTAGTGGAGGTCAGTGCGTTGTACAATGCGTCCAGATGCGGATCTGCAAGGAAGTTATCCAATGTAACAAGCTGTGCCTGCGGGGCGCACTTGGCGGCGCGGTCAGCCAGAACGCGCTGGCAGACCACCACGTCCGCGTCGGCGGGGATGGTATCCACGCTGGAGTTGGTCACGGTCAAGTCGGGGCGCTCCGCCTTAATGCGGTTGTGGAACTTGGTAGCACCCATGGCGCTGGAACCCATACCGGCATCGCAGGCAAAGACGATCTTGCGGATCTGGCCGACATTCACGGCAGTAGGCTCGGGGATCTCGCCCTTGGCCTGTGCCTTCATCTCCTTCATTTCGTTCTGGGCATCGGTCAGGCTCTTGGTGTGACCGGAGGTCGCTTTCAGAATGACCGAGGACAGAACAAAGGAAACAGCACCGGCGATGACAACGCCCAGCAGAACGGTGAGAATGGAATCCCGGGGAGCCATTGCCATGTAGGCGATGATGGAACCGGGAGAAGCAGGGCCGGACAGACCTGCACCGGTCATAGAGTAGAACAGGATGGCGCAGAAGTTGCCCACGATGGGGGCGATGATGATCACGGGGTTCATCAGGATGTAGGGGAAGTAGATCTCGTGGATGCCGCCCAGCAGGTGGATGATCACAGCACCGGGAGCGGACTGGCGGGTGCTGTCGTCCTTGCAGAAGAAGCAGTAGGCCAGCAGGACACCAAGACCGGGACCGGGGTTGGCTTCCAGCATATACATGATGGAGCGGCCGGTCTCAGCAGCCTGGCTTGCACCGATGGGGCTGAAGATGCCGTGGTTGATAGCGTTGTTCAGGAACAATACCTTTGCAGGCTCAATAAAGATGGACACCAGCGGCAGCAGGCTGTGTGCCACAAGGAAGTCCACACCGGCGGTCAGCACGGTGAGGATGGCAGTCATGAACGGGCCGATGACGTAGTAGCCAAGGATGGCCAGCAGCATACCCAGAATGCCGATGGAGAAGTTGTTGATCAGCATCTCGAAACCGGCGGGGATATGGCCTTCCACCTTCTTATCGAATTGCTTGATGACCCAGCCGGCCAGAGGGCCCATGACCATGGCGCCCATCAGCATGGTGTAGTCCGAGCCGCAGATGCAGCCCACCACGGCGATGGCGGCGATGACGCGGCCGCGGTCGCCTGCAATCATCTTGCCGCCCTGCCCTGCAATGAGGATGGGCAGCAGGTAGGTCAGCATCGGGGAGACCATGCTGGCCAGCTTTTCGTTGGGGAACCAGCCCGCTTCAATGAACAGAGCGGTGAGGAAGCCCCACGCGATGAATGCGCCGATATTCGGCATGACCATGCCGCTGAGGAACTTGCCAAAGCGGGAAACAGCGTTTTTCATTTGTAGCTCTCCTTTTTCACTTGAAAGGCAGGCGGTGCAGCTCCTGTGGCATGGGAGCTGCGGCCTGCGGACGGGTTATTCGGAGGAGCTTTCGTTTCGTTCTGGCACTATTCTAGCCGATACTGCGCCGGATTTCAATGGTGACAAGCGGTGGGGTTGTCACCGGAGGATGGTGACACCAGTGGGCTGATACGGCAACATTTCCAATGGATGCGCGGGTGATTTGTGCATATTTGCTGATGCGCCGGGATACAAGACGGGAACAAGGAAGCTTTTGTCACCGGGCAATGGTGACAAAAAACACACAACTTCTTTTCTGCGTTAGGGGCTGGCAGACGGGGTAGCACTATGTTACAATAGAAGCAATGGGTAACTTTTGGGAAAAGGAGAGAAGCAACATGGGTGCGGTGTATCGTGAGGAACTGTCGGCAAATGCACGGAAGCTGATCGAGCAGCTGCTCAGCCTTCCGCAGGGCTGGGTGACGGCGGCGGCGCTGGCTGAAAGCATCGGGGTCAGCCGCCGCACCGTGCTGCGGGAGCTGCCCGCTGTGGAGCAGTGGATGCAGGCTGCCGGGGCGCATTTTGTGCGGAATCCCGGCAAGGGTCTGCTGCTGGATGAAGCGCCGGAGCGGCGAGACGCACTGCGCACCCAGCTGAACAGCGGCGACAGGAAAAAACTTTCCCGCGCAGAGCGGCGGCAGCAGCTTTTGACAAGGCTGCTCAGCGAGCAGGAGCCCTGCAAAACAGCGGTACTGGCACGGGCGCTTGGCGTTTCGGAAAGCACGCTGTCTGCGGACTTGGATGAACTTGAGACCAAGCTACACCCCTACCGGGTGGAGATGTTCCGCCGCCCCGGCGTGGGGGTCTGGCTGCAGGGGGATGCTTCTTCCTACCGGAGGGTGGTGTCTGCCCTGCTGCGCAGCAGTATGCCGGAAAAGGAACTGGCAGAGGTGCTCTGCGGACGGATGCCGGAAAACGAGATCTTCTCGACCCTGCTGGATACAAAAACGGCCGAAAAGGTCTGGGCGGTTTTGCAGCAGTTTGAACAGGAAGAGCAGCTCCATCTGCCGGATGCAGGCTTTCTGGCGCTGGCGATCCATTGCACCCTGACCATTCAGCAGCTGCGGCAGGGCGGCGACAAGGGCAGTGCCCCCAGAGGGCTGCGCCCGGCGGGCAATCATGCTGCCCGGCTGGTGGCGGCGCTGAACCGCGCCTTCGGGCTGACCCTGCCGCCTGAGGAAGCGCAGTATCTGGAACTTTATCTCGCTGCTTATCTGGGTGCGGAGGATCCTTGGGGCAGTGCGCAGGAGATGGAGCTGCGGAATCTGGAAGCCGCCCTTATCCGGGAAATGGAAAAGGCGCTGCACACAGACCTTTCCGGTTACACCTCCCTGCGGGATGACCTGTACTGCCACCTGCGCCCCATGCTGCTGCGGGTGGAGCAGAACATTCGTACCGAAAACCCCCAGCTGGACACCATCCGCACCGCCTACCCCGGCCTGTGGAAAGCCACCCGCGCCGCCTGTGATGCGGTGCAGCAGCAATTCGTCCTGCCCGCCATCTCGGACGACGAAGCGGCCTACCTTGCCATGCACTTTGGCGCAGTGCTGGAACAGAATGCCATGTTCCGGCTGCGGCTTCGGGTGGTAGTGGCCTGTCCGCTGGGCATGGGCTCCAGCCGCTTTCTGGCTTCCCGGCTGGGAAACGAGTTTCCCTCTTTGCAGGTGGAGGGGTGCTGCTCGGTGCGGGAGCTGAACACTGCCGACCTGCATCGGAGAAAAATCGACTTCATTATCTCCACCGTGCCGCTGGAACTGGATTACCCGGCGGTGTGCATCAGCCCTTCCCTGCTGGAACCGGATCGTGCCGTGCTGAAGGACGCTATCACGCAGTACAGCCAGAACCGCGCAGAACCGGAACCGGCGGTGCAGCCCGTGCAGGATACAGCCTGTGCAGGCTCTAAGCTGCAGTATTATGCGCGCCTGACCCGGTCCATGACCGGGCTGCTGGAACATCTGACCATCCAGCCCGTCAAGGTTCCCGGCAGCCGCGCTGCCCTCATCCATGCAGCGGCGCAGCTGTTCTGCCCGCAGGAAGCGGACGCCCGGCTGGTGGAGCAGCAGCTTCGCCGCCGTGAAACGCTGGGCGATACCTACATCAAATCCCTGTATGCCCTGCTGCTCCATTGCAGGACAAGTGCGGTAAAGGACTGCCGCTTGGGCTATCTGCAGGCACAGCCGCCGGTCTATGAGCCGGGGCGCATCGTGCTGGGGGCACTGGTGCTGCTGGCTCCGGACGACGGGAACAGCGTCCCGGTGGAGGTCATGCAGAATGTCAGCGGGCAGCTGATCGAAACGCCCCGGCTGATGGAGGCACTGCTCACAAGCGTGTGCATCCGGATGTAGCCGAGCACCCCGCCATCATGGGTCACGAGTTCGCCGGTGATATCGTCAAGGTGGGCAAGGCGCATCAGGACAAGTTCAAGCCCGGCATGAAGTTCACCCTGCAGCCCGCCCTGAACTACAAGGGCACCATGTGGAGCCCCGGCTACTCCTACGAGTTCTTCGGCGGCGACGCCACCTACTGCATCATCCCTGCCGAGGTCATGGAACTGGGCTGCCTGCTGGAGTACAAGGGCCGTGCTTACTACGAGGCTTCTCTGGCCGAGCCTATGAGCTGCTCCATCGGTGCTTTCAACGCCGCCTACCACACCAAGATGGGTGTGTACCATCACGATATGGGCATCAAGAAGGGTGGCAAGCTGGCGATTCTGGCCGGTGCAGGCCCCATGGGTCTGGGTGCTCTGACCTACGCACTGCACCGTGATGTGCGCCCCGGCATGGTGGTGGTCACCGATATCAACGAGGATCGTCTGGCCCGTGCGGAGTCCCTCTTCCCCCCGAAGGAGGTCAAGGAGAAGGACGGCATCGACCTGTACTTCGTCAATACCGCCAACATGGCAGACCCCGCTGCCGAGCTGCGGGAGCTGACCGGCGGTACCGGCTTTGATGATGTGTTCTGCTACGCCCCCATCGCGCCGGTGGTGGAGCTGTCCAGTGCTGTGCTGGGCCGTGACGGCTGCCTGAACTTCTTTGCAGGCCCCACCGACAAGCAGTTCAGCGCCAAGATGAACTTCTACGATGTGCACTACAATTCTACCCATGTCATGGGCACCACCGGCGGTAATACCGCCGACATGATCGAGTCGCTGGAACTGACCGCCGCTAAGCGCATCGATCCGGCTGTGATGGTCACCCACATCGGCGGTCTGAACGCCGCTGCCGAGACCACCCTCAACCTGCCCAAGATCCCCGGCGGTAAAAAGCTGATCTACACCCACCTGACCATGCCCCTCATCGCCCTGACCGATCTGCGTGCCAAGGGCGAACAGGACAACGACCCCCGCTATACCGCACTGGCTGACATCGTGGATGCCCACAACGGCCTGTGGTGCCCGGAAGCAGAGGAATATCTGCTGGCAAACTTCAACCCGGAGGACTAAGCAGAACGTGCCATGGGACAGGACAAACGCAGACAGGAGGAATCCCCCATGGAACAACGCCGCAATCAAATCGTGGAGCTGGTGAACCGCAAAGGCAGCATTAGCTTTGCCCAGCTCAAGGAAGCTTTCCCTTCCGTTTCGGAAATGACCCTGCGCACAGACTTGAAAGCACTGGATGAAGCCCGCCGTGTGGTGCGGGTGCATGGCGGTGTCAAGTCGGTGGAGCAGGTGGTAGGCACAGACGACCTGCTGAGCCGCCGTTCCGCCCGCAATGCCGAAGCAAAGCAGATCATTGCCGAAAAAGCCGCTGCTCTGCTGCGCCCCAACACCACCCTGTTTCTGGATTCCGGCAGCACCGCCACAGCAGTGGCCCGGTGCATCCCGGATCAGCCCATGCTCATCTACACCAGCGGCCTGAGCTGCGCCATGGAGCTGGCAAAGCTGGAAAAGCCCCATGTGTCCCTGCCGGGCGGCAGCCTGAACCGGTTCAGCATGAGCGTCTGCGGTGCACAGAGCATCCAGACGATGGAGGGCATCAACTTTGATCTGCTGCTGCTGGGCGTGACCAGTTACAGCCCGGAAACCGGTTTTACCTGCGGCGTGGAGGATGAAGCACGGCTCAAGCAGACCGTGCTCCGCCGCTGTGAGCAGAAAGCCGTGCTGCTGGATTCCTCCAAGATCGGACTGAAAAGTACATTCCACATCTGCGAGCTGTCCGATATTGATATTGTGATCTCGGACGGAAAGCTGCCCGTAGAATTTTTACAGGCCTGCCGGAACGCAGGCGTAACAGTACTATAAAAGGAGTATTATTATGAAGATCATCCGCGCAAAAGATTATCAGGACATGTCCCGCAAAGCGGCCAACATCATCTCCGCACAGGTCATCATGAAGCCGGACTGTGTACTGGGTCTTGCCACCGGCGGCACCCCGGTGGGCACTTATGCCCAACTGGTGGACTGGTACAACAAAGGCGATTTGGATTTCTCCGAGGTCACTACTGTCAATCTGGACGAGTACCGCGGCCTGCCTAAGGAGCATCCCCAGAGCTACTGGTATTTCATGAACGAGAACCTGTTCAGCAAGGTGAATATCGACCCGGCCAAGACCAACCTGCCGGACGGTACCAATCTGGACACCGCCGCCGAGTGTGCCCGTTACAACGGTATCATCCACAAGCTGGGCGGCATCGACCTGCAGCTGCTGGGCATCGGCCCCAATGGTCATATCGGCTTCAATGAGCCGGGCGAAGCCTTTGAGCTGGAGACCCACTGCATCGACCTTGCGCCCACTACCATCGAAGCCAACAAGCGCTTCTTTGACGGCAACGAGAACCTTGTCCCCAAACAGGCATACACCATGGGCATCAAGACCATCATGCAGGCACGCAAGGTGCTGGTGGTAGCCAACGGTAAAGCCAAGGCACAGGCCGTCAAGGACGCCGTGACCGGCCCTGTGACCCCTGCCTGCCCCGGCAGCATCCTGCAGCTGCATCCGGACTGCATCCTTGTGGCAGACGAGGAAGCACTGAGCCTGCTGTAAACTCCCAAAGCCAACTTCTTCATTTACCATAACTTTGCTTAAGATCCAACCAAAGCACAGAAAGGGCCGGACTCGTTGCACGGGTTCGGCTCTTTCTGTCAGAAATAAGATTTATCTTGCAATCTTACGCAAAGAGCAACTCCAAAAGAGCCGTCATGGAGATGGTGGGTTCGCCTGCTGCGGGATTTACGCTGAAAATACGCTGAAAAGAGGTCACCCCGATCGGTGGCCTCTTTTTTGCTGCCGCGAACTGTCTGGCTGCGGCAGCGGATAACAGCAATGTCCATTGCGCTTTGTTTTGCCCGGATGCGCACCCGCAGAAAGCTCTCCCTCGTCAAACTGCCCAAAATACGCCCTTAAAAGTTTACTTGACGCAATTCTCAAATCAATATATAATTGGGTTAGAAACCAATTATAGAAAAGGATGATTCCCAATGGCGCGCAGATACGACAGCAAAGAAGCAAAACGGCGGATACTGACCGCCTGTGTCCGGCTTTTTCTGGAAAAAGGCTACACGAACACCAAGGTGGCAGAAATTTTAAAGGAAGCAGATGTTTCTGCCGGGTCGTTCCAGAATATTTTCCGCACCAAGGACGGTGTGCTGACCGAGCTGATCGGCATGATGTTCAGCAGGCAGTTCGGCGCGGTAAGGCCGCTGGCGGCAAACGCCCCCTCGCCGGTGTACCTCTACGCGGTGGAAACGGCTTTGCAGCTGGCGATGACCGAGCTGAGCGAGAATCTGCGGGATATCTATGTGGAAGCGTACACCTTCCCCGCCACGGCGGAGATCATCCACCGCAGCACCACGGCCGAACTGCAGGCGGCGTTCAGCGCATATCTGCCCGGGTGCGCCGAGTGTGATTTCTACGAGATGGAGTTGGGCACGGCTGGCATGATGCGCGGCTACATGGCACGGCGGTGTGACCCCTACTTTACGCTGGAGCGCAAAATACGGCGCTATCTGAGCATGAGCCTGAGTGCGCTGCAGGTCCCCGCGCAGGAGCGCGAGCAGGTCATCGCTTTTGTGGCGGAGATCGATATGCTTGCCGAGGCGCGGAAGGTGGTAGATGCCGTGCTTGCATCGCTGTCCGTGCAGTTTGATCTGAAAGGATAACAAGGCTTGATGACAAGGAGGGAGTAACATGAAAAAATGGCTGATCTGGTGTTTGACGGTGCTGGCAATGGTGTGCCTGATACCGGGGATCGTGTTAAACGTTAAAGCGGCAGATTCTATCTATACGTACTGCTTCGTCTGTATGCAACAAAGAAACTATGAGATCCTCGGATATACAAAAGTTGATTCAACCAAGCATAGGATCCATATAAAATGCTCAGTCTGCGGCAGGAAGAACAGCATTGTTTATGGAGATCTTTCGGACCATACCGGCGGCACCGAAACGCCCACCTGCACCACAGGCAAAACCTGTGAAAAATGCGGCGCGGAATACGGCATTCTCGGTCACAAATGGAAAACTCCGGCGAACGCCTCCCTTGGCAACGGCACGCACCGCATCATTTGCTTGCGCTGCGGCTTAAATGGTACCGCAAGCTGTACCGGTGGCACAGCAACCTGCACCACCAAAGCGGTCTGTGAGGCGTGTGGTGGGAAATACGGCAAAAGAAACCTAAATAATCATGCTCTGGTGCATTATGATGCGCAAGCCCCCACCTGTACGAAACCCGGCTGGGACGCTTTCGACACCTGTCCCCGCTGCTACTATACCACTTTTCGAGCAATCCCCGCGCTAAAACATGATTTAGAGCACCACGAAGCAAAAGCCCCCACCTGCACGGAAAAGGGCTGGGATGCTTACGACACCTGCTCCCGCTGCGATTATACCACCCGCAAAGAGATACCCGCGCTGAACCATGATTTTGTGCATCACGATGCGCAAGCTCCTACCTGTACGAAACCCGGCTGGGACGCTTTCGACACCTGTTCCCGCTGCGACTATACCACCTATGCGGAACTGCCCGCGCTGAACCATGATTATCAGGCTGTTACCGTAGCTCCCACCTGTGAAACAGACGGCTATACTGTTTTTACCTGCTCCCGCTGCAAAGACAGCTACACCGCAGACCCGACCGATAAGCTGGGACACCAGTTCGGTGCATGGTCTCCGAACGGAACCGGCTCTCAGAGCGCCGATTGTCTGCGGCAGGGCTGCGCGCACACGGGCAGCACTGATTGCCGGAAGTTTACTTTCCGCACTGCGGAAGGCGAAACGCTGACCTTCTGCCCCGTGTGCGGGCAGGCAGAAAACGCCGCGCAGCTGGAAATGATCGAAGCCGCAACGGCATGGCCGCTCAGCGGCAGCCTTTCTGCGGAGGATGTGACCGCACGGACGAATGGGGAATACCTGAGTGTGGCATTTGAGACCGCAGGCAGCCTGACGCAGCCCACCGGTCGGGTAAGGCTCGCGCTGCCCGCCGGATTGCTGGAAGGCAAAAAGCTTGTGCGCATTGCCCCGGACGGCACACAGACGGAGATGCCGTTTGAAACAGAGCGCGGAAAGCTCATCTATACGCTGGATTTTGCAAACAGCGCGCTGCCCATAATGCTCTTCCGGCTGGTACCCCAGCCCACCGCCCTCTGAATGCTTTTACAGCGCGCAAACGATAAACCATAAAATGCCCGCCCACCGTGGTTTTCCACAGCTGGGCGGGCATTCTTTTGTGCCTTTTGGGGCATAAAAATACCCCCGGAGGATGCAGCGTTTTTTACGCTGTCTACTCTGGGGGCGGCATATCAGGCGCTGCGCGGCAGCTCCCGGAAGCGGACACTGTATTGCTGAAAAAAGCACTTGCTTAGTGTCGCTCCTCCGGCGGGCAGCAGCTCTCCCGGGGGATGAGCTTGTGCGGCACGATGATCTTTGTGGCCAGAAGGTTCGGGTTCTCGATGTGGTTGATGGTCTGGCTGGCAGCCTCCATGCCCAGCTGGTAGGGGTTCACGTCCACGGTGGTCAGCTGTGGGCTGCCCTGCCCTTTGTTGCGGAGTGCCCCTTGGCAAACCGGACGGGATTGCGCTATAATAGAGCCGTAACAGTTCCACAAAGGTGTGGTAAGGGAGGTGCGGCCATGATCCGGGTGGCGATCGTAGAGGACGACGCGGAGGTGCAGGGGGTATTGCAGGAGTATGTCCGGCGGTATACCCGGCAGTACGGGACAGAGTTTGAAGTGACAGTCTTTGCGGACGGCGTGGATATTCTGGAGGATTACCGCGCGGTCTACGACATTATTTTTCTGGATGTGGAGATGAAGCATCTGGACGGCATGACCACGGCAGAGCGCATCCGGCAGATGGATGCAGACGTCATCCTGATCTTCATCACCAATATGGCGCAGTATGCCATCCGGGGCTACGCGGTGGGAGCGCTGGACTATGTGCTGAAGCCGGTGCCCTACTTTGCCTTTTCGCAGCAGCTGCTCAAGGCGGTTGCCCGGCTGGAAAAGCGGGCAAAGCACTACCTGACCGTGCCGGTGGAGGGCGGGCTGCGGCGGCTGGACACCGCAAGCATCTATTATCTGGAAAGCGAGGGGCACCGGGTGCACTTTTACACCGATGAGGGCGATTTTTCCGCCCCCGGCGCCCTCAAGGCCTTTGAGGAAAAGCTGGCAGACTGCCCCTTTGCCCGCTGCAACAGCGGCTACCTTGTCAATCTGGCACAGGTGCGGGAGCTGCGGCAGAGCACCGTGCAGGTGGGCCCCTGCGAGCTGCAGGTCAGCCGCCCCAAGCGCAAGGGCTTTCTTGCCGCACTGACCGACTACATCGGAGGTGAGGGCTCATGACCGCGCTGCCGGATATCCCCCGGCTGTACACCGCCCTTGCCGAGTGTCTGGCGGTGCTGCTGTTCACCCCGGCGCTTGCGCCCCGCTTTTCCAAGGCGGTCACCGGGGGCATCACCCTGCTGTGGGCGGCGGTGCTGTCGGCCTTTCTGGGGCTGACGGGCGATGTGCCCGGCGGGCTCTGGATCCCCTGCATGGTAACGGCCATCGGGCTTTCCTACTTATATTTATGGGGTGTATGGAGCATCA
>OKUI01000652.1_pt1 | contig 11563 bp, 9 predicted proteins | sample 1606531 | NCBI WGS metagenome assembly OKUI01 (sample SAMEA3882506, study PRJEB24775) | human gut metagenome | biome: human-associated habitat; feature: intestine environment; material: feces | place: Netherlands | collected 2009/2010
CACGTATCCGGTCCTGTTGACCACCAGCGAAACCGTGCTCAGCGAGACTCCGGCCTCTTTCGCCACGTCGCGCATGCCGACCATGCCAACACCTCTCTCCCCGTCAACGTCAGGACGTAACAAATCGCGATATTAAGTGTTATTTTACATATGTTTGGAGTGATGTTCCGCAATCGTTTGCACAATATGGGCCGTCAGTCGACAGCACCTATCCCACCCCTCTTCGCCTCCGCCTGAAATACCCCGTAAACCCCCGTTCTGGACATGACAAACGCGCGTTTCGCATATGAAAGAGACGGCGTGGCGCTTGCGATTGCCATCGCTTGCGTCGCACCGTCTCTTTCATTGTGCGGCCAGACAGCACGGCCAGACGTTGCGCATCAGGCCGTCGGCACGGAGCCTTCCTGGGAGTGGTCGAAGACCGGCTTGTTGTCGGCGTCGTACTTATAGACGCCGATGGAAGCCGAGCTCGGATCATGCGCGTCGTTGAACGCGCCGATGGAGGTCTGGCCCTTGTACTGAATCTCCTTGCCGTCCTTCAGCAGGGCGAGGCAAGCCTTGTAGGAATCGCATTCCTTGCCCTTGGTGGAGCCGGAGACGGCCATAAGGTTCTTCTGCACGGTCGTACCGTCCGTGGCGCCGCCCTTCTGCGCGGCGAGCGCGGCCAGCACGATCGCGTCATACGTTTCGGCGGTGTACGTGAAATCGGTGACCTTGGCGTTGAAGGACTTGACGTTCTTCTGGAATTCCTCGGTCGGGTGGGCACCTGGAATGGTGCCGGTGGAGCCCTTGAGCAGGCCCGCGTCGAAGTCGGCGGAATGGTCGACGGTGTTGCCGTCGGTCATGTACAGCTTGTGGGTGTCGAGGCCTTGGGCGGCGAGCTCCTTGACGAGCGGCACGGTCTGGTCGAAGGCGATGACGAGCGTCGCGTCGGGGTTGGTGGCCTTGATGGCCGTGACCATCGATGAGAAGTTCGTTTCGGTCGGATCGAACGTGTCCTTTTCGCCGTAGACGACGTTCACGCCCGCGTCTTCGACGGTTTTGACGACCACGTCACGCAGGGACGTGCCGTATTCGTCGTTGAAGACCGCGATGGCGAGCTTCTGCACGCCGTCCTGGGCGATCAGGTTGCCCATGACCGCGCCCTGCACGGTGTCCGGCGCGACGGTGCGGAAGAAGTAGTCGGAAAGGCCGGAGAAGCTGGCCGAGGTGGCGCCCATCGATAGCATCGGAACGTTCTGTGAGGTGATGGACTTGTAGGTGTTCTTGACCACGGAGCTGGACGGCGGACCGACCACGACGGACGGGTTCTTGGCAAGCACCGACTGCGCGGAAGACGTGTTCTGGTCGGCATGGTCCGCGTCGGACGTGTCGGCGGACGTGATTTCGATGTCTTTGCCGAGCACGCCGCCAGCCGCGTTGATGTCTTTCTGCGCGAGCTTCATGGTGGCGATGTTGGCGGGGCCGAGGTACGCCATGGAACCGGTCAGCGGGAACAGGCCGGCCGCCATGAACGTATCGGATTTCGCGCTGCCGGACGAGCCGGACGCAGCCGAATCGGCCGTGCCGGACGAACCGCAGCCGGCGAGCGCCATGACTGCGGCGGCCACCATGGCGGTGGCTGTGATGGACAGTTTCCTCATGCCCTTCATGTTGATCTTCTTCATTTGAATCACCGTTTCCTCTCTTGGCTCCGCTGATTGCCGAACCCTTGGTGACGATTATCGAGATGTGTTGCTCGACCATCTTGAATCGCACTATAAGTGCCGAGGAAACCGAATGTGTATGCGTGAAGTTAACCGAAGGTGAAGCCCGAAAACTGTTGGAAACACAAGGTTTTGAGCTTGTTTTCAGGCATGCCGAAGCCACTGTCGGGCAGTGTCCCAACAGCGGTAATCGGAATTGAGAATTTTGAATCATAGGGGGAAATCGCGGAACGCGTGCGGAGACCGCCGTCCGAGCCCGAAGGCGTACGAACGTACGTCGAGCGGCAAGGAAAGGCGGTATACGCTCCGTTCCGCGATTTCCTGGGTCCTACCTTCCTTCCTCTTGAACCTCTTCTTCCAGGTTGCCCAGGTAGAGGGAGACGACTTTCGGATCGTTCATCAGGTCGCGGCCCTTGCCGGAGTAGGCGTTGCGGCCTTGGTCGAGGACGTAGCCGCGGTCGCAGATCTGCAGGCAGCGGCGGGCGTTCTGTTCGACGATGACCACGGATACGCCGGCTTTGTTGACTTGGCGCACGCGGATGAAGGTCTCGTCCTGGAGCATTGGGGACAGGCCTGCGGAGGGCTCGTCGAGCAGGAGGACGGATGGTTTCATCATGAGGGCTCGGGCCATGGCCACCATCTGACGTTCGCCGCCGGAAAGCTGGCCGGCGAGCTGGTTCTTGCGCTGGCCGAGTTTGGGGAAGATGGAGCACACGTAGTCGAAGCGTTCGTTGAACAGTTTCGGTGCTTGGAACGCGCCCATGTGCAGGTTTTCCGCGATGGTCAGGCTGGGGAAGACGTTTTCGGTCTGCGGCACGAAGCCGACGCCACGGGAGACGAGTTTGTCGGCGCGCAGGTTGGTGATGTCCTCGCCTTTCAGCAGCAGCTTGCCGGAGTGGATGTGCACCAGGCCGAACAATGATTTGAGCAGGGTGGATTTGCCTGCGCCGTTCGGGCCGATGATGCCGACGATCTCGCCTTCATGCAGGGTCAGGGATGCGCCGTTCAGGATGTTCACGCCGGGAATGTATCCGGCCACCAAATCGACCGCGTCGAGCAACGGTTCGCCTTCGGGCTCGCCCATGTGGATCTGCGCGCGGGTCAGCGGCTCGTCGGCCACGCTTGCGATGTCGCTCATTTCAGGCCTCCTTCAGGTCTTCCAGCACGGAATCGTCGCCCAGGTCCACGTTCGCGTGGGCGCCCAGGTATGCGTCGATCACGGCCGGATCGTTCATCACGCTCTTCGGTTGGCCTTCGGCCACGATCTTGCCTTCCGCCATCACGGTGACCCAGTCGGCGATGTGTCTCACCATGTTGATGTCGTGTTCGACGAACAGCACTGTGGTGCCTTCCTCGCGCAACGCCATGATGTGGTCGAGCAGCGACTGTTTCAGCGCGGGGTTCACGCCGGCCATCGGCTCGTCCAGCATGACCAGTTTCGGGTCGGACATCAGCGCTCGTGCCATTTCCAGCAGCTTGCGTTGGCCGCCGGAAAGCGCGCCGGCGTAATCGTCCTTCTTTTTGATCAGCAGGAAGCGTTCCAGCAGCGCCTCGGCTTTTTCGATGTTCGCCTGCTCCTGCTTCCTCCACATGCCGGGGAACAGCGCGCGGAACATGCCTTCGCCCGGCTGTACGGGGGCACCGAGGAGCATGTTGTCGAGCACGGTCAGACGGCTCATGACCTTGGTCAGCTGGAAGGTGCGGACCATGCCCATGCGCGCCACTTTTTCGGGTTGCACGTGGGCCATGTCTTTGCCGTCGAACTGCCAGGTGCCGGTGTTCGGCGTATCGAAGCCGGTCATCAGGTTGAAGAATGTGGTTTTGCCGGCGCCGTTCGGTCCGATCAGCGCGGTGATGCCGTGCCGTTCGATTTCGAAGTGGCTCACGTCCACGGCGGTCATGCCGCCGAATTTGCGGGTCACGTTGTCGGCCACGAGGATCGGGTCGGGCTTGTGCACGCCCGGCTTGTTTTCGACGAATTTCAGATCGTCGGTGACTTTGTCGCGATAGGCGGTGGAGATGAGGGTCTCGCCTTCCGGAGCTTTGGTGGCCCATTTGGTGAGGTCCTGGAATGGTACGCCGGGCTGCACACCGGATACGGGTTGCACGCCGGTTGCGGGTTGCGTGGCCGGCTGCACGCCAGTGGTCGGAGAATTCGTTGGTTCAGGCATGGAAAGCCAACTCCTTTCGGTCGCCCAACAGACCTTGTGGTCTGAAGATCACCAGGCACATCAGCGCGACGCCGACGATCACCCAGCCGAGGGCTTCGATCTGGTTGGAAGAGATGAGGGTTTCGGGAACGGTGTTGCGCATGACCTCCTTGACGAAGGTGAGCAGCACCCACAGCACGCAGGAGCCAAGCACCGGGCCGAGAATCGTGGCCGCGCCGCCCAGCAGCAGAATCGTCCACACGTAGAAGGTGACGGTGCGGCCGAGCGAATCGGGCTGTACGGAACGCGGCAGGACGAAGATGATGCCGGCGATCGCGCCGAACAGGCCGCCCAGAATCAGCGATTCCATCTTGTATCGCGTCACCGGCTTGCCGAGCGAACGGATCGCGTTCTCGTCCTCGCGGATGCCTTTGAGCATGCGGCCCCACGGCGAGTGGAACCAGCGCCAGCACAGCAGCGCCGCGATCACCACCAAAACCCATGCCACGATGCGCAGCCACCAGGAGTTGGCGATGTTGTTGCTGTACGTCCACAGCAGGAACGTGGTCGAACCGTCCGGCAGCGGCGAAAGCGATTCGAATTTCTCGGTGAAGTCCTGCGGCGAGATGCCTGCGGAACCGCCGGTGAAGTTCGTCATGGCCGTCGATCTGCCGATGATGCGGATGATTTCCGCGGCGGCCAATGTGACCATGGCCAGATAGTCGGGTCCGAGTTTCAGCGTCGGAATGCCCAGCAGCAGCGCGTAGATGACCGCGAGCGCGAGCGCCGCGCATACGGAGGCGAACAGGTTGCAGCCCATCGACTGCGTGATGGCGAATCCGTATGCGCCAAGGAGCATGAAACCGGCCTGGCCCATGTTCATCAGGCCCGTCATGCCGAAGTGAATGTTCAAACCGATGGCGGCGAGTACGTACGCCGCTGTGGTCGGGGCGATCAGTTCGCCCGCCGCGTTGGAGATGATTGTCATGATGTCCATGGATCAGCCCACCCTTTGCTGCTTGCCGAAGATGCCCTGCGGGCGCACCAGCAGAACGATGATGAGGATTGCCAGCGCGCTGGCGTAACGCATATCGTTGGGGATGACGAGCGAGCTCATGTCCGCCACGATGCCGATGACCAGCGAGCCGATCAACGCGCCATTGGCGGTGCCGAGGCCGCCGAGCGTCACCGCGGCGAACATCAGCAGGATCAGGGTCGCGCCGGTGTTCCAGGAGATGCCGTTCAGGTAGACGCCGAGCAGCACGCCGGACAGGGCTGCCATCGCGCACGAGAGGATCCAGACCACGCGGACCACCTGGTCCACGTTAATGCCGGATGCCGCGGCGAGCGCCGCGTTGTCGGACACGGCTCGTGTGGCGCGGCCGAGTCGCGTCTTGTAGAGGAACAGGGTGACGCCGACGATCACGCAGATGGCGATGAGCGCGGAGACCAGCGTCGGCATGTCGGTGGTGATCGGTCCGAGCTGGAAGCTGTCCGGCACCGATTTGACGATGCCTTTGATGTCGCCACCGAAGAAGAACTGGAACGTGTACTGCAACGCCATGGACAGGCCGATGGTGACGATCATCTGCTGCATGGTGCCGACGTGGCGTCTGCGTAGCGGCCCCCAGACGATTTCGTTTTGGATGAAGCCGGTCAGCGCGCCGATGACGATGGCGAAGATGGCGGAGGCGATGAGCGGCATGTGCAGCATCTGCGTGCCGACGTATGCCATGAGGCCGCCGAGCGTCACCTGTTCGCCGTGTGAGAACGACTGCAGGCCGGTGGTGCCGTAGACGAGGTTCATGCCGACGGACATGAGGCCCAGCATCAGGCCGAAGATAATGCCGGAATACAGTTGCTGCCAGATGCGTTTGCCGACATTGGAGCCGTCTTTTTTGACTGGCGATTGCGTGGCCGCCGTCGATCCGGATGTGCCGGTCGCGCCTTTCGTGCCGTTTGCCGAGCCGGACGATCCGGATGTGCCGGACGTGCCGCTGCCGGTGGAATCGCCCGCCTGGTCGAATCGAACAACGCCGCGCTGCTTGTCGAAGCTGGCTTTCCTGATCGTCACCGTTGCGCTGCTTGCCTTCAGACCGTGCTCTTTCGCAACGGATGCGTCGATGGTGACGGTGTAATCGCCATCATCGGCAACGGAAAACGCCCACTTGCCGTCGGCAGCGGTTTTGGTTTCCGCCGTTGCCTTGCCGGACAGCGTGATGGTGACGTCGGCGATCGGCTTCTTGTCGGCGTCCTGCAGGATGCCGTTGACGCAGCCGTTGCTGGCGGTCGGATTGCATTCATCGACGGCCTGCGCGCCGGAATCGGCTGCGGACGCGATGGCGGGAGGGAGTACGAAAAGCATCGAGAGAACGGCGACAATCGAACAGAGTATGACGATTCCCGGTCGACGATGCCGTGTGAGATACGTTACGGCTGTCATAGGTTTTTCCTCTCTTGTTGTTTTCACAACGTAGGAGAGGAAACAGCTCGCGCGGTTGCGCTCAGATTTCCTGAACGTTACCCGATGACCGCCCGTGTAACGTGAAAATTACGCGCGGCTGAGCCGGTGACAGCTATGCGTGGCCGCCCAGCATGGCGATGCCGAATCCGAGCGCCACGCAGGCGAGCGGCACCGCGACCGTGGCAGCGCCATAGCCCAGGGCCATGGCGAAACGGCGTTTGCGAATCAGCGACAGCACCTCGTTGATCGCCGACGAGAATGTTGAGAATCCGCCGAGGAACCCCACAACGAACGTCATTACCGTGCCCATATCAACCGACTGCGCATAGTACGACATCATGGCGATGCCGGCGCACAGGGAGGCGACGCCGTTGATGACGAGCGTGGCCAGGGGGAAGCTGTGGTTGCCGTCACGGTTCCAGCTGCGTTGGATCGACACGTCAAGCACATAACGGGCCATGGCGCCGATGCCGCCGAACAGGCAGATCATCCAGGTCATCAGCGCACCTCCCCTGTGGTCGGGTCGGCGACGAGCGGGATTTCCGCGGTGACCGGCTTGGGTTCGAAGCTGGGCAGAGGTGCGACGGGTTGCGATGACTGCGGCTGCGATTCGATTTTCGGCACCTGCCCGGTCTGCGCGACCTGCTGGGCGACCTGGGCCGCCTGCTGTGCCGCCTGCGCGGCCTCCAACGCGGCCTGCGCGGCCGAATGCGCCGCATCCGCCACCTTCACGTGGCGCACGCCCTGCGCGTCCGGCACGTTGTTCTGCACATTTTGCGCGGCCGGCACGTCCGATTCGCCCGAATCGGCCATGGGGACCGTCTGCGTAACACTCTGCGTAGCCGATACTGCAGTGTCGGTCATCTGGACGTCCTGCACGATGCCGTACGCGTCCGAATCGCCCGAATCGGACATTGAGGATACGGAAGCCGTGGAGGCATCGGCGATCGCGTTACGGACCCGCTTGCGTGTGCCGCGCGCCAGCAACGCCTGCATCAGCGCCACGCCAACCGCGGCCGCGATCAGACCGCCGGCGAAACTTCCCGCAAGATAGCCGAGCGCGCTGCCGAAACGCTGCTCGCGCATGCCTTCCATGGTTTCCAACATCACGCCGGACATCGTCGACAGTCCGCCAAGCAAACCAAGCCCGACGCCACGGCTGACGACCTGCCGTACCCTGCGGCGCAGCCACGACGCGGTCGCCATGTATTCGGTCAGCATCGCAAACAGGAAGCAGGCGAGCATATTCGACACGAACGTGCCCACCACGAACGGCGAACCGTTCACCGACGGCAGCAGCAGGTCCGTGGCGCGACGGAAACCGACGCCGACGAAGCCGCCGACGAACACCACGAGATACATCAGACCATCGGCAAGAGGGTTGAATCGCGCCTGCATGCGTTTCATCGGCGCGAGCGGAATCTGCGGCGGATGCTTGGATGCGGCGGCACCGGACGGGCGCACATCCGCGCGCGCCACTTCGGCGACGTCGATCGACTGTGTGGCGGGATTCGGCTCATCACCCGCGTTTGGCGAGTCTGCCGCCCGTTGTTCTTGCGATTCCATCACGTTCCCCTTGTACTTGGCTTTCCGCGGACAGCGTCGTTCCACCCCAGCCATACGGCAACGAGCTGGCCGCAGGTGCCGTCTTCCTAACCTTGTACGAGTCTACACGTGCATTGCAACCAAACATCGAACATGTCCGATTCGGTGGATAACTGTGGATAACTTCGGGTGGCCCTAGACGTCTACGAATGGTTATGGAAGACAGTAAGGCCGCGTCAGACGGACACGTCGCACAGCCGCCGCATCGCATGCCGTGCGTCGCTTTCGTCCTCGCCGCTGAACAGCACGACCAGATAGTCGCCGGCACGCAGCCGCGTATCGCCATGCGGCACGATCTGCCGTTCGCCGCGACGCAGGCCAATCACCAGACAGCCGTACGGCCAGCGCACGTCACGCATCAGCTTGCCGTCCGCGGTCGCGCCCATTTCCACAGGCAGTTCCATGATGCCGTTGTCGATGCGATTGGCGATTGCCGTCGTGCCGCCTTGCGCGCGCATGTACCGTTCCAGCAGCTCGCCGTAGATCGGTTTCGTACGCAGCAGGTCGGAGACGAGCAATGCGATGAACGCGACGGCGGCGACCGGCAGCATGTGCGTCAATGTGCCGGACATTTCCACGGCCAGCAGAATCGACGTGATCGGTGTTTTCACGGACGCGGCCAGCGTGCCCGTCATCACGCATACCGAGAAAATCGCCACGGAATCGGACGGCAGGTTGCCGAACTGGTGCAACGTCTCGCCGCAGATACCGCCGGCGAGTGAGCCAACCGCGAGAATCGGCATGAAAATGCCGCCGGGAGCGCCTGAACCGAAGCTGGTGGAGGTGAACAGCACTTTCGCCACGAACAGCACGCACAGCATGCCCAAGCCGACGCGCGCATGCTCGGCCATGGCGATCAGGTTCGAGCCGCCGCCGAGCACGTCAGGCAGCCAAATGCCGATTGGCAGCGCGAGTGCGATCGCGATCAAAGGGCGGCTCCATGCGGGAAGCTTGCCGTACAGCGTTTGGAAGCCGAGCAGCGAACGGTTCATCAGCGAACCAACCAAACCGGCCACCAATCCCAGCGGAATCAGCCACCCGTATTCGCCGAGCGGCAGTTGGCCGATGGTGCCGAAGTCAAGCACCGGACGCAGGCCGAAACAGTATTTCGATACGAAATCGGCGGTCAGGGACGCGGCGGTGGCGCCCATCAGAATCGCGGGCGAAAAACTGCGATGCACCCCTTCCAAAGCGAACATCATGCCGGACAGCGGTGCGCTGAACGCGGCGGACAGGCCGGCCGCGGCACCGGCGGTGACCAGATAATGCTCCTGCACGTCCTCACGTTTCTTGCCGCGCAGCCGGTGCGATAGGAACTGCGCGCCCGATGCGCCGATTTGGATGGACGGTCCTTCGCGGCCGAGCGAGAGGCCGAAGAGCGATCCGAGCAGGCCTCCGATGAAGCGAACCGGCAGAATCGTCTGCCATCGCATTTTCAGGCCGCAGATCACCACGCCGTTGGTTTGCGGAATGCCGCTGCCGCCGGCCATCGGCTCTTTTTTGACCATCCATGCGATGGCGAGCGCGGCTGCGATTGCGGCGACCGCCCACGGTGCGACCAGCCACGGGGTTTCGCGGATGCGCGCGTAGATCCAGCGCGCGGTGTCGGTGCCGTATTCGATGCCGAGACGGTAGAGGACGACGAGGAAGCCGGAAATCAGGCCGACGAGAATGCCGGCAGCGGCCATCTTCCATTTCAGGTGGTCGAATCGCGGGACCAGTTTGCTGAACCTGTCAAACCTGTCGAACCTGTCGTTAGGCGGCATTGCAGTCATCGCACTCCCCTTTTCCGTTCCTCCGCCGCGCACCCCGTCGGTGTGTATGCGGTGTGCGTCATACGCGCACGCCATCGCACGCACCATACGCAAAGTGCCGGCAGGCACAGGCCCACCGGCACTTGTCATTGACGTTCGTTACCGACGTTCATATCGACGAATCAGCCGAATCAGCTTCAGTCGATCAGCGAGTTGATCTGGATGATGTGGTCGCGCTGCGGGCCGGTGCCGATCACGGAAATGCGGCAGCCGGACAGTTCCTCAAGACGCTTGACGTAATCCTGGCAGGTCTTCGGCAGATCGTTGAAGTCGTGGACCTGGGAAATGTCCTCGTCCCAACCCGGCATGGACTCGTAAATCGGCTTCGCGGCGGCGAACTCGGCCTGGTCGGTCGGCATATCGTCGCGACGCTCGCCGTTGACGTCGTACGCCACGCACAGCGGGATTTCCTTGAGGCCGGTGAGCACGTCGAGCTTGGTGAGCACGATGTCGGTCAGGCCGTTGACCTGGGCCGCGTAACGGTTGACGACCGCGTCGAACCAACCGCAGCGACGCGGGCGACCGGTGGTCACGCCGTACTCGTGGCCTTGGGCGCGCAGCCATTCGCCGTCCTCGCCGAACAGTTCGGTCGGGAACGGGCCTTCGCCCACGCGGGTCACATACGCCTTGGAGACGCCGATCACGCGGGTGATCTTGGTCGGGCCAACGCCGGTGCCGGTGCAGGCGCCGCCGGCGGTCGGGTTGGAGGAAGTCACGAACGGGTAGGTGCCGTGGTCCACGTCGAGCATGGTGGCCTGGCCGCCTTCGAACAGCACGGTCTTGCCCTCGTCGAGCGCCTTGTTGAGCACCAGGGAGGTGTTGGCCACGTACGGCTTCAGGCGTTCGCCGAGCTTGAGCAGCTCGTCGGTGGTCTCGTCCACGTCGATCGGGCGACGGTTGTACAGCTTGACGAGCATCTGGTTCTTCTGATGCAGGCTGGCCTCGACCTTGTCATGCAGGTGCTCCGCGTTGAACAGGTCGTGCACGCGGATGCCCACGCGGTTGATCTTGTCGGCGTATGCCGGGCCGATGCCACGGCCGGTGGTGCCGATCTTGTGCTTGCCGAGGAAGCGTTCGGTCACCTTGTCGAGCACGCGGTGGTACGGGGCGATGATGTGCGCGCTTTCGCTCACCAGCAGTCGGGAGCAGTCCACGCCACGGCTTTCAAGGCCGTCGATCTCCTGGAACAGCACTTCCGGATCGACGACGACGCCGTTGCCGATGACGGGGGTGGTGTTGGGGCTGATGATGCCGGACGGCAGCAGGTGCAGTGCGTACGATTCGTCGCCGACGACCACGGTGTGGCCTGCGTTATTGCCGCCGTTGAAACGGGCGACGTAGTCGACCTTCGTGCCGATCAGATCGGTCGCCTTACCTTTGCCTTCGTCGCCCCACTGAGCGCCAATCAACACGATTCCCGGCATAACGCACCTCCACGATGTTGCCTTGTTTCCGCCGAAAATAGCGTACCGTGAGCCCTCTACTGCGTGGCGGTTTCTCGTCACGCAACAGCGGCATAATGGAAGCATGACTATCGCAACACCTGAACGTTATGCCGAGATGCTGGATGCCGCCCGCCGCGGCGGATACGCGTATCCCGCGATCAATGTGACGAGCACGCAGACGCTGAACGCGGCGTTGCAGGGCTTCGCCGAAGCTGAATCCGACGGCATCATCCAGGTGTCCGTGGGCGGTTCCGCCTATTTCTCCGGCCAAAGCGTGAACGACCGTGTGGTCGGATCGCTCGCCTTCGCCGCGTTCGCGCACGAAGTGGCCGCACGTTATCCGAACATCACCGTGGCCTTGCACACCGACCACTGCGCC
>OKUI01000655.1_pt1 | contig 11540 bp, 11 predicted proteins | sample 1606531 | NCBI WGS metagenome assembly OKUI01 (sample SAMEA3882506, study PRJEB24775) | human gut metagenome | biome: human-associated habitat; feature: intestine environment; material: feces | place: Netherlands | collected 2009/2010
GCCTGACGGATCCAGATAGGTCACCTCCATACCAAGATCGTGTGCCGCCACCTCAAAGGAGCATCTGGTACGTGTACTGGTTTTTTCAAAAATCAGTACGATATTCTTGCCCTGATGCATCTCCTTGGTAAGGATTCCCTTTTTCTTCTTATCCTTCAGCTCTGCTGCCAGATCCACCAGATACAGGATTTCTTCCGGTGTATAATCCAATAGCTTTAAAAAGCTTCTGCCTTTTAAGTCCATCTGCGTTCTCTCTCCATCTCTTCTTTTGTTTTAGTTTTCAATTATCTGTAACTGTTCCACATCATGCAGATTCCGGCCATATAGACGTTATCTGTTTTCCTTCATAAGAGCATCTGTCACGATTAACAGATAAAAGTTTAATCGTTCTTAATAATTTCCTTCAGGGAAGCTGCAAGTCCTGCCACTCCCTGAATTTCAGAAGGGATAATGATCTTGGTTGCCTTACCGTCTGCCGCCTTTTCGAAGGCTTCCAGACTCTTAATGCGAAGGACTGCCTCATCTGCTCCTGCTTCACGCAGCATACGGATACCGTCTGCGGTTGCCTGCTGTACCTTTAAGATGGCTTCTGCTTCACCTTCTGCTTCACGGATCATCTTTTCCTTTTCAGCTTCTGCGCGGAGAATGGCAGACTGCTTATCTGCTTCTGCTTCCAGAATGGCTGCTTCACGCTTACCTTCTGCAATCGTAATGCTTGCTTTCTTCTCACCCTCTGCTCTGGTAACGGCTTCACGACGTTCCCGTTCTGCCTTCATCTGACGCTCCATGGCGTTCTGGATTTCTGCAGGGGGAATAATATTCTTAAGCTCAACACGGTTTACCTTGATACCCCAGGGATCCGTTGCCTCATCCAGGGAAGCTCTCATCTTGGTATTAATGGTCTCTCTGGAAGTCAGTGTCTGATCCAGCTCCAGTTCACCAATGATGTTTCGAAGTGTTGTTGCGGTCAGATTTTCAATCGCCATCAGCGGATTGACAACGCCGTAAGCGAACAGCTTCGGATCGGTAATCTGGAAGAATACAACGGTATCAATCTGCATCGTAACATTATCTTTTGTGATAACCGGCTGCGGCGGAAAATCCACCACCTGCTCTTTCAGATTCACGCGAATCGCTACACGCTCGATAAACGGAACCTTGAAATGAAGACCGGTTGCCCAGGTGTCCTTGTATTTTCCAAGACTCTCTACAACGTAAGCACTGGCCTGCGGTACAATTTTCACACATGATGCTGCGATAAACAATGCCACCACAAGAAGCAAAATCAATAAAATTCCTGCAACTCCTCCACCACTCATGTTTCATTTCCTCCTTCTTTTTCTTTGACCTTTACAATCAGCTTGACGCCTTCCACACGGAGCACCGTAACGACTGCATCCACGGGAATCGTACCTCCTTCGTTCTCTGTACGCGCAGTCCACATGTTTCCTCCAAGCGAAACCTTTCCGGTTCCCGCAAGATTGGAGATTTCCTCCGTCACGACTCCTTCCATGCCAACCACACGGTCCACGTTCGTCTTCAGTGTATCCTTATTCAGAAAGCGAACGGCGAGCGGACGTGTAAAAAACAGAAGTACCAGCGATACAACAAGAAACAGTACAATCTGAATTACAATCCCGGCTCCGCACATGGCAGCGATCAAAGCAACAAGCGCCCCACCTGCAAACCAGATCGTCGCAAGACCAAGTGTTGCTGCCTCAATCACTAAAAAAACGACGAGTGCGATCAGCCAGTAAACCGGCAGGTAAGCTGTAATACCCATGCGTTTTTCCCCCTTTCTGAAAAAATTGGCTGTTGTATTCATCATACTATAATGATGAAAAAATAACAAGCAAAGTTAAAAACATTCAGAAAAAAGAAAGATTTGTCAGGAATCGTCTACAGACTGTCAATTCCAAGCCGGGACATGAAAACGAGGAGGGCTGACAAAAAACCATATGCGTGAATACGTAAAAATAATACGAGGGTGAAGCTTAATAGTTTCCAGAATACCGATTTGATTTGAACTCCGTAATGCAGGCAATTCCGTATCGTCAGGGTTTTTCGAACAAACGGATCTGACCCATACTGTTTCAGCAGCTTTTTGACCACAGAAACATTTTCTCCTTCATACGTCATCTCTTCCTTCGCCAGATACATTGCACCAATCACCAGGTGAAACAGCATCAGGTCACCATAATCCTTTTCAATCCTGCGTTCCTTCAAAAACGCTTCAAAGTCCGAGGCAATCTGAATCCAGTTTTGCATCAGCTTCTTTTTCGGACGAAACGTCGCAGACTGCAGATTTTCCCGGTAGAGCACAATGCTCTGCGGTACAAAAGCATATTTCGGTTCGCATGCGCAGCAGCGGAAATTGTGTGCTTTGTCCTCCGCGTAAGTATATTGCGGCACCCACAGTTCATGTTCTGTTAAAAACTCTCTTCGATAAAGTTTTCCCCAGTCGTACGATAAACTTCCGGATTGAAAGAAACCTTTAAACCGAAAAGCGATGCTATCTGGCTCTTCGTCTTCTAATGAACTTCCGCTTTCAACGCTTTCACCATTTTCCTTCCATCTATGATACTTTCCGATTGCAATATCCGCTTTTTTCTCCTCGGCCTGTATCACCATAGAACGTATCGTATTTTTCTCATCCATTTTATCGTCTGCATCCAGAAAAAGAAGATACTTTCCCTCCGCCGCAGCAATCCCTGCATTCCGGGACGCTGCACAGCCTGCGTTCTGCTGAATCAGTTTCGCCAGATCCATCTGTGTGATGACTTCTCCCGATGTGATGTGGTACAGCGGATACTTCGGGTGTTCCTCCATCATCACGCGGTACGCAAATTCGACGGCGTCGTTCTGATAGATCATCGAAAACGCGTTGCGGCTGTTGGCTGCAATCTGATTTGTTTTCAGCATCTCCAGCGTCATCTGGAAACACGGATTGTTGTCTGCTTTTCCTTTCCGCGGAATATCATGCAGATGATCAAACCGCAGAATCCGTGTGTCCATCTCTCTCGTGTCACGGTAGCTCTTGCAGATATTTTCGCCCTGCAGGATCGCCATCGCCTGAAAGCTTTTGGCGGATGCCGGGCTGACCGGCTATTTCCACGGCACGGGAAAAACGGCCCTTTGGCAAAACAAAAAAGCGGTTCTGTCTCGTGAATATCCGCCATATAGGACCGGCCGTAAACTGCCTCGGAGGACAGGTAGACGAATCGTCCTTTGGGATTGAATGCGTAAGCGGACAGAAGATTGGTCAGATCCGCCGTGAAACGGACAGACTCTCTTCTTGCATCGCTCCAGTCATAGTTGGTATCATAGGCCCCGAGAAAAATCACAAGATCCGGGTTTACGTTTGAAAAGATTTCGCGGACGCTCTCGCTGTCGTACGGGAAATTGTACCGTTCAAATACGCGACGGTACTTTCCTCTTCCATCCCGCTTTCCCGTAAGCAGATACGTTTTATGTCCGTCTTTTTCCATTTTGGTGATCAGGGCATCCATCAGTCTGCTCTCGCCACCGACCAAAAATACTACCATACTTTATCCTCTTCATTTTCGTAGATTCCTCACTCCAGGATCCCGCAGTTCCGAAATGTTTTCAGCACCGCGCTGACATCCTCCTGCACTTCCTCCGCCGGCACATCGTAGGCTTTTCCAAGCCGCTCCGCAATCTCCTCTGCGGATGCGGCATCGCCGGTCTGCTCGTAAATAAAAGCAGCAGTTTCGCTTAGTGTGAGTACCTGATTCATTTTTTCTGTCGTCGCCCCATATGGAATCAGAACATATTCGTCTGCAAGCTGTCTGAGTACAAAATCACCTTTTCTGGTCATTTTTATCTCCATTCACTTAAGTTTTGCTTTTCTTCCTGACGGCAGGAAAAAGCAATCATACTAATAATTTTATTATAGCTCTAACCTGTTACATTATAAACTATATTTTACTTTTTATTGATATCTGTAATAAAGTTTTAGTTATTTTCCATTTTGTGGTATACTAAATCATATCAAACTTTTCCCAAAAAGGAGTCTCTTATGCAGCCGCTTGATACCGTTTATTTACAGATTTTTGAAAAATTTATGCACAGATTCATCTGATCCCGTCACGCTTACCGGTGTGGATGCTTCCGCTTTATACCGCCTTGCGGAAAAACACTGTTCACTTCCGTTTCTTCTGCCATATTTTGAGAATCAGCCGCAGTTTTCCGCCCTCAAACAGCAGACGAAGCAGATGCTGCTCTCCTATTATCAGTTAGAACACTTTACCAGTCTCACTTTTTTGCTGCTCCTCGCAGAGAAAATCCCGTGCTTTCTGTTAAAAGGAATCAGTCTCGCCGCCAATTATCCGGTTCCCGAATACCGGAAGCTGGGAGATCTGAATCTCTATATCAATGAAAAAGAAGCTTTTTCCCGTGCCTGCCGGATTCTCGAGGCGCATGGCTGCGTCGAGGAGCCGGAAGACAGTGACCACCACGTTACCTACCGCTATACGTTCCCGGACACGCACCGTTCCTTCACGCTGGAGCTGCACTACCGCATCGTCGGCGTCTATCAGTTTGCCCGTGCGAATGAGCTGGTGGACGAGATTTTCTCCGCGGATCATCTGAAAGCATCTTCCCTTACGCTTTACGGTCAGTCCTATCCGGTGCTGCCGCCGACGGAAAATGTTTTTTACATGCTGCATCATATGCTCAAACACTATCTCTACAGTGGTTTCGGCAGCCGTCTGCTCTGCGATTTTACCTTGTATCTGAAGCAGTATGCATCTAAGATTGATTTTGAGAAAATCCACTCCTGGTGCCAGGAATCAAAAATTTTTCATCTTTATGAGCTGATTCTCGGATCCTGCCATCTTTATTTCGGTCTTTCCGCTTCGATTGACCCGCAGATTCGTTCTTCTGCCGCTGACTGTGCTGCCTTTCTGGAACAAATTCTCGCAGACGGCGACTTTGGCAGTGACACGGAGCGGAAAATCGTAAGCCGCGGCTCTTACCGGCACGCCGGTGTCCGTGCCTGGTTCCACGAAGGGCATGTTCAGATGAAGCTTCGATTTTCCAGGCTTCATAAATGTGTGTTGCTCTGGCCGGTATTTTGGGGAATCACTTTTTTCTGTTTTCTCTCCAATACCTACCGCGTCCGCCATACAACACTACGTCAGACATTAGCAGACTTCCGCGCCGATAACCAGAAAACCAAGCTGTTGAAAATTTTTGAAAATAACGATGTCCCGTAACTGGAAATCCAACAACATTTCCTGTAAAACTCCATAAGGATAGTCTGCACTTTTTGACTATCCGGTAGTATTTGTTTCAGAGTAAAAAAAGAGTAAGTGAACGTCTCCCCTTGTTCACTTACTCTTTTTTCTATACCGTCGATTCCATCTCATTTTTCATGACTTTGAACCGATCACAATCTATGGAAATGCATACTCCCTCCGCCTATCCCCTTGCGAAGGTTACACGCCTGTTTTTAATAAAAATGCTGATATCCGATCTGGATTCCGCTGCCGTAGCCGCTGTTAAAATACAGGCATCCGCCAACCGGGCTCTCGCCGGAAAGTGCTGCCTGTGCAGCTGCATAACAGTCACTTCTTGCTCCGCGGGAAAGCACGCTCTGGAAGGTTCCGGTCGCAACCGGTGTAAACTGTCCACCCTGATAAATAACGCCGGAAACACTGTTCGGGAAGGAACCGCTGTTGACACGGTTTACTACAACCGCTCCGACTGCCACCATTCCTGTGTAGCTCTCGCCGCCTGCCTCGCACTCGATCAGTGCTGCAAGCATTGCCACATCATTGCTGTCTGCGGAAATTACCGATGCACTGCCTGCTGTGGAGGCTGCTGCTGCGCTGCTTGCCGCACAGGCCTGTGATGCCTGGTATTCCTCCATGGAAACAGCACCTTTTAACTCCTCTGAAAGTGTCACATAGTCTCCATGAACATATGCGCTGCTTCCGCTGTACTGGATCTGATACCAGTCAGCCTCTTCGCCGAATACGCTGACTTCACCATTCTGTGTCAGTGTTCCAACCTGCGCGGAATCTGTGGATGCTGCCTCACGGACACGAAGGCTGTCCGCCTGAACAACTCCGATGATACCGCACATATTGCGGTAATGTGCTTTTGCCTCTTCCCCAAATACCAGATATTCATTCTTTATGTAGCCTTCTACGCCATTCGAAGAAATCTTACTCCACTCGTTTCCTTTCTCCGTTACCGCAACTGCGTAACCCGGCATCAGAACTCCGACGATCTCGGAATCCACGCTTGCCTCGCTGCGGATGTTGGCATATCCTTCTACATTTGCTGCAGCCATTGTGCTCCAGTCTGTTTTATTTAAAATGGTTTCTTCCTTTGTCTCTGCTTTTACGGGTGCAGCCATGATAACAGTCAGTGTGAGCACGCTCCCCAGGATGCCCGGCACATAACTTTTTTTGAATGTCATACTTACCTCCTAAACAATTATTACGTTTTTGTTACATCTTGTTACAAACCGATTCTACCAGTGTTACATCTTTTTGTCAACTAGAATATTTCGACAACATTCCTGTCTTTTCCCATCGTTTTTTTCATAGAACCAACAATTTTTCACCACTTTTCCGCTTTTTTGACGAATTGGATCGGTTTTTATTCCCACTTTTTCTTCTGCATGCGGCCTGCCTGGAATACTTTTCCGTGTCTTGTTTCCTTCTTTTGTTTCACATTCTGCCCTTTCTGCCCTCTTTTTCCGCAAATATTTTTTAAGAAATTGTGACAGTTCTTTTTCTATTTTTCGACATGCATTACAAACCTTTTCCACTTTTGACGCATTTTCAAATTTTCTTTTAACTTTTTATTTTTACATGATATTTCTTTCTATATATGATATAATCTTTAAAAAGAAAGAAAATTTATATTTTATCAATTATTTTTCTTTCAATTTATACGTGAAACTTACCGCAGGAAAATAAAACAGACCGACATCAGAAACCGATCAGGTGAAAGGAGGATGTCATATGTTACACAGCACACAGACAACGAAAAAACACACAGGAAATTTGATTCTGAGATTCGGAATGGCAGGCCTCCTGGCGGCCGGATTATTTTTTTCCGCTCCGTATTCGGCAGCCGCCGAGACAGTTCCAAGTGCAGAAAATACAGACGCCGGTGAAATTACCATTCACTTCACCCATTACGATGCACAGGACCTGGAATTCTATCTGAACACCGATCAGGCAGCTCTTGCTTTTACCGATGCTACCCTGACATTTCAGGATTCCACAATGGATGCGCCGGTCACCATGTCATATCTTTCCGATGATGGTTCCTATGTCCTGTATCAGAACAGCGAACCGGTCGAGGAAGTAAACGGAACGTTCTCCGTATCGATGGTTACGGAACCTGGCTACACACTGGATATGGATCAGATTTCCTTCTATGTTAATGGACAGGCCGTTTCCAATGGCGGTTCCGTTGTGATTACGGATTCTTCGGCGGCGATGACTTCTCTTGTTTACTGTACCGCAATCCCGGAAACACCGGCAACTGACCCGGAGCCATCTCTTCCGGAAGAGCCATCTGCACCGGAAGTTCCGGAAGAACCGGCCGCTCCAGAACCATCCGTTCCGGAACAGCCATCCGCACCGGCAGAAACCCCGACCGTGGTACAGCCATCTGCTTCGGAACAGCCGGCACAGGAAAATATTCTTCCGGAAACCGCAGCTCCTGCATCCAAAGCTGCACCGGAACAGGTTCCTGCATCCGAACCGATCGCAGCAGAACCGATTGCCAGCGCAGTTGTTACAGAAGACGAAGAAGTTGATCTTTCCACCATCCACCCGGAAGTTACCGCATCCGCTGTTACTTCTTCCAGCCAGCTTCCAGCCGCAACGCAGATTGTACCATCTGTCAGAACAACAGACCCGGATGCACAGATTATTACTTCGGAAACTGCAGCTCTTGAAAATGCCGCACAGGCCGAGAATACACAGACTGCACACACAGGAATCGGCTCCTGGTTCCATCAGCGAACAAATCAGATCCTCGCAGTCATGATCGCTGTGATCCTGTTTCTGATCCTGATCGAATCACTTCTGGCACTAAAGGATTCCATGAATCAGAAAAGATCGCATCGCTTCTATTAAAAATAAGGTCCATAATAAAAAATAATATAAGAGAAGGAACGTATCTCATGAAACATGGGATACGTTCCTTCTCTTATATTATTTTTTATCCTCTTTTTTTCGCAGCCGCTTTCTGAATCTCACAGAAATCGTGCAGCGCCTGACGGCCGATTTTTACGATTTTACGGATGTTGATGGAATTTGTTCCTCCCTGACGCGGCTTGAAGCTGATCGGGATGAAACGGATTTTCCGGTGAAAATACGCTCCGAAGGCAGTCAGCAGTGCGTTCGGCAGATTGTAGTTTTCCGGCATCAGCGGCAGATACTCGGCCACGTAGTCTGCTTTCATCAGACGGAACGGGGCATTTGCATCCGGCACGGATACGTGGAAATAGGTCCAGAGCACCGCGCACAGCACTTTTTCCACGACAGCGCGGGAAAAGCCGTCGCCGCGGCTTGTGCGGTTTCCGAAAATGGCGTCGTAGCCCTCGCGGATCTGCCAGAACTTTTCGAACTCCGCCGGATCGGTCTGACCATCGGAATCGGTCTGGTAGATATAGTCCGCACCGTTTTCAAGTGCATAGCGGTATCCGTACAGAACGGTGGAACCGTGGCCGCCGTTTGGCTTCGTCAGCACGGTGAGCAACGGGTGGGTTTCGCACTCTGCTGAAGCAATTTCATACGTATCGTCGCGGCTTCCGTCGTTGATGATCACAAGACGGGACGCACCGCCGCCGTTATGCTTCTCCACGACGGGACACCATTCCTCGATCGTTCTTTTGATATTTTCCGACTCATTATAGGCTGGTATTACAATATATAAAGTATCCATTGGTATTCTCCTTGCATTTCCTTCCATCCATTATACAGGATTTCTTTTCATTGCGAAAGATGCGCTCATGGAGAAAATTTCCCAGTACCGTTCGTTTGTTATTCTTCCCACAGTTTCTGCGGATAACGGCCCTCGTCTTTTAATTTCTGCAGTGCTGCCATGACATTTTCTTTGTCTTCTTTGTACGTTACGCCGTACCAGTTATCATAGGAGCGGAGTACGGTGACTTCCGCTTTTTTCTCCTGCAGCAGTTCATCGACAACGAACGGCAGGAAGTATTCGCCTTTTAACGGGTTGGTTTTGTATACATCCTCGAGAAACGGCAGGAAGCGGCGTTTCAGCTCGATCAGAATGCTCGGTGTGAAGCCCCAGAGGTTCATGGAAACGATGGTTCCCTGCGGCAGTCCGGTCCAGGTTGCGCCGTCATCCTCGGTGTATTCGGCCTGTCCGCCGTGGTTTTCGATTCTTGTGCGCTCATGAATGCCGACAAGGTGGTTCTGGTCGTCTGCGGTGCAGATGCCGCGGGCTACGTGGCCATTGTCGGTCAGGGTTTTGTACAGGTCGTAGGCAACCATCGCGTACTGATAGGTCGCGCCGTCCTGCTCGGTTGTCAGCTGGCGGTAGATCTCCTCGAATGCCGTTCTTCCATAATAATCATCGGAATTGATGACGGCGAACGGTGCGCCGTCGATGGCTTCTGCCGCACAGAGAATCGCATGACCGGTTCCCCACGGTTTGGTACGGCCTTCCGGTTTTGCAAAGCCTGCCGGCAGATCATCGAGCTCCTGGAATGCATATTCCACCTCTGTGATTTTGCTGATGCGGTTGCCGATGACTTCCTTGAAATCTTTCTCCAGATCCTTGCGGATGATGAAGACTACTTTGTTGAAGCCGGCTTCCAGTGCATCGTGGATGGAATAATCCATGATGATCTCCCCGTTTGGTCCTACTGGCTCAAGCTGCTTGATTCCCTTTCCAAATCTGCTGCCGATTCCGGCTGCCATGATCACAAGTGCTGTTTTCTTCATAGCGTTTTCCCTTTCTCTTTTCCCCTTTTTTCTCTTGTTTATTCTATCAGCAATCGATCCTGTAGACCAATCGTGATTCGCAGCGTTTATTATTATGCTTCTTCCTGCATGCTGCTCAGCTTTGCGGCCTGATCGGCTGCAATCAGACTGTCGATGATTTCATCCAGATCGCCGTTCATGATGGCGTCCAGTTTGTATAAGGTCAGTTTGATTCTGTGATCCGTCACACGTCCCTGCGGGAAGTTGTACGTACGGATCTTCTCAGAGCGGTCTCCCGTTCCGACCTGGCTCTTTCGAAGCTCGGCCATCTCATCGTGCTGTTTCTGCTGCTCTAAGTCGTACAGACGGGCACGCAGAATCTTCAGTGCCTTGTCCTTATTCTTTAACTGTGATTTCTCATCCTGGCAGGAAATGACGATGCCGCTCGGGAAGTGGGTCAGACGGACTGCTGAGTCGGTCGTATTGACACACTGGCCGCCGTTTCCGGAAGCACGGAATACATCGAATTTGTAATCTTTCGGGTCGATCTGTACTTCGACGTCGTCCACCTCCGGCATGATCGCTACGGTCATGGTTGAGGTATGGATTCTTCCGCCGGACTCGGTTTCCGGCACACGCTGTACGCGGTGCGTGCCGCTCTCGTACTTCATCCGGGAGTACGCGCCTGCTCCGTTGATCAGAAGTGTTGCGTCTTTAAAGCCGCCGATTCCGTTTTCATCGGCGCTGGTCAGCTCTGTTTTCCAGCCGCGGCTCTCTGCGTATTTGATGTACATACGGCAGATTTCTGCGGTAAAGAGTGCCGCCTCGTCTCCGCCGGCACCTGCGCGGAACTCTACGATAACGTTCTTGTCATCGTTCGGGTCTTTCGGCAGAAGCAGGACTTTGAGTTCCTGCTCCAGCTCCTCTACGCGTTTTTTCGCATCGGAGAGCTCTTCTTTCAGCATTTCGCGCATTTCTTCGTCGGATTCCTCCTCGAGAAGCATCAGGCTCTCTTCGATGGTCTGTTTCTGTGTTTTATAGTCCTTATATGCGTCTGCGATCGGCTGGAGTTCTGCCTGCTCCTTCATCAGCTTCTGGAACTTCGCCGCATCGGCAGCGACGTCCGGCTCGCTTAACTGATTCAGTACCTCCTCGAGACGCATGAGGATATCATCAAGTTTATCAAACATAAAATGACTGCTCCTTTTTGCTGTTTTCGTCTGTTTACGATGTCATTATGGTGTCAAAATTAAAATTCATTTCTGTCAGGGTTTTTTGTGCCAGATACCGGTCACCACGCGGTCCAGGCCTGCCAGATCTTTCAGAACCTGTACATCGGCAAAGCCGTGGGTTTCCATCAGCTCCCGCACTTCATCTCCCTGATCGTATCCAATTTCAAAACAGAGCTTTCCGCCCTCTTTTAAATAGCTTCCTGCCTGCTCTGTAATCTTCCGGTAAAAGACAAGACCGTCCGCACTGCCGTCGAGTGCCATCCGCGGCTCATGGTCGCGCACCTCCGGCATCAGCGTTTCAATCACATCCGTGCGGATATACGGCGGATTGCTTGCGATCACATCGAAGGTTCCCTCGATGTTT
>OKUI01000656.1_pt1 | contig 11535 bp, 7 predicted proteins | sample 1606531 | NCBI WGS metagenome assembly OKUI01 (sample SAMEA3882506, study PRJEB24775) | human gut metagenome | biome: human-associated habitat; feature: intestine environment; material: feces | place: Netherlands | collected 2009/2010
TTTTCTCCTGCCACAGTAAGTTCCAGTTTTAATTCCTCTCCAACCGTTGAAATCACTGCCGACTCAATTTGTCTTGGATTCTCTGTAAACACAATTCTTTTATTTAATAGTTTCTTTGTTGCTTCATTTGTGTCTTTTTTGTCACCTTCCGGCTTCGGAAGTGTCAGATGTACCAGTTTCTCTTCCAGTTTTTCCTGTGCCTCTTCCAGATTTTCTTTTTCACACGGGATCTGAACTGCTTCTTTTATGTATTTCAGACAGATATCTGCTGCCAGATATTCCGATGCCCCTGCCGTGATTCCGATTGCAACCGGATAATCACGAAAACAGATCAGATACTGTCCAAATGCTCCTTCTGCCGCAAAAATCTCTTTTCCGGCCTTGATATGATAAGCATAATGCGTCAGTGCTTTCTTCTCATCTTCCGGAATCACAACGCGCATCTTTCCTATCTCTTCGGTCCACCATGCCGGTATCAGCTGCTCTCCATTCCATTCACCTTTTTGAAGCAGAAGCTGTGCCAGTGCAGAGATCTTTCCTGCAGTCAGGTACATTCCCCATCCACCGGTGTTGTGTCCTTCCGGACTGGTCAGCCAGTTGATCTCACCAAATCCCATCTTGTCAAATACACGCTCCTGCATCAGTGCCAGACAGTTTTTTCCCATAACCTTTGTGACAATTCTTGAAAGTGTATAACTACATCCGGAATCATAATGGAATGCTTTTCCGATATCTTCTCTTATCTTCGGCTGTTTTAACCAGTTTGTCTCCCAGTCTTTTGTAAGCTTCGAAAACCATACATTATTGCAGCATTCTTTGGAACCTGCCTGCATGGTAAGCAGATGATAGATCGTCAGATCTTCCAGTGCCGGATCGTATTCTTCCGGATAGCTCATCGTGACCAGGTGTCCGACACACCAGGTTACGATTGCTTCTGCTGATTCGAGATATCCGTCTTTTCTCTGTGTATTGATATGCAATGCCTTAGCGAACTCCTGTGCTACACTGGGTTTCTCGGCAATGTATAATGATTTTCCCATGTTACTCCTTCCAGTAGGGTGAAACAGCGGCTTTTTCTTTTATCTTTTTCTGTGCCAGAGAGACCGGAAAAAGGTTATCACTCTTCCGCCGCCACAGTTCTCACGGGCACGCTGCTGACTTTTGTCGACTTCTTCTGCTGCTTTTAATGCTTCTTCCATGAAAGCTGCCTGAGAATCCACCGCTTTTATGCCGCCGGTCCGTTTCATATATGTGCCGTCTTTCTGCATGATCCTTGCTTTCACGTTATCATTTAACATAATCTTCAGATCATGGTTGATCTGACGTCTGATCTGCCCGTCTAATACCGGGCAGGCTACTTCTACTCTTTTTTCTGTATTTCTTGTCATCATGTCTGCGGAGCCGATATAGATCTTCTGTTCTTTTCCGGTTCCGAAGCTGAAGATACGTGGATGTTCCAGATAGCGGCCAACGATGCTGCGGATGTGGACGTTCTCGGTCTTTCCAGGCACCCCTGCTTTGATGCAGCAGATGCCGCGCACGATCATGTCGATGCGCACACCGGCACAGCTGGCTTCCTGCAGCTTCAGGATGATGTCGCGGTCGCTGATGGAGTCGGTTGTTGATAAATGCCGGTCGGCGGTAGAACTGTTGACTGTGCAGTACAGGATGAACGAGGCCATTATGAGGTTTTCGTCCGATTGGTTCTATGGCGGACGTCTGCAGGCGGCGGAAGAGGTTGATGACCTGTGCCTGGATCGAAACGTCCAGAGCGGATACCGGCTCGTCGCAGATGATGAACTCCGGGTCCATGGCCAATGCGCGGCCGATGCCGATGCGCTGGCGGCGGCCGCCGTCCAGCTCGTGGCTGAAACTCTCTGCATAACGCTCATCCAGACCAACGGTCTCCATGATCTCGGCGATGCGGGCATCGTATTCGTCACGGTTTTTGCAGGCTTTATAGATCTTCAGCGGTTCTCCGATCAGCTCTTTCACGCTCTTGCGGGGATCCAGCGAACCGGACGGATCCTGGAAGATCATCTGCATCCGGGCACGGATGGGCTTGAGTTCCTTGGCATTCAGTTTGGTGATGTCGGTGCCGTCGTAGATGATCTGACCATCGGTAGCATCATAGAGCCGCAGCAGCAGGCGGCCCAGCGTGGACTTGCCGCAGCCGGACTCGCCCACCACGCCCAGTGTGGTGCCGCGCTTGATTTTGAAGTTCACGCCGTCCACCGCATGGAGCTGGCTGTTTGCGCCGACTTTGAAGTATTTTTTGAGGTTCTTTGCCTCGATCAAAACCTTTTCTTCCATTGTCATTTCCTCCCGGCTCAGGTGTTGGACTGCGGCGGATCAAACCGGCAGCAGCGGATGAAGTGGCCCGGTGTGACCTCCCGCATCTTCTGGGCCTTTTTGCAGGCCGCAGTGGCATATTTGCAGCGGTCAGCAAAGCGGCAGCCCTCGATCTTCTGGGTGGGGTCAGCCATCATCCCCTCAATGGCCTCCAGACGCTTGGTGTTCTCATCCAGCTTGGGAATGGCGTTGAACAGCCCCTGGGTGTAAGGGTGGCGCTGCGTGGTCTCAAAGATATCCTCTGCTGTGCCGTACTCGATGGCCTCACCGGCGTACATGACCATGACCTTCTCGCAGGTCTGGGCCACAACACCCAGATCGTGGGTGATGAGGATCATGGCGGTGTTCAGCCGCTTCTGCAGCTCATTGATCAGGCCGAGCATCTGGGCCTGAATGGTCACATCCAGTGCGGTGGTGGGTTCGTCGGCAAGGATCAGCTTCGGCTCGCAGGCCAGCGCAATGGCAATGACGATGCGCTGCTTCATGCCGCCGGAAAACTGATGGGGATACTCCACCTTGCGCTTTGCAGGGATGCCCACCAGCTCCATCATTTCGTCCACACGGGCTTCCAGTTGAGCAGTGCTCTGCTCCGGATGGTGGATCTTCAGCACCTCCATGATCTGAGCCCCCACGGTCATCACCGGGTTCAGGGCAGACATGGGATCCTGGAAGATCATGGATACCACACTGCCGCGCATGGCACGGATCTTTTCCTCGGGAGCATTCAGCATATCCACACCGTCCAGCTTGATGGCACCGTCGGTCACAAAACCGATGCCCTCGGGCAGAAGCTGGATGACGCTCAGGGCTGTGGTGGTCTTACCGGCACCGGTCTCACCCACCAGACCCAGCGTCTCGCCGTAGTTCAGATCCAGGTCCAGACCATTGACGGCGTAGACGGTGGAAATTTCGGTATCATATTCAACGCTCAGGTTTTTGACTTCCAGCAGCTTGTCGCTCATTTCAGGCCACCTCTTTCACATTCTTGGTGCGCTTTGCGCGCTTGGTCTTTTTGCCGCTGCCCAATGTGCCGCGCAGCTTCGGGTCGAGGGCATCGCGCAGAGCGTCGCCGCACATATTGAAGCAGAGCACCACGATGATGATCGCAATGCCGGGAGCAATGGCAATGATGGGCTGGGTGGACAGGTACTTATAGCCACCGCTGACCATTGCGCCCCAGCTGGGAGTCGGGGGCGTGATGCCCATGCCCAGGAAGCTCAGGTTCGCTTCGGCCAGAATGGCACCGCCCAGGCTGGCGGTCATGCTGACGATGTTGACGGACAGGCAGTTGGGGAACACATGCACCAGCGTGTTGCGGATCCGGGATGCACCGCACAGGGTACCGGCGGTGACATAATCGGCATTGCGGACGCTCAGCACCTGACCGCGGGTGACACGGGCGTAGCCGGGCACCATCGAGATGCCGATGGCCAGACAGACATTGCCCAGGCCCTGACCCAGGATCGCGCCCAGAAACATAGCCAGGATCAGCATGGGCACGGCCATCATGGCATCCATGACACGCATGATGAAGGCATCCACCACGCCGCCTGCCATGCCGGCGATCAGGCCCAGTGCCATGCCGATGACGCTGGAAATGACCACGGCCACGATACCGACCGTAAAGGAGATGCGGGCACCATAGATGATGCGGCTCAGAACATCACGACCATTGGAGTCGGTGCCCAGCCAGTGCTCGGCAGAGCAACCCTTCAGAACATTGTAAAGATCATCCTTGTTGGGATCATAGGGAGCAATCACCGGTGCGAAGATGGCGATAAGCACCATGATGAGAAGCAAAATTGCGCAGACCACGATGATCTTGCGGCTGAACATGACCCGGAACACGCGGGAGGACGTGATACGATCCAGCAGACCCTTCTTTTTTGTCTTGTTTTCCACAGTTCATTCCTCCTTTTAGCGGGTGCGGGGATCGATGATGCCGTACAGGATATCGACCACGAGGTTGCAGATAGCAACAAAGATGGAGATGATGAGCACACCGTTCGCCACCAGCATGAAGTCACGGTTGCTGATGCCGTTCATCATCACGCTGCCAAGACCCGGGATGACGAACAGGCTCTCGATCAGGACGGTGGAGCCCACCATGGAACCCAGGCGCATTCCCATGGTGGTGACGATGGGGATCATGGAATTGCGCAACTGATGCCTGAAGGTAACATCCTTCTTGGAAACGCCTTTGGCACGGGCGGTTGTCACATAATCCTGCCGCATGACTTCCAGCATGGAGGAGCGGGTCAGACGGACAAAACCAGCGTTGACACCCAGACTCAGCACAATGATGGGCATGATCATGTGGCTGAGCCAGCCGCCAAAATCACGGGTGATGGGAACATAGCCGGAACTGGGCAGGACCCGCAGTTTGAGGGCAAACACCAGCATCCCCATCATGCCCAGCCAGAACATGGGCATCGAAACGCCGATGTTCGCAAAGAAGGAGATCACACTGTCAATGGCCTTGCCGCGGTTCTTGGCAGCAATGATGCCGAACAGGATACCGGTGATCGTTCCGATGATGAAGGCCGGGATCACCATGGTCAGGGTTGTTCCCAGACGGGGCAGGATGATGTCAGCGATCTCAGACTGATAGCTGATGGACTGGCCCATGGTGCCCCGGAACAGGCCGCCGATCCAGCTGAGATACTGGACGATGACCGGACGATCGAAACCATAAAGGTGGCGGTAATAGGTGATCTGCTCTTCGGTAGCGGTTGCACCCAGATAGTTGGCTACGGGGTCGCCCGGAACCATCTGGATGAGGGCAAAGACGAACAGAGTGACAAGCAGGATGGTGATGCAGGATTGCACCACACGCTTGCCGATCATTTTGGCAAGGTTGTTCGATTTCATAGTTCGCTCCATTTCCTGCGGAACCTTTCTCCCCTTCTAAAACAAATCCCGGCGCAGATCACTGCGCCGGGATCTGCCGAAATAAGGAGAAATATATTCCGGTCGTGATACTCTAAAGTTGGTTGCTTACTTGTTCAGCCAGCAGGCGGACAGATCCCAACAAGCAGTGAAGGCTTCGGTTGCGTGATCGTCGATGACGTAATCGTACTTGTACATAGAGGACTTATTCACGTACAGCACGCGGCCAAACAGGCAGGAGCCATCCTCGGCATCGTAGATCGCTGCCTGCAGCTCCTTTTCCAGCTTGTGCTTCTCATCGGGATCCATGCAGCGGCGGATCTCCTCCAGCAGCTCCATTTCCTTGTCGGGATGCTGGATGCCCTTGGCGTAGTAAGCGCCGTTCTTGTCCAGATGACGACCCATGTACAGGCCCAGATCGGGAGCGATGGTTGCAAAGTGGAGCATCAGGCCCTCCCAAGTGCCATCCTTCATGTACTGGTTGTTGGTTGCGCTGTCCACCTGCTGGATGTTGCAGTGGATGCCCACCTCGTCCAGCATGTTGGCAATGGCCGTCAGCATATCGGACATGCCGCTGATGGTGATAATGTTGGTGGTAAAACCATCGGCATAACCAGCCTCTGCCAGCAGGGACTTTGCCTTCTCCGGATCATAGGTAAAATGATTCAGGCTGTCGTTGTAGGTAGCGGAACCGGGAACTGCCCACTGGTCAGTCATCTGTGCCATGCCCATCAGGAATGCTGCGTTGATGGCATCCACATCGATGGCGTAGCACAGGGCGCGGCGGACACGGGCATCGGCCCAGGGGCCGTCAATGGCACTGTTGGGGATCAGACCCAGACTCTCGACACCCATGCCGTTCTGGTTATCTTCCTTGACGTAGATGCCTGCACCGTCCAGCTGCTGCAGGATGGTGGGATTGGCCAGACCTACCCAGTACATATCGTACTCGTTGGCCTGGAAAGCAGTGTTTGCGGTGCTGGACTCAGTGACAAGGGTCACCTCCACGGAATCCAGATAGGGCAGGCCTTCCTTCCAGTAATTCTCGTTCTTGGTGTAGATGGCGTAGGCGTTGTTCTCGAACTCGCTCAGCTGGAAGGGGCCGGTGCCGCAGGTGGCGGCATCCAGGCTGCTGGGGTTCTCCAGTGCCTTGGGGCTCATGTAGTAGACGAAGAAGCCCACAGATTCCAGCGTGGAGGAGTTGGGCTCTGCCATCATCATCTTGATGTGGGTGTCATCAATGACCTCACAGGAAGCGATGTTTGCGGTCTCGGTGCGGTTGTTGGCCTGATACTCCTCGATGTTGCGCTTGACGGCCTCTGCATTGAAAGGCTCACCGTCGGCGAAATTGACGCCCTCCCGCAGAGTCCAGGTAATGCTCAGCTCATCGGTGTTCACATCCCACTCCGTTGCCAGATTGGGGATCATATTGCCCTCGGCATCATAGCTGGTCAGGCTTTCATAAGAAAGCGTCAGGTAGTAAATGGCCGCGTTGCCGGTGGCACGGGGGGTGTAACCGGGGGTGGCAATGGGGCTGGAATAGCACAGGCGCAGGGTACCGCCTGCCTTGGGCTCACCGGTTGCCACTGCACTGGCAGCAGTGGAGCCAGCTGTGCCGGCTGCGGTGGAACTGGAAGAGCCGCCGCATGCGGCCAGTGTCAGGGCCGTTGCAGAAATGCCCATAGCCTTGAGGAAGTTCCGACGAGAGATACGTTTCATAGTGGTTTCTCCTTCTTGTCCTTCTTATTCTTTCGTTCATCTGCACGGTTCTGTGTCTGCCGTGCTTTTGTTGTATTTAGTTTAGCGCACCGGGAGCTTTTCCAGCTACCAAAAAACCGAAACTAATTTTTCATTTTCCGTGTTCCTGTTCCGAGAGCTGCAGCATTTTTTCAAGTTTCCGACCTCTGTTTTTCATTTTCAGAGGTTTCTTTTGTCAAAAAATGAAAACAGGGCCGGTCTCCCAGCCCTGCCTGTTTCAATGCAATGCGTTCAGCCAGTTATCCAATGCGCTTTGTTTTGCCTGAAGGATCTCCTGTATCCCGGCCTGTTCCAGTTTTTCCAAAAACTCCGGGAGCGCCTCCTCCGAATCCAGATAGCCGCATATCAGCCCATTGTGATAGCTGTTCTTCAGTGCACGGCAGGCATCCAGCTTTGCGGCAAATGCACTGTTGTTGAAGCTGAACCCATAGGCCGGAGAGACCCACTGCGGCTGCTCGTCTGTTTCCGGCATCAGTCTGCTGGCGTTGAGATACAGATTCTGCCACGGATGGAACTGTACCTCTTTCCCATCTCCGTTCGCAAAGAGATCATAACAGGATGCATCCGTGTACAACAGTTCAAGAAGAGCCAGTGCCTCCCTGCGGTGGCTGTTGGTCACCGGCAGACACCAGCTCTCCACCGGGATGGAGCCGTTCTGAATGGTCGGCCCCAACGGGATGGCAGTCAGCTCTGTACCACAGGCCCGGGTGTAGCAGTCCAGTGAATCCCGGTTGAGCCGTGCAAAAAAGCCAAAGCTGTTGCCCAGCCGCATCCGATCGGTGGCCGGTTCGTCCCGCAGGCTGGCATTCCGCAGGATCAATCCTTCCTGATACCACTGATGCATCGTTCCGCAAAGCCTGCTGTAAGCATCCGCGGCATACCAGTTGACAACGGTGGTGCCGCTTTCTTCGGTCAGGATACCAAAGGTATCTCCCAGAGGATCCAGTTCCGGAAAAGGAAAAACCTGTCCATTATCCGGCAGGACCCCCTCTGCATTGGGCCGACGCTGCCTGGCCTGCATCAGCAGGTCGTGCAGAGCATCCAGATCCGTGATCTTCTCCGGCCTGGCACCCAGCTCCCGCATCCAGTCGGCCCGGGCCAGAAAGCCGATCTGATACATCGAGACTGCCCGTGCCGGGACCGCATAGATACGGCGGTAATAGGTTCTACTCGCCCACTGCTGCTCTGAGAACAGAGCTTTCAGCCCGGGATGTTCTTCCAGAAGCGCACTCAGGGGTAGGATGCAGTTCTGATTCAGGTAAACATCCAGCGGCTGATTCTCTGTGAGAAAAAACAGATCCGGCATTGTCTGGCAGACCATCCGTTTCCACAGCTCTGCCGAGTAATTGGTGGGTGCCACCTGCTCGATGGAAACGCTGAAGCCCAGCTTCTGCTTTGTGACTTCGCTCAGCGCCGCCGAAATGCGGACACAGGCAGTTTCATCCGATTGGCCCGGCATCAGCACTGTAACCATGGGCTCTGTTCCACTTTCTGCCGCCGATTCCGCCCGCTCCCCGCAGCCAGCAAGCAGAGCTGCTCCGGCTGCAGCACCGGTCAGCTGTAAAAATGTCCTGCGAGCCATCCTTGTTTCTCTCATAATGCTGCGCTGCGCTCCTCCTGTGGGGTCTTGTGATAGAACTTCTTATAAGAAGTGGAGAAATGCCCGAAATTCGTATACCCGACCTTTGCCGCGATCAGGCTGATGGGCAGATTGGTGGTGCAGAGCAGGCTCTGGGCCTCCTGCATTTTCTGCTGAATGATATAATCCTTCAGATTCATGCCGGTCTCTTTCTTAAAAAGCCGGGCCATGTAATCCGGATTCAGGTGGACAGCCTCGGCCAGTTCTTCCCGGCGCAGCTCGTTTTCCAGATGCTCGGCAATGTAAGCCATAATGATCTCCACGGTACTCTGACTATTTTCTTCCGTTTCGCTATCCCAGACCGAGGCCACATAATGGACCAACGCCTTCATATCCGGCACGGTCTTCATGCCGTTGCGGTAAAGTTCCAACGCTTCCGGCTCCCGGAACATATCGTCCTGCCGTTTCTTTTCCGGCAAGGAGAAGAGCATCTGCATAAAATCCTGATAAAAATACCGCAAGGTCTGGCTGTTCAGCTGATTGTTGGCCGTCAGCTTGTCCAACAGCTGGCAGGCTTCCTGCTCCATTGCCTGCGCACATCCCGCCTGCAGCAGCTTCTGCCATGCACCGATCTGCGGAATACGGAACACTTCCGGCGCTTTTTCCGCTGGGCGGCCCAGCAGAACACCGCCTTTCAGGGCTACATTCTCGCTCCGTTGCTGCAGCAGCTTCTGGTAGATCTCCGGTGCCTGTTCAAAGGGCTGCGGCCCCTCCGGATAAAAAGCCGCTTCACAGTGGATATACTGCGCACACGCACTTTGCAGATAATTCAGCTGCCGGGTGATATAGTCTGCCTCCAGCGGCTCCTCCACCCGGCTTTGCAGCACCAGAACGAGACACTGCTCCGCAGGGATCGCCACCGTCACGCTGAGCACCTGCAGCGGCGTGAACACCTCGCTGCTCATATTTCCCACTGCCGTGCTCAGCAGGCTCAGCTTCCCACGGCTCCTCGCCTTGCTTCCAGCGCAGCGGCTGCATCAGGGCAACCCAGCATTCCCGCTCCTGCCGGGGCACAAGGCTCAGTTCTTCAAACGCGGTCAGGCTGCTTCCCGGGGCGTTGCTCAACAGGAAGCCGCGCAGCATAGTCTCCACGATCTCCTTTTTCTGGTCGTCAAAAACAGCACCCCTGCTCTGCAGCTCCAGCGCCGCCCGTTCCTCCTTTACATTTTCCAGCGCACGGCTCACTGCATCCGCCACCTGCTCGTAAGGGGCGGGCTGCATGATATAGTCAAAACCGCCCAGCCGCAGTGCCTCCTGTGCATATCGGAACTCAGCATGGGCTGTCAGGAAGATGCAGCGGGTGGTCATCCCTCGCTGCCGGAGCCAGTCCAACAGATCCAGCCCGCTTTCCATGGGCATTTCAATATCGCAGAGCATGACCTCGGCCTCCTGCCGCAGCAGGCTGGCCTTGGCATCCACAGCGTTCAGAGCCGTATCCACCACAGTAAATCCCATTGCTGCCCAGTTGGTGCAGTGCAAAAGTCCCTGCACCACGGTGCTCTGATCATCTACGATCAGCAGTTTCATGCTGTTTCTCCTTCCTTCTTCTGTAAGACGGGATCGATCGGCAGGAACAGCTCCACCCTGGCACCGCCGCCCCGGCGGTTATTGGTAAAGGCGATGGCTGCCGCCGCCGTACCACATTGAACAGCCCGACGTGCTGTCCATTCTCCTCCTGCGGGGCTGCACAGTTCAGCTGCTTCAGATCCCCTGCCGTAAAGCCTGTGCCATTGTCCGCCACCGAAAGATCAGCCATGCAGCCCTCTTCCGTTTCGAGAAGCTTTGCAGTGATCGTGATCTTCAACGTTTTGCCGATCATCTTGCCGTGCTTGACGCTGTTCTCCACCAGCGTCAGCAGCGAGACCGGCGGCAAGGGCAATTCGCTGAGTTCCGGGTCGATCTCGCATACTACCTCCACGGGATCGTTCTGCCCCACGCTGGAAAGTTCCGCATAATTGCAGCACTGCTCGATCTCAGTGTGCAGAGGCGTTGTGGTCGCTGTAAAAGAGAGGATATAGCGCAGATACCGGCTCAACAGCAGGATCAGCTGCTGGGCATCCTCGCGGCTGCCAGTCTGCACCATGGCATAGACACTTTTCATGCAGTTGAGCACAAAGTGGGGCCGGATCTGCAGCTTAAGGGCGGTCATCTCGTTGCGGCGGGCTTCCAGCTCCTTTTCATAACCGTCGATCTTCAGCTGGGTGATCTGGTCGATCATCCGGTTGAAGGTCTCGTTCACCTGCGTAAACTCAGCGTTGCGATAATCCACACTGGAGCGCACCGAAAGTTCACCGCGGCCGATCCTGTCCATGGTGCTCACCAACGCCGTCATAGGGGCAAAGATCTCCTGCTTCATATAGAACAGAATGAACGGGATCGCCAGCAGAACAAAAACAGCACCCATCACCAGCAAGATCTGATACGGCGCAAAGTCTACCCCGAAATGCTGGTAGGGAACCAGATACAATACCGTCAGCGCTTTGACCTGTTTGCGCACCACCAGTCGGCTGTCCCTGCCCACCTTTGTCAAACAGTAACCCTCACTGTTCCATTCCATCTTTGTGGGCAGAAGGTTGGCATCCCCTACCAACACATTGCCGCTGTCGTTCATCACAATGACCCGGCCGTCCAGCCCATAGTCTTTCACCAGTTCTTCAAACACCAGCCGCAGATCCACCGCAGCGGTCAGGCTGGCTTTCTGGTAGAAAACACTGCGCAGCAGGTAAAGCCGCTGGCCGATGGTGCGCAGATACCATCCCCTTGTCATCATTTTATTGGTCTGGCCCGGCTGACCGAGATACGCTTCCAGATTCAGTTTCTGCTTGAGCTGCTGGGCAGCTGCACCGTAGCGCCCCACATATAGGTTGCCTGAGCCGCTGCGCAGCACCACACCCATC
>OKUI01000668.1_pt1 | contig 11353 bp, 10 predicted proteins | sample 1606531 | NCBI WGS metagenome assembly OKUI01 (sample SAMEA3882506, study PRJEB24775) | human gut metagenome | biome: human-associated habitat; feature: intestine environment; material: feces | place: Netherlands | collected 2009/2010
TCACCCAAGAGGAGCCTTAGCTAATTCACCTTGCCTCCCCTCTAAGGGGAGGTGGCTGCGAGCATAGCGAGCAGACGGAAGGGTGATATATGTATTTATGAAAGAAGTTCTTTGAAAATGTCTATGCAAGAACGTTTGACTGAACGCTGAAAAGCAAATCTACATTAAGGTAAGCGAGCATCCCGAGCTGAACAAATATATCGGCAGCGACCTTATCACCACCGACGGTACCTCTGTACTGGGCGCAGATAACAAGGCTGCTGTTGCCAACCTGATGGTAGCACTGGAAACCATCATTAAGGAAAACCGTCCGCACGGCGAAATTTATGTAGCCTTTGTTCCGGATGAAGAGGTTGGCCTTTGCGGTTCCAAGAAGATGGATTTCAGCAAGTTCCCGGTTGAATTTGCTTATACCATTGACTGCTGCGAGCTTGGCGAGGTTGTATACCAAACCTTTAACGCAGGCAGCGCACACATTAAAATCAAGGGTGTAACCGCACATCCGATGTCCGCCAAGAATACTCTGGTCAACCCGGCGCTGGTTGCCGTAGATATCATCAACTGCTTCGACAGAATGCAGACTCCGGAGCACACCGAGGGCACCGAAGGCTTTATCTGGGTGCAGGCTATTAAGTCCAACGCTGCGGAAGCAACTCTGGATATCAAAATCCGCGACCATAACAAAAAGATGTATGAAGCACGCAAGGAGTTCATCCGTCATGCTGTGGAATATGTACAGGCCAAGAATCCGAAGGCAGGCATTGAGCTGAACATCACCGACGTATACGGCAATATTGCCGATGCGCTGAACGATGACAACAGAAAATGCGTTGAGTACATTTTCGAGGCTATGAAGGAGCTGGATATCGAGCCGAAGGACATCGCTATGCGCGGCGGCACCGACGGTTCCTTTATTTCCACCAAGGGCATCCCGACGCCGAACTATTTCACCGGTGCGCTCAACTTCCACTCCAACTGCGAATTTATGCCGATGGCTGCAGTGGAAAAATCCTGCCTGATGACTTTGAAGTTGGTTGAGCTGATTACCAAATAAAAAATGCTTGACAAATGCGTCGCTTTCCTGTAAAATCTTACTTGTTTCCGACGCAAATGCGTGAGAAGCCTATTGGGGGCGTAGCTCAGCTGGGAGAGCACCTGCCTTGCAAGCAGGGGGTCAGGAGTTCGATTCTCCTCGTCTCCACCAATCGTTAATTAGCGGTCTTACTTTGGTAGGACCGCTTTTTTGTGCGTAAAAAAAGACGCCCATGCATATGAGCGTCTGCGTAAATTATTTAATGGCTCAGCAGCCTTCGTTTTCTTCCCATTCCTCGCTGTTTTCGTTGATGTACCATTTGCCGTTGATATAGATCTTTTCTTCGATAGTACGCGGTCCCCAGATAACGCTGCCTTCAGGGCCATAGTCCTCGCCGTCGTCGGGGCAGGTGTCGGCATAGGTGATAAAAGAGCCGGTGACGTTGATAGTGTCTGATTCTATATCATTTTTTTTCTGCTGCTGCGTTATGGCAGGCGGCTTTAGAATCAGATGGTATGCCATCAATAGATGGATAATATAAGCGAAGCAACCAAGCAGCACTATATCCTTTCGCAAATCAAAGAGGATAAAAATGAAAAGCAGAATTACTAAAACGGAGTTATAGATGAAAGCGTTTTCCGGATCCAGCTCTTTCATTTTATGTAAAAGATAAATAATCAGCAGTGTTATGGGCAGCAGCACAAGGAAATAGCCTAATGATGTATGCGTAAATATTAAAATAACGAGCGTAAAAAGGAGCATTAAAGCTATAAGGGCAATTACCTTTTTTATGTTACTGCAGAAGCTGTCGATAAAATTCATGGCACGCACCTCACTTTTATCTGTATTATAGCATGCCGGTGAATTTTCTACAAAAAATCTAAAAAAAACTGCAGAAATCGCTTGAATATGCTCTTTAAATGTGATATAGTATACACTATATTAAGGATTTCCCCAGAAAAAAGTATAGTATTTTAAAAGGAGCAAATTATTATGGAGAAAGAAAAAGCATTCCTGCTGTGGTTTGACCAGCTGGAGAGAAAAGACGTAGCAATCGCCGGTGGTAAGTCTTCTTCCTTGGGCGAGCTGACTTCTCATGTTGACGTACCTGTACCGTATGGCTTCGCAACTACTGCCTGCGCTTACAGATACTTCTTTGAAAAGACCGGTCTGTATGAAAAGATCAAAGCTTTAATTGCCGGTCTGGACGTAGACAACAGCGCTCAGCTGCGCGAGGTTTGCGCTAAGGTCCGCCAGGCAATTATGGACGAAGAAATGCCTCAGGATCTGCAGGACCTGATTGCCCAAGCTTACAAAGAGCTGGGTGAAAAGGTTGGCCAGGCTGATCCGTTCGTTGCTGTTCGCAGCAGCGCTACCGCAGAGGATTTGCCGGATGCAAGCTTTGCAGGTCAGCAGGACACCTACCTGAACGTAAAGGGTGCAGAAACCATCGTTGCTAAGGTTAAGGAATGCTATGCTTCCTGCTTTACCGACCGTGCGGTTTACTACCGTGAAAAACAAGGCTTTGATCATCTGGATGTAGCATTGAGCGCTGCAGTACAGATGATGGTATTCTCCAAGGCTGCAGGCGTTATGTTCACTGTTAACGTTGCTACCGGCGACGACAAGAACATCCTCATCGAAGGCGCATGGGGCTTGGGCGAATATGTTGTTCAAGGCACCGTAACTCCGGATAACTATACTGTAAATAAAGCTACCTGCGAGATTGTTGAAAAGAACGTTAACGCGCAGGACATTAAGCTGATCCGTAAAGCTGACGGCGACTGCGAAGAGGTTGTTGTGCCGCTGGATGAGCAAAACGAGCAGAAGCTGACTGATGAGCAAATCAAACAATTGGCTGAATGCGCTAAGAAAATTGAAGCACACTATGGCTGCTACATGGACATGGAATGGGGTGTTGACGAGCGCGATAACAAGGTTTACATCCTGCAAGCCCGTCCTGAAACCGTATGGAGCCGTCGTAACAAAGAAAATGGTGCACCGAAAGAGGAGAAGAAAGTGACTACTGATCGCAAAGTTATCGTTAAAGGCTTGCCTGCCAGCCCTGGTAATGTAGCAGGCCGCGTACATGTAATTTTGGATCCGTCCCATATCGACGAATTCAAGGAAGGCGAAATCCTCGTAACTGAAATGACCGCTCCTGACTGGGTACCGGCTATGAAGAAAGCGAAAGCAATCGTAACCGATAGCGGCGGAATGACCTGCCATGCTTCTATCGTATCCCGCGAGCTGGGCATTCCCTGTATCGTAGGTACCAAGAGCCGTGGCGAAGCTGCTACCACCACCATTCCTGACGGTATTGATGTAACCATTGATGCTACTCATGGTGTAGTTTACGAAGGCATCATCGAAGAGCCGAAGGCTGAACAGCCGGCACAACAAGTAGTTGCTGCTGCTGAATACTTCCCGCCGACCGGCACCAAGATTTATATGAACCTGGGCGATCCTGAGCTGGCTGAAAAATATGCTACTCTGCCTTGCGACGGCATCGGCCTGATGCGCGAAGAGTTCATTTGGACTACTTATATCCATGAACATCCGCTGTATCTGATCAAAATCGGTCAACCGGAAAAGGTTGTTGACCAACTGGCTGAAGGCATCCGCCAAGTTTGCCAGGCTATGGCTCCGAGACCGGTAACCATGCGCTTCTCCGACTTCAAGTCCAGCGAATACCGCGACCTGAAGGGTGGCGACGAATTCGAGCCGAACGAGCCTTCCGCTCTGCTGGGTTGGCGCGGTGCTTCCCGTTACTATGATCCTAAATATATCGAAGCATTCAAACTCGAATGCATGGCTGTTCGCAAAGTTCGCGAAGAGTTCGGCCTGAAGAACCTGAACGTTATGATTCCGTTCTGCCGCAATGTAGAGGAATGCGAAAAGGTTACCAAGATTATGGCTGACTGCGGTCTGTCCCGCGGTAAGGACTTCAAGGTTTGGCTGATGGCTGAGATTCCGTCCAACATCATTCTGGCTGACCAGTTCAACAAGTTTGTTGACGGCTATTCCATCGGTTCCAACGACCTGACCATGCTGGTTCTGGGCTGCGACCGTGATAACGATACTGTTTCCCATATCTATGACGAACGTAACCTGGCTGTACGCCGTGCAATCCGTCACCTGATCGAGGTTGCTCATAAGGATGGCAAGACCGTTTCTATCTGCGGTCAGGCTCCGAGCGTATATCCTGAGTTCTGCGAGTTCCTCATTAAGAGCGGTATCGACAGCATGTCCGTTAACCCGGATACTGTTAAGTTCACTAAGAAGCTGGCTGCTCAAATCGAGCAACGCATCATGATGGATGCTCTGACCGGCAAAGGCCGTCAAGAGGTTGAGGACCTGAACTGGTAAGAGGCAATTAAAGACTTTCAGCTCTTTGGCTAAGCGCATTGGCTTTATCTGGAAGCAGAAAAAGTAAATATGTAGTAAAGAGTTTTAGGACTCCTGTGTTGTAGTAATGCAATGCAGGGGTCCTATTTGCTTTTTTGGGAAAAAATTAAGGAGGTAATCATGTTTTCCGTTATTTTTTTTCTTGGATTGCTTTATCACACCTATACCGATCTGAAATCTATGCTGCTTTATGACAAAGTAACATTAATTTTAGCGGCGGTTGGCTTAGTACGCGCGTGGTATGAGAGGCAGCTTTTTGATGCTGCTTACGGTGCTGGAATTATGTTGGCAATAATGTTGGTGCTGTATTTTGCCAGTCGCGGAGGTATGGGCGAGGGTGATGTCAAGTTAGCGCCGGCGTTGGGTATATGGCTTGGCTTAGAGCAGGGACTATTGTGTTTGCTGCTCGCCTTTGTCAGCGGTGGCGTTGTAGGGGCATTATTGTTGCTGTGCAGGCGTGGGAAGCTGAAACAGGCGATTCCATTCGGACAGTTTTTGTGCGCAGCAGCGGTTGCTGCGTATTTTTGTGGTAAAGAAATCATTACATGGTATTGGAGGATGTTCTTATGATGAAGTATGGTAAAAGTATTAGTGTTGAAGAACTATTTGAGCCTGTACTGTGCGCTTTGCGCTGCCGTTGGCGCCGTAAGCAGTCGCTTTTGCTGTTGTCACTGCAAACGGGGGAGGTTGCGTATTGGCAGAATGGTGAACATAGTTGGCAGGAGCAGCTGGATGAAGAGTGCCTGACAAATAAGCAAAGACTTGCCGATACTTTACGTGAAATGCTTTTGAAGCGTGAGGTGGAAGAAGGTGCGATGGTTTTACTGCTGCCTGCAACAGCGACGATGTACTCCGAACAGCTGCTTTTGCCTTTAATGCGGCGGCGTGAACTGCAGGCTGCACTGCAATGGGAGGTACAGCAGAGCGTTCCTTGGATGCATGAAGACTATACTTACAGCTTTGAAGCACATGTTATCGGTGAAGCAGATGAACAGCAATATCAGGTGATGTTTGCAGCCTTACAGAATGCGTCGCGTGCTGAACTGGAGCATCTGTGCAGAAGTTTAATGCTGAAGCTGCAGGGGATTTTGTTAGGCAGTAAAACGATTGATGAAGCAGCAGATAAATGGTTTGCCGGGAAGTCTCTTCCATCAATATACAGGCAGAAGCAGAGGCGCTTACAGGGGATAGCGGCCACTTTTGGCCGTTATCTGACAAAAGCAGGCTGTGCAGCTTTAGGGTTAGCGATTTTGGCTTATGCCAGTACCTGGGGAGGCTGTTATCTGGCGCAACGCGATTTGCTGGAGGTAGAGCAGCAATTAGTGCAGAATACGGTGTGGAGGCAGCGTATGCAGGAAAGCGAGGCTGTTGAGCGTAACTGTCAGCGTTTGGAAAAGCTGTTGGCTGCAGTGTCTAAGCCATCGAAAGAGGCCGTTGGTGAGTTGGAACGCATCTGTCGCCAGATGATGCCCGGCTCTTGGCTGACACTGCTGGAATACAACAGCAGTAAAAAAACTTTAGTGCTGCAAGGACAGGCGGTGGATAATTTGGCCTTGGAAAGTTTTGTGGAGCAACTGCAAAAATGTGGAAATTACAGCAGAGTAGAGCTTCTGCAATCGCAGCAGCAGGGTAACGTACTTGTTTATAAACTGCAGCTGCAGATGAAGGAGGGCAAGCAATGAAGCATAGGGAAGCGACAATTAATATACTTGCCGGCGCAGCAATTTTAATTGCGATTGCTTTGTCAGTTAATGCTTGGACGCTGTGGAATGAACGTAAACTGGTACTGGAAGAGACGAACAAGCTGCAAACAGAGCTTACGCGGCAGATTCGTTTTGCTAATGAACACAGTGATTATAAGACATATCAGATTACATTGTTGGAGAAGCAAAAGAAATTAGAGCAGCAGGTAGAGCATAATCTGAACTTAAACAACATCCTGCAGCGCCTGCAAAAGCAGGCACGAGCGCAAAGCATTCAACTGAGTAGCATGCAGTTGGAGGGCAAGCCTGTGACTTTGCAGAATGGCTTGCAGATGCAGAAATTGCAAATAAGTGCTGTCGGTGATTTTTATTCCCTGCTTCGCTGGCTGCGGCAGGCAGAACGCGATGGCTGTAAGGTTAAGGAACTGCGCTTGCAAAGCGTAATGCAGGAAAAAGAAGTGCTGAAAATGGACATCTCACTGGAATTTCATACTGAAAACTGATTCACCAAATTAGCCTACGCTAATTTTATCTTGACAAAATCCACATCTTATAAGATAATGTCATAGTAAAGTTAGACTAGGCTAATTTAATTTAAAAGATAGCGCTAGCTAATATCGTAAAGGGAGTTGCGTATGAAAAAATATATCTTACTCGTATTTGTCGTAATCATAGCCCTGGCAGGCTACTTCCTGCTGGCAAGAGGCCAGCACAAGCTCGCATCCAACGCCGCCGTCAGCGTAACCGACAGCACCGGCGCCAAGGTACACATCCCCGCGGAGCCCAAAAGAATCGTCTTTCTCAATGCCTCCAATCTGGAAATCTTCGCCTCCATCGGTGGCAAGGCCGTCGGCAGACCTACCAGCACTTCATATCCAGACGACATCAAGGAAAGCATTAAGGACATCCCCGAAGTAGGCATGATCCACGCGCCCAATCTGGAAAAAATCATGAGCCTGAAGCCTGATCTTGTTGTAGGCACCAACGTACCCTTCCACGTAATGCTGCGCAAGCCCTTGGAAATGGCCGGCGTGCCGCTTTACCTGAACATGATAAACTCCTATGAGGACGTGCTGAAAAGCATAGACGACTTCGGCCGCTTTGCCGGCAGAGAAAAGGAAGCTGCCGCCAAGCGTGCGCAGATAGAAAAGGAATATGCCGTGCTGACGCAGGACGTACAGAAGGGCAGGGGACCGAAGGTGCTGATTATCTTCGGCTCGCCGGACAGCTTCAACATGTCCACCAAAAAGAGCTTCGGCGGTGATCTGGCAGAGCGTTTGGGCGTCGTAAACATTGCGGACAAGGCCGAGAACGTGAAGGACAGCAGCTACATTCCGCTGAGCATGGAATTCGTAGCCAAGGAGAACCCCGATATCGTGATGCTGATTACCATGGGCGGCAGCAAGGAAATACTGGAGAAGCTGCGCGCCAATATGCGTGATAACGCCATCTGGCATGACGTGAACGCCGTGAAGAATAACCGCGTGTACCAGCTGCCGCCGAGCCTGTTTACTGTTAACCCCGGCACGCACACCATCGACGCGATGAAGATTATGAAGGAATATATGTATGGAGAAGGTAAATAATGAGTAATGATGCAAAGACAAAAGAAAAATTGCGCATAGCAGTGTTCTTCGGCTTGTGCATCCTGCTCGTTGCAGGCATCTTCGTGAGCATCGGCAGCGGTACGGTGAGCTTTTCCGTGAGCGAAACATGGGCGGCGCTGCTGGGCGAGGCCGATGCTGACACCGATCGCATTGTGAACCTCATCCGTCTGCCCCGCACGATTGTAACAGTGCTGGTGGGTGCTAACCTGGCTTTGGCAGGCTGCAACCTGCAGGGCGTGCTGCACAATCCGCTGGCAGACCCCGGCATCATCGGTGTGAGTGCCGGTGCGGGACTGTTCGCGATGATCGTGATGCTGCTTTTCCCGGAACAATCTGCTATGGTGCCGCTGGCAGCCTTCGTAGGCGCCGTGCTGTCCACGGGCATCGTCTTCTTCCTGGCGTGGGAAAAGGGCATCAACCCGCTGCGAATGATTCTGGCGGGCGTGGCAGTTGCCACCTTCTTTGGCGGTGGTATGGCGGCGCTGAACGTATTTTACAGCGACAGAATCCAAGGCACGGTTATGTGGATGGCCGGCGGTTTTCAGGGGCGCAGCTGGGGGCATGTGGAAATGCTGTTGCCCTACAGCGCCATTGGCATTATCGGTACGATTTTGTGTGCGCGTTCCCTAAATGCGTTGCAGTTGGGTGATGAATTGGCCAAAAGCTTGGGCGTACGCGTGATGCGCATGCGCACTATTTTGATCTTTCTTTCCGCGCTGCTGGCGGCGGTTTCCGTAAGCGTGGCAGGCATGCTGGGCTTTGTGGGCCTCATCGTGCCGCACATCATGCGCCTGTTAATCGGCAGCGACCACGAATACCTGCTGCCCTGTGCGGCGATTGCCGGCGGTGCGGTGGTAACACTGGCTGATACGGCGGCAAGAACGCTTTTCAGTCCGCTGGAAATCCCCGTGGGCATCTTCATGTCCTTCATCGGCGGTCCGTTCTTCTTGTATCTGCTGAAACGGAGGATGCGTTAAGCTATGAATATCCCGACATTACATACACAAAAAATTACCCTGCGCTACGGCGAGCACACGATAATCAGGGACCTGACGCTGGATATTTCCCAGCCAGAGATTGTGACGATTATCGGGCCGAACGGCAGCGGCAAATCAACGCTGCTGAAGGCATTATGTCGTTTATTGGAGCCTGCGAGCGGTGCGGTTTATCTCGACAGCAAGGACATTAACAAAATGTCCACGGAAGAGGTGGCGCGCACGCTGGCAGTGATGGCGCAGAGCGCGAACGCTCCCGGCGGCACGACGGTGGAGGAGCTGGTGTGCTACGGACGAATGCCGTACCGCAGGTTCTTCGACGGCCTCAATCAGGAGGACCGCCTGGCGATTGAAGAGGCGCTGGAGTTTACTGAGCTGGGACCGCTGCGTACGCGCCTGGTGCATACCCTGAGCGGGGGCGAACGTCAACGCGCGTGGCTGGCCATGGCGCTGGCACAGAAGCCGAAGCTGCTGCTGCTTGATGAGCCTACTACTTATCTTGACGTGCATCATCAGCTGGAGCTGATGGAGCTTGTGGTGCGCCTGCATCGCGAAATGGGGCTGACGGTTATCATGGTGCTGCACGATTTGAATCATGCTGCGCGCTACAGTGAGCGTCTGATTGCGTTGAAAAAGGGCACGATTATGGCAGACGGACCTACGGACGAGGTGTTCACGCAGTCTGTGATTGAAGAGCTTTACGATGTGAAGGCTGTGATAATGCGTGTCGAGGCCAACGGGACGCAGTACCCTGTGTGCTTTCCGCATAGTGTAGAGGAGCATGATTAAGATGAATAAATTCATGAAAACAATCGCTCTTAGCATGGCAATGCTGTGCCTGGGCGCAGGTGCCGCAGGTGCGGCGCAGTTCGGTGATGCGCAGAGCGGTAAAAATTTAACAGCAGCGCAGCTGGCAAGCAAGCTGCAAAAGTATGATGTAGTTTTCTTTGGTGAATATCATGACCAAAGTGAAATACACCAATATGAATTAGAGCTTTTGAAGGCAATGTATAAGGCAAAAGGCGCGAAACTGGCCTTATCCATGGAAATGTTTGAGGCAGATAACCAAAGTAAGTTAAATAACTTTCTGGCAGGCGCTTTGAGCGAGGAGGATTTCCTGGCCACCGCCCGCCCCTGGCCTAACTACCGCACGGATTATGCTCCGCTGGTAAATTTTGCCAAAGAAAAGAAAATGCCCGTTGTTGCTGCTAACGTACCGCGCTTTTTGGCGGCGCACGTAGCGAAAAACAACGCTTCAACAGAGGGGATAGCCGAGCAGTATCTGCAATGGCTGCCTAAGCATACTTATGCTCCCGAGGGCGCGTATAAGGATAAATTCTATGCGCAGATGAGCTCCCCGGCAGCTCCGATGAAGATGCCGCCAGCGCGTTTAGCAGCAGTTTATGCGGCGCAATGCCTGAAGGATGACAAAATGGCCGAGAGCATTGCTGCGTTTGCCGACGCACATCAGAATATGCAGATTTTGCATATCAACGGCTGCTTCCATTCCGATGCGCATCTGGGTACAACGCAAAAGCTGGAAGTTTTGCACCCTGAGCTCAAGGTTGCCGTAATCACACCGCTGGAGCGCAAACAGAAGGGCGAAAAGCCTGCGGGTGATTTTGTCGTATGGTTCGACAGAAAATAAATTCTTCCGATATTTTTTATCCGTGGGTTAGCGGTCGCTGACCTTGCGGGTGTGAAATATACCATAAAAAAACAAGTAGAAAAAAGAGGTGCATTATGAGAAATTTAAACAAAAAGAAAATAGCTTTACTCACTGCCTGCGTTGTCAGCGCAGTTGGCCATATGGCATTTGCCGCAGAGGCAGATAATTACGATGAATACAGCGGTGCAGATTACGTTGTGACCGCTACCAAAACACAGCTGGAGAAAAAAGAGGTTCCGCAAAGCGTTGAGGTTATTACCGAGCAGAAGATTAAAGATTTGGGTGCCTACAGCGTACAGGATGCCTTGCGCTTGGCAGAAAATATTGACGTACAGGACAACGGTATGACCGGCAATCAGGTGCAGATGCGCGGCAACAGCACCATGCACACCCTGATTCTTGTCGACGGCAAGCGCATGGCGGCAGAAAATACGCAAAGCTCCAAAAATGCCTACGAGCTGAAGCGTATCAACATTTCCGATGTTGAGCGTATCGAAATCATCCGCAGCAACGGCTCCGCCCTCTACGGCTCCGACGCTATCGGCGGCGTAATCAACATCATCACCAAAAAATCTACCACTCCCAGCATCAGCGTCAACATGCACACCGGCACGAAGGATGAAGCAACAAGCTTTATGTATTCCTCCGGCAAGCAGGGCAAGCTGAGCCTGAAAATCGGCGGCGGTATCGAAAAGGTACGCAAGCTCGACAGCGGTGTATATAAAAACTACTCTAAAAATACAATGACCGGTACAGTTACTTCTACCGATGCCAGCAGCACTAACATGTATGGCACACGTCGCTTCCTGAACACCGGCCTGAGCTATGCTTTTGATGATAACCATAGCCTTGATTTTGATATGAACTTCATGCGTGAGCAGCTCAAAAGCTTCTCTTGGAACAGCATGGGCTCCGATTACACCAATAAAGGCAGCATG
>OKUI01000674.1_pt1 | contig 11306 bp, 5 predicted proteins | sample 1606531 | NCBI WGS metagenome assembly OKUI01 (sample SAMEA3882506, study PRJEB24775) | human gut metagenome | biome: human-associated habitat; feature: intestine environment; material: feces | place: Netherlands | collected 2009/2010
ATCACTGGAGACCCTCGACACCAGAACCTTCTACCACCTCATCCTTTCAAGGTTCAACATTGATCCTGAGCGGATTCCGTACCAAGCGTTCCTGCTCGTCAAAATCAGGGACAGCCATATTCTTGACGACAGCGACACGATGCGCCGCACGGTGGATTTCCTCTGCATAGACATCTCATCCGAGGTCAAAAAACGAATCCTGGCATTCGTCTCCCGCTTCGACGAGCGCCGCGACCTCCTCTCCTACAAAGGCTACTACAAGTTCCTGTACGACTATCTCAGTTCAGAGGCGAAAATCACCAACCCCATCAGCATCAACTCAAAAGGCGACTTCATCCTCGGCTCGGGCGAGATCATCAGGTTCAAGTCCGCACCGCAGGCGAAAACCCTCTACGTGCTTCTTCTGAGCCGCGGCGGCAAAGGAATATCCCAGGCCGACTTCAACAAAGCCGTCTCATTCCTCAAAGCTCTGGACTTCAACGAATATCTCACCACCTCCGGCGATTTCGACTTTCCGCGTTTCAATGAATATCTCGCCGGCAAGGCTGATGAATATGCCCACCTCATCCTCGACACGATCACCATCTACAGCACGCTTTCGACCAAGGATTGCCGGAAGAAGAATTATCTTGAATATATCCAAAGCATACTCCAGCACCGAAGTTCGCTGAAGACCTACATCAACACCGGCTTCGCCTCCGCCCGGAAGCTTGCGAACCCGGAGCTTTTCATGGTCCGTTTCGACATCGAGGCCCTAACCTACTCCATCCCTGCCAGTCCTTCCCTCTTCACATCTTCACTGGAAGGTTCATCCACCGTTCCAATGACCGACTCCCCTCTCTGGAAAGCAATCAAGTAAATGATTATCAATTCAACTCTAACGAACGTATAAATCAAAAATAATTTGCATATTCCTCAAAAAACTATAACTTATGTGACATAATTTGAAGTGTGCTAGGAGAGGCAAGCTCCGACGCTGATGAGAACAGGGTAAGAATTTTATATATTCTAACCCTGTTTTTGTTTAAACGGGCGATGTAATCTTTGACAAGCCGCTCTCCGCTCTCGAATAATGCATAGCATCATTTATATGGTACATTTCAAATTAGTAACATTCAAAAAATAACCTGCATCATCTTAAGGAATCTTTTCGGTCTAGATCTCTTTTCTCATCAGTCATGTGCCACCGGCACACTCCTTCTTCAAAAAAAGATCTATCCTCGAAAATCTTCTCTTAATCTGAAGCAACTTATTATTTTCATGTTCCTTAATTATCAGCGTCGAAGAGCGCCTTTGTACAGATTGCAAAGATGCTCCTTCAAAGTTTTCTTTTGTCAGAGGTCACTTCAGAGTGGTCAACGGCAGGAAAATTCATGTGAAGACTCATTACCGTAAAAAGTAATTGAGTCAGAACCGGACAGAAATCCGGTGACATCTTCCGCCCGACTAAGAGGGTGACTAAAAAGTTTTTTAGTCGCCCTCTTTTTTCAAATCCCAGTCACTTCTTAACAGTCCCTGAAGGGACGGACTACAGTTCTGGGACGATGTATTTCCAAGCCAGTTCCAAAGGCTTTCCGCCGGAATCAACGTTTCCGTTCAGAAGATCCATGACCTTGGACAGGTCACCAAGGATGTTGTCCGCATCGAATGGCATGGCGGATGTCAGCGCGATCACGGCTTTCTTGTCAGGAATCATGACGATGTACTGACCGAAAAGGCCGACGGCCATGTAGAGGGAGCCATCCTCACGGGTTCTCATCTGGTAGCCATACCCGGTTGTGGCATAGTCCTGTCCACGGTTCATGCCGTCCTTGATCCTGTCCTTGATGGCCGCATTCAGATAGTCCTCAGGGATTATCCGCCGCCCGTTCCATTTTCCGCCGTCAAGAAGAAGCCGGCCGAATGTCAGCATTTCCGACGTGGTGAGGTGAAGTCCCCAGCCTCCAGCCGTGATGCCGTGGATGTCCTCCCACTCAGGCCAGTCAAGCCCAAGAGGCTTGAACATTCTGGTGTAGAGGTAGTCTGCCATGGTCTCGCCAGTCTTCCTGGTGATGATCTCGGAGAGCATGCATGAAGAAAAACTGTCGTAGCAGAATTCCTGTCCCGGGGTCGCGTCGAAAGGATATTCAAAGAACAGTCCAGGCAAGGTCTCGTCGAATTTTGTCAGCAGTCCGGAAACGTCAACCCATTCATTATGAACATAGCGGAGTGTTCCCACAGGATTTTTCTTGAAATATTCCATCGCATACTCGACTGTAGGATCCTTTCTGTGGCCGTTCGCCATGATCAGCAGATCTCGGACAGTCAGCGCCTCAAGGTTTGCTTTCTGTTCCTCAGTCATGTTCTTCTCCGCCTCAGCCACATCCTCAGGGAACATGGGAGCTACCTTGTCGGACAGATTCAGTTTCCCCTCGCCCACAGCGATTCCCACCGCCATTGACGTGAACGTCTTGGTGACCGACCACATCTGATGCCGGGTGTCCTTGTCCGTCCCGTTCACCCACGCTCCCGAAGTGGCGTACCCTTCCTGCCAGACTTCCACAGCATTGAGTGTCGCCTCAGTCTTGGCCGCCGCCGAAACCATCGTCTTGACCGCCGCCTTGACCTTAGGATTCTCAGCAAGCTGCCCTTCCGCCCCAGGCTCCGGCACAGGATCCGCACTCTCCTTGGAACATCCCGCCGCCAGCAACGCCACCGTCACCAGCAAACCGTAAAAAAATCTATTGCTCAGTCTCATATCATCAACGTCCTTTTTTGCAGACACAAAGATACTCATCTTTTCGTACAAAATCACCGCACCGCATCCGGCACGATATCAAGTCGGTACACCAGAGGCCACGTTCCTGTACAAAACAGCAGCACGGCATCGCTTGGTACACCAGAGGGCGCTCCCTGTACAAAACGGCAGCACGGTATCACTTGGTACACCAAAGGGCGTTTTCCTGTTCAAAACAGCAGCACGGCATTGCTTGGTACACCAAGAGTATGGCAGAAGTACAAAAAGAATGTGTAACTTTATAACAGACCTCTACCCTATCGACAGGAGCCCCTCTCAACCCAGAAATTTTGGTAACGTGCAAAATTTCGGTTGAGAGGGGCACCTGTCGATCTAAACAATGATGTCGATTCAACGGTCGGCTGTTAAACCTTGGGATGGTACGCTTCGACAAGCTCAGCGACCAGTCAGACTATTCGCCCGCCTCGCCAGTGGCCTCAGTATCAGTCACGGGACCAGTCTCAAAACCAGTCACGGGACCTGTCTCGAATCCAGTTACGGAATCAGCCCCGGAGAGGGAGCGGGCGGCGGCGAGGGCGCAGTTGATGCCGTCGATGGCAGAGGAAACTATGCCGCCGGAATAGCCGGCGCCCTCACCACACGGAAGAAGGCCGGGGATGGCGTCGGCCTCGCAGTTGCGAGGGTTTCTCGGGATGCGGACCGGAGACGAAGTCCTTGACTCGACACCGATCAGCAAAGCTTCATTCGTGTAGTAGCCCCTCATCGACTTCTGGTTCACAATCGGAAACGCATCCTGAAGCCTCTCGGCGATAAACGGAGGAAGAATCTCATGCAGCGGAGCCGGAACGACACCCGGCTTGTAGGAAGTCTCCGGAAGATCCTCCGAATCCTCACCCTCGCAGAAATCCACCATCCTCTGCGCCGGAGCGACAAAAGGATTCTCCGAATCGGAATGCTCGTGGGCATATTCCCACATCTTCCTTTCCACATCCTTCTGGAACTCAAGGCCGGCGAAAGCGCCCTTGCCGGCATATTCCTCCGGGATGTCCTCCGGATTGATCTGCACGACCACGCCGGCGTTGGCGAACCTGCCGCTTCGAGCCGAGTTGGACATACCGTTCATCACGATGGTCTCCGGCTCCGTCTCAGAAGGCACCAGAACGCCGCCCGGGCACATGCAGAACGAGAACACGCCACGGTCGTTAACTTGCTCTGTGAAGGAATATTCCGCCGCGGGCATCCCCGGCTCCCACTGTCCGTGATAGCGGATGTCGTTGATCAGGGCTTGCGGATGCTCCACACGGACTCCCATCGCGAATCCCTTTGCCTCAAGGGCGCAGTCCTTCGCGACCAGCATCTCGTAGATGTCACGGGCGGAATGACCGGTCGCGAGTATGACTTTCTTCGCTGAATATGTCTGGACACTTGGCTTGCCTGTTTTCGTAAGAGTCTCAGAGTCAAGAGCCGAAACCTCAATCGTACCGTCCTCATTGCGGGTGATGTCGGTGACCTTCGTGCCGAAGTGATATTCACCTCCCCGGGACTCGATGCACTGACGGATGTTCTCCACTACTTTCGGGAGACGGTCGGTGCCGATGTGCGGGTGGGCATCAACAAGAATCTGCGGGCTTGCGCCGAAGTTCACGAACTGGTACAGCACCTCACGGATGTCGCCTCTCTTGGATGACCTGGTGAAGAGTTTTCCGTCGGAGAACGTGCCGGCTCCGCCTTCGCCGTAGCAGAAATTGGATTCCGGATTCAGGACTCCTTCACGGGTGAGTTTCGCCATGTCGAACTTACGGTCACGCACGTTCTTGCCCCTTTCCAGAATGATCGGTTTGAAGCCTAAAGTCAGCAACTTAAGCGCAGCGAACATTCCGGCGGGACCAGCTCCGATGATGATCACGGGCTCGGCGTCAGTTACGTCTTTATATTCAGGAATCTCGTAAGGGACATAAGATTCAAAGCGGTGGTTGTAGCCTTCGATGCGATAGCGGTAGACCACATCGTTGCGGGCATCGATAGAACGCCTGGCGATCACGCAGGTCGCGTCGGCGTTCGGGAAAGTCGGTTGGTAGGACTTTGTCGGGTCAATCACGTTGATGACCGCGTTGCCGCGGAGGTTCATTTCTCTCGCCGCGACAATCCTCACGTCATCCGGCCTAAGGTCTCGGCCAACACGGCCGGTCATTTCGAATTCAATCATATTCTTTTCCTAAAAGCAGATTTTTCCTACTATACAATATTATGAGTCCACTTGAAAAAGTCGTTTTTTTTGAAAAACATGTGCCTCGCGGATACTTCTGTAAGGGGCAAAAAGTGGCAAATGGCACTATTTCAAGTGGGCCCAATATTATCAAAATTTCAAATGAGCAATTCATTTCACGTTACCCTCTCCCTAAATCCCTCTCATCGAGAGAGGGATGCGCCTGAACCACAAGGCTGAACCACAAGTGGTTCTGAAAGGTTCGTCATTGAAACATTCACTATCATTATCATTAATAATCCGCGATGCGGGAGACAGGGGCTATGTCGAGCGGAGTGCGCTCGCCGGCGAGGTAATGGAACCAACCGGCTATGGCGATCATCGCGGCGTTGTCGGTAGTGAACTTGAACTCAGGAAGGTAGGTGTTCCAGCCACGCTTGCGGCCTTCTTCCTCGATTCTGGTGCGGAGTCCACTGTTGGCGGATACTCCCCGCCAATGGTCACGTCCTTGATACCGGTCTGCCTCGCGGCCTTGATCAGTTTGTCCATCAGAATGTCTATCAATGTCTTTTGGAAGCTGGCGCAGATGTCCTCCTTGTTCTTCTCCATGAACTCCGGATCCTTCGCCATCTCGTCCCGAAGGAAATACAGCAGCGAGGTCTTCACTCCGCTGAAGCTGTAGTCCAGTCCCGGAATCTGCGGTTTGGCGAACTTGAAGCGGTTCGGATCACCCAGCTTGGCCAACCTGTCGATCACAGGGCCGCCCGGATAGCCAAGTCCCATCATCTTGGAGCATTTGTCAAACGCCTCACCCACAGCATCGTCGATTGTCTGCCCGAGAATCTCGTAGTCCAGAGGGCCGTTCACCTTGACAATCTGCGAGTTGCCGCCGGAGACCAGCAGACAGAGGTACGGGAACGCCGGCTGGCGGTTCTCCTTTCCCTCCTGCTTAACGAAGTCCGCAAGAATATGTCCCTGAAGGTGGTTCACCATAATTATAGGAATATTCAAGGCCACGCCCATCGCCTTGGCGAACGATGTGCCGACAAGCAGTGATCCCAGAAGTCCAGGGCCACGGGTGAAGGCTATGGCCGTAAGATCTGACGCCTTGATTCCGGCCTTGTCCAAAGCCTGGCTTACCACAGGCACGATGTTCTGTTCGTGGGCTCTGGAGGCCAGTTCAGGAACGACTCCCCCATAATCCTTGTGGACCTGCTGGCTCGCTATCACGTTGGAGAGCAGGAATCCGTCCTTAATCACGGCAGCCGATGTGTCGTCGCAGCTCGATTCGATTCCAAGGATGTAATCCGACATATTCTTCAAAGACATTTTATCGAATGGCAAAGATACAACTATTTTCGTCAATCCAACGGATATTTAGTATCTTTGTTGTTATTAGCCACGGACGCTGATCGCCAAGGCTTGCGATGATTGAAAAAGGCTCTAAAGATATTCTGGGGAATCATTGTAGCGATCGTCTCGCTGCTTTTCGCCGGCTGGATTCTGTTGCAGACTCCGGCTGTCCAGACGTTTGTGGCAAGGAAAGCGGTGGAGTCTTTGGGCAGCATACTGAACGGCCGGATAGAATTCTCCAAGATTCACATAAAGCCATTCACGGCTCTGGTGCTCAATGATGTTGTGATTCTGGACAACGAGCCTGTGACCGATTGGCAAGGTGAGCGCCTGGACACCATCGCAAGAGCAGGATCGATCGTCACGACATTTTCCCTCAAGGGCTTGAGGAACGACGGTGCCATCCACGTCAAAAGGTTGAGCGTCAAGGACGGATCGTTCATCCTGGCCAAAGACGAGCGAGGAAGCAACATCGGAAGACTCATCAGGAAGCCAGAAGCGAAAAAAGAGAAAAAGCCGTTCTCCATCAAACTTGACGCGGGAAGAGTGCAGGTCAAGGATTTCCGTTTCCGCCTTGTCAACAAGACGAACGAAAGTCCTCTGCGGGAATATGGCATAGACTGGAAGAACCTTGATGTCACCGTGAATAACCTCATGGCCCACGACATCACCTTCAATGGTGGCACCGTCACCGGCACAGTCGAGAACCTGCAGGCAATCGAGAGGAGCGGCTACAGGATCCTTGCGCTGTCCGGGAAGACAACCATTGAAAAAGGCAGGACCTTGATCCGAAACCTCCACCTGAAGGACAGCTGGTCTGACATCAGCATGAATGAATATGCCATGGAATATTCCGGTGCGTCTTCCTTCTCCGACTACATGGAAGAAGTCCTGATGACAGGTGACATCCTCGGCAGCAGGATCGACATGAAGAGCATCTCGTTCTTCGCCCCGTCCTTGCAAAGGATGAAATCAGTAATAAACTTAAGGAAAGCCAATTTCAAAGGGCCGGTCAGCGACCTCTCAATCAAAGGATTCAATTTTTCCGAATCCTACAGCGGAGTCTCCGGGGCATTGTCCGGCAGGCTCTCCGGGCTTCCTGACATCGACCGGATGACGATGGATTTCATGCTGGACAATCTCGGATTCACGACCGAAGGCCTCGGCCTGTTCATCAGAGGCTTTGCCCCCGGCGCGGCTGTTGACCTCTCAAAGTTCGCATCCGGAACCCAATTCCTTTTCAATGGAGAGGTCAAGGGCACATTAAACAATCTCAAGGCTAATGGAAATGTCACATCGGCGCTGGGCTCACTCACGGCCGATGTCAACATCAGGGATCTCATCAAGAAAGGGAAGGCCATCGGCCTGGGAGGCAACGTCTCCGCCAGAAACCTCAACGTAGGACGGCTTGCAGGTGTGAAGCAGGTAGGAGAAGTCACATTGAGAGGAGCGATGGACGTGTCACTTGACAAGGGCCGGACCAGCCTGGTGATCGACACACTTTTCGTGGAGAAACTGTCCGCGCTCGGCTACGACTATTCCAACATCATAGCGGCGGGGACATATTCAGACAACGCCTTTGACGGCAGGATCGTCTGCAGCGATCCGAATCTGAACTTTTTGTTCCAGGGACTGTTCACCCTTTCGGACAAGACCCGCAACGGGCTCTACAAGTTCTACGCGTCAATCGGTTACGCCGACCTTCACGCCTTGAAGTTGGACAAACGGGAAAACTCCAAGATCTCCGGCAGGATCAACGCCAACTACATGAACATCAGTCGGGGGGATCTCATCGGAGACCTTGACATTCTTGGGATGACTCTTGAGAACGACAACGGCTGGCACGAGATCGGAGACATCTGTGTGAAGTCCCATTCCAACAACAATGTCAACAGGGTCAACATAACTTCCGGCTTCATCAGCGGCAGCTATGTCGGCACAAAACCGTTCACGAGCCTGATCAAAGACGCGCAGGGACTGACCGTCCAAAGAGAGCTCCCGGCCCTCTACAATGGAAAAATCCCTGAATGGAATGGCGATGAATATGACCTCCGTCTGGACATCAGTGACGCCCGCGACATCCTCTCGTTCCTGAAACCGGGACTATATATCGCCCAAGGCACAAAAGTACGTCTGAACATCGCGAGGGACGGAAACGTGACGGCCTCTGTCAAGTCTCCAAGGATTGCTTTGGACAAGAACTTCCTCAAGGACGTTGATCTGAACCTCGACAACAGGGACAGCAGCCTCTACGCCTCATTGGCATGCTCTTCGGTTTCCGTGTCCGGCATCAATCTCCTGAACGACAATCTCATGCTCTACGCCAAGGGTGACAGTTTCGGGGCCGGTCTCACCTACGACAACAGTACGGAGCCAGCCAACAAGGGAGAGTTCTACCTTACCGGAAAGCTTGGCCGCACAGGTGACGGGAAACTGACTGTCGATGCCTCCACCCTTCCGTCCTACATCTGGTACGATGACGCTGCGTGGAGCGTGTCAGAATCCGCCATCAACATGATTGGCAAGGATGTCAGGATAGACAACCTGACAGCAAGCTGCGCCAACCAGTCTGTCAATGTCAACGGAGGATATTCTTACACAGAAAAAGACACGCTTTCCGTCAACCTCGTGAGGTTTGACCTCGGGCTGCTGAACAAATTCCTTGGTGACAATTTCGGCATAGCCGGTCTCGCCACCGGCAATGCAATCATCTATTCACCATGGGAAAGCAACGCCGGTCTGATGATGAGACTTGTCTCGGACTCAACCGAGGTCGCCGGACGGAGGATGGGAACTTTCCGAATAGCCGGTTCATTGGGTAACGGGAAAATGCATGTGATCGCGAGGAACGACATCGACGGCAAGAGAACCATGAACATCACAGGTGACTATCTCCTGAAAAATCATAGGATCGACGCAACCGCTGATCTCGACAGATTTGACGCCGGCTACATCGCCCCTGTCATGGAATCCGTGTTCAGCGAGATGGGAGGCTCCATCAGCGGAAGGGTAAAGGCCAGCGGCACGCTGGATTCGCTTTCCCTGTCCAGCGAGGGGACAAGGTTCGATGATGTTCTTTTGAGAGTCGGATTCACAAACGTGCCTTACTATGTAAGCGGACCGTTCTCCGTCACCGACCAAGGGTTGTTCTTTGATGAGGTCACAATAAAAGACAGGTTTGACGGCACAGGAACGATTGCCGGAGGACTTCTGTACGACCATCTGAAGAATTTCAGGATGGACACCAGAATCAAGATGCGTGGAATCGAGGCCATTGACATGACCGAAAGTGACAACCAGACATTCTACGGGCATCTTTTTGCCAGCGGAGACGTTTCGGTCAAGGGACCGTTCGAGGCCATCCTGCTGGATGTGAACGTCAGGACAGACAAGGACGGGCGCATACATATTCCTATAGACAACGCTTCGAACGACGGGAAAAACGACCTTCTGACATTCAAGCAGGCCTTCAAGGAGGTTTACATCGACCCTTACGAGGCGATGATGAACAAGATGACGACAGGAGGCGGCAAGGGCAGCGACTTCGGGATCAAGCTGAAGGTCCATGCAACCCAGGGCACAGAGGCCTATGTGGAGATAGACAGGGCGGCCGGCAATGTGCTCAATGGCCGTGGTCAGGGGACAATCGACATCGAGGTGCGGCCGGCAAGGGATCTGTTCACAATCAACGGGGACTACACCTTGAGGTCGGGCAACTTCCACTTCAACGCCATGGACATCGCAAAAAGGGATTTCACGATCTCGGAGGGCAGCACGGTACGTTTCAACGGAGACGTGATGGACAGTGATTTGGACATCAAGGGAATATATTCGACAAAAGCGTCGGTGGCCACTTTGATCGCGGACACCACGGCTGTCTCGGCGCGCAGGGTCGTGAACTGTGGCATCGGAGTCTCGGGCAAGCTGCGCGAGCCGAAGCTTTCCTTCTCGATCGAGGTTCCGGATCTGGATCCGACCACCAAATCGAGGGTCGAGAGCGCCCTCAACACGGAGGACAAGATCCAGCGCCAGTTCCTTTCACTCCTGATCTCCGGAAGTTTCATGCCGGACGAGCAGTCAGGAGTCGTGAACAACACCAACATGCTCTACTCCAATGTGGCGGAAATCATGGCGGGACAGCTGAACAACATCCTTCAGAAGCTGGACATCCCGCTTGACCTCGGACTGAATTACCAGTCCAGCGAAAGCGGCACCAACATATTCGATGTCGCCGTGTCAACGCAGCTATTCAACAACAGGGTGATCGTCAACGGCAATGTCGGGAACAGGGAACACACAAGTTCTTCCTCTTCGGAGGGTGAAATGGTGGGCAACCTCGACATCGAGATCAAGCTGGACAAGTCCGGGCAGCTGCGAATGAACCTGTTCTCCCATTCGGCGGACGACTACACGACATATCTGGACAACACCCAGAGGAACGGAGTCGGCATAGCCTACCAGAGGGAGTTCAACACTTTCAAGGAATTCTTCCGCAATCTGTTCACCAGCAGGCGGAAGCGTGAGCAAAGGGCGGCTGCCTATGAAGGCGGGGGGAGGGAGATGAAGACAATCACCATCTCCAGAGGTGAGACGGGGGCATCCGGTGGATCCGGGAAATCAAAGAGAAAAGCAAACAATTAAATTTTTCATGAATATGGTAACAAACATCGCACTTGTGGCTCACGATTCCAGAAAGCAGGAGCTTCTGGACTGGGTCCGCTACAATGCAGGCTCTCTCAAACATAGTCATCTGTTCTGCACTGGCACGACCGGCCGCCTTGTCTCCGAGACGCTGACCGAGAAACTCGGGCCGGAGGCTCCGTCCGTCGTGTGCATGCTGAGCGGTCCGCTCGGTGGTGATTTCGAGATCGGTGGGATGATCGCCGAGGGGAAGATCGACATGCTGGTGTTCTTCTGCGACAACCTCATCATGCAGGGTCATCAGAACGATGTGATGGGTCTGACACGTCTCGCGTCCCTGTACAACATTCCGTTCGCCACAAACCGCAG
>OKUI01000677.1_pt1 | contig 11253 bp, 11 predicted proteins | sample 1606531 | NCBI WGS metagenome assembly OKUI01 (sample SAMEA3882506, study PRJEB24775) | human gut metagenome | biome: human-associated habitat; feature: intestine environment; material: feces | place: Netherlands | collected 2009/2010
TATCCGGGAAGGGCACGAACTCGCCCTCGAACTCATGGATGCAGTAGGCGTTATCCCACATGAGGGCAAAATCGGGCGCGGCGGGCTTCAAAGCCGCAATGCGCGCGATGGTCTCGTCGGAATAGACGATGCCGTCGGGGTTCGAATACTTCGGCACGCACCACATGCCCTTGACCGCCGGATCCTTGATGGCCTCCTCCACGGAATCAGAGGTGGCCTCGCTTTTGAAATATTCGTATATATCCTCAACCACCTCATCGTCAATCGTCTGGCCGATGTAGTAGTTCAGATCCAGCTTGGTGCCGGAAGACACTATCCCTTCGATCTCCCCAACCAGTTCATCCAACTCAAGACCTTTCGCGTCCGCTATGTCATCAAGAGACATCCGCCTGTCAACGCTTTGGATAATGAATATCTTGTCCGCGCTCTTGGTCGGAGCCGACTTGACGACGAAGTCCTCCGGCCTCGTGATGTCGTTCTCTTCGACGTACCTGCGGATCAGTTCAATGAACTCCTTGCCATATTTCCTGGCCTTCCCCTCACCGACGCCCTGACAGTTGTGAAGCTCATCGTACGTGATCGGGTAGAGGATGGACATGTCCTCCAGCGCCGGATCCCCGAAGATTATCCACGGCTGGAGGTTAAGCTTCCTCGACATGTCCTTTCTGAGGTTCTTAAGCATGGACAGAAGAGCCGAGTCACCGCCGCCACTCTTCATGACAGGAGACGGAGCGTCCTCCTCGTCCTCGTCATCTCCTCCCTTGCCTTTGAACAACCGGTCCTCCACAAGAAGCACCTCATAAGGGCTGCTGAAGAAATCCTCGCCTTTCGCCGTGACATAGATCAGCCCGTAGGTCTCTATCTCCTTTTCCAGAAGGTGCATTATGAGTCCTTGATGAATGACCGCGCACCAGAAATTCACGCTGCGGTCGCTTCCCGAGCCAAACAACGGGAACGTGTCGTGACGGTAGGATTTGATCAGGGCATTGGTCTGTCCGGCCAGCACGGAAGCAAGGTGCTCGATCTTGAAATGCTCCGGAAGTGACTTTATGAGCCTTATCACCAGACACATCTCCTTGCGGCCGTCAAACGTGGCCTTCGGATTGACACAATTGTCGCAAAGCCCGCAGTTGTCCTTCGGATAATCCTCTCCGAAATAGTTCAGAAGCATCCTCCTGCGGCACATGTTCGACTCGGCGTAGGCCACGGTGTCCATGAGCAGCTGGCGGCCTATCTCCTGTTCAGAGACCGGCTTGCCCTGCATGAACTTCTCCAGCTTGCGGATGTCCTTGTAACTGTAGAAGGTGATGCACTCGGCGTTCTCCCCGTCACGGCCGGCGCGTCCTGTCTCCTGATAGTACCCTTCGATGCTCTTCGGGATGTCGTAATGTATGACAAAACGCACGTCCGGCTTGTCGATTCCCATTCCGAAAGCGATCGTCGCCACAATCACGTCCACATCCTCCATAAGGAACCTGTCCTGATTCTCGGCCCTGGTCTTCGCGTCAAGGCCGGCATGGTACGGAAGCGCGCGGATTCCGTTTATTTCCAACAGTCTGGCAATCTCCTCAACCTTTTTGCGGCTCAGGCAATAGATGATCCCGGATTTACCGGCATGCTGCTTTATGTAGCGTATGATGTCCTTGTCGGGATCGACCTTGTCGCGAACCTCATAGAAAAGGTTCGGCCTGTTGAAGGATGACTTGAAGACAGTGGCGTCCATGATCCCGAGATTCTTCTGGATGTCGTTCTGCACCTTGGGCGTGGCCGTGGCCGTGAGAGCGATGATCGGAGCCCGGCCTATCATCTGGACCATGTCCCTGATCCTGCGGTACTCAGGCCTGAAGTCGTGACCCCATTCGGAAATGCAATGAGCCTCGTCAACAGCGTAGAAAGAGATGTTCACCTCGCGCAGGAGCTCCACGTTCTCCTCCTTGGTGAGGGATTCCGGAGCCACATAAAGCAGTTTGGTAACACCCGAGAGGACATCCGAGCGGACCTCCTGGATCTGCGCGCGGTTCAAAGAGGAATTCAGGAAATGCGCGACTCCGTTACGTTCCTCCACGAATCCCCTGATCACATCCACCTGATTTTTCATCAGAGCGATCAGCGGAGAGATCACAATGGCTGTCCCCGGCATCACCAGAGCGGGCAGCTGGAAGCACAGAGACTTGCCTCCGCCCGTCGGCATCAGGACAAACGTGTCCTTGCCCTCCAGGAGATTCCTTATGATTCCCTCCTGTTCCCCTTTGAAGGAATCGAAACCGAAGAATTCTTTCAGTTTGGATTTCAGCAATGACGAGTCAATTTCCATAGAATTACCTAATTATTTCTAAAAATAGTGATTGTTTTCGGGATTAACAAGCATTTTGGCCCTTTCTGAGGAATAAAGTCAATATTTTTTGCGATATTTGCAGAACTTTTGGGGTGTAATACCCGGAAGCCAAAGACAGACAACTTATAAATAATTCAATAGTATGAAGACAATCAAAATGCTTGCGGTGACAGCGATGGTTCTTTCAGTCGCGGCCTGCAACTCAAACAAGGTGGACGGCAAGGTTGAAGGAGCCGACAGCACGGCTGTGGCCGCCGTTCCTCAGAAGCCTCTCAACGCGAAGGATCTTCTCCCTTCAAAGGCCTCGGTTGACTCTGTAAGTTACCTTCTTGGCATCCAGCTCGGATCCATGATCAAGAACTACAGCATGGGCGAGCTCAACTTCAACATGATCAAGAAGGGAGCCGCTGACTTCGTGGCCGCCAAGGGCAACCCTCGTGACGAGGAGTTCACCAAGCAGTTCAAGGTCAACCCTGAGGAGATGAACAGGATCATGAACGAGTTCGTTCAGAAGAGGGCTGAATATGTAGGCGCGATCAACAAGGAGAAAGAGCAGAAGTTCCTTGAGGCCAACCGCAAGAAGGCCGGTGTTCAGGAGACCGAGTCCGGACTCCAGTACATCATCGCCGAGGCCGGAAGCGAGGTAAAGCCTACTTCCAACAAGGACACCGTCTATGTTCACTACAAGCTTTCCCTCACCGACGGCACCGTCATCGAGGAGGTCAAGGAGGAGCAGGACGCTGTCATGCTTACACTCAACAGGGTCATCCCTGCATGGACTGAAGGCCTCCAGCTTCTCGGTGAAGGCGGAAAGGCCACCCTTTACGTTCCTTCAGAGCTTGGCTACGGCGAGCGCGGATCCAACGGCATCGACCCTAACACGACCCTCGTGTTCGACATCCAGCTCGACTCTGTAAAGCGTTTCGTTGAGCCTGTCGTGGAGGACAAGAAATAATCACTGCCACAGGCAGCGTGAACAAGCCTGCTTTGCGCCCGCGCGCCGAGCAGGTTTAATTTTTACAAGACAAAGAATATCATGGCATTGGAAATAGAAGGCAGGATCAAACAGAAACTTGCCAAGCAAAGCGGACAGGGGACGAAAGGCTCCTGGACAAAACAGGATTTCATTCTTGAATATCAGGACGGCAACTATCCGGCTGACGTGTGCCTGACGGCGTTCGGGAATGACAAGGTCGCGGATCTGGACAAATATCAGGTCGGAGACTCGGTCAAGGTGGCCTTCAATCTGAGGGCCCGGGAATATAACGGGCGTTGGTACAACGATGTGCGTGTCTGGAGAATCACTCCGGCAGGACAGTCCGCACCGGCACCGCAACCGGCCTGTCAGGCTCCACAGAATTACTCTCCGGCTCCTCAGCCGAATTACGGCGCACAGCCTCAGCAGCAGGCTCCCGCACCGACCATCGATGACCTTCCTGCGGATGATCCAAGCAATGATCTTCCGTTCTAAGTCAGAACGGAAGATCCCTTCCTTTTTTCTAAACATCAATCCAACGGATGTCGGGGTCACGGCGCCACCAGGTGAGCTGCTTCTTGGCATAATGACGAGTGTTCCTCTGGACGAGGCGGACAGCTTCCTCCAGAGGAATCTTATTATCAAGATATTCAAAGATCTCCTTGTAGCCGACGGTCTGCAACGCCTGGCAATCCCGGTACGGCAGCAGCGAGCGGACCTCTTCCACAAGACCCTCGTCAATCATATTCAGAACCCTTTGATTGATCCGTGAATATAGTTCCTCACGCGGTCGCGTAAGTCCTATTTTCTCAATCTCAAAAGATCGCTTGCGTCTCTCCCCTGTCTTGAACGACGAGAATGGCCTCCCTGAGACCAGACAGACCTCCAGCGCCCGGATGACCCTCTGGCTGTTGCGCGTGTCAATCTGTGAATATGTCAACGGATCCTTCAGCCTAAGTTCCTCGGCGAGAGTCCCAACGCCTTCTTTTCCAAGCCTTTCCCACAGCTCGGCCCGCAAAGCCGAATCCCCGTCCGGAAGATTGTCAAGCCCGTTGCAGACCGCGTCTATATAGAACATCGAGCCGCCGGTCATCACCAAGGTCTCGTGTCCCTCATCGAAAAGTCTCTCGACCAGAGCCACAGCCTCCAGCTCGTAATCCCCCGCCGTGTAGGCCTGCGTGACCGGAACGGACTGTATGAAATAATGCCTCACAGCGGCAAGCTGCGAAGCACTCGGGACAGCGGTCCCGATCGACATATTCCTGAAAATCTGACGGGAGTCGCAGGAAATCACCGGTGAGCCATATTCCAAAGCCTTCGAGACGCTGAAGTCAGTTTTGCCGACAGCGGTAGGTCCAAGGATTATGAGAAGCCGCCGGGACATATTCGAAGCAGAGGAACTGATTCTTAGATGTCCAGATCTTCGGTTCCGTCGAAGACTATCTTTCCGTCCTCGTCGTCATCGTCCTCCTCATCGTCCCTGTCTTCATCCAAGGAAAGGGACGAGTCACCTTCATCGTCATCATCATCTGAACCCCAGTCAGGCTTCTGGCCAGGCAGATGTCTTTGAGAATCAGGAAGATCCTCAAAGGCGACGTAACCGTTCTCGAATTCGATCGGATTAGGCCCCTTCACCTCCACGATTGTCGGAGAGCATTCCGGCTTCTCCTCCACGCCCTCGAACGTGACGATCACGCTCTTGCGGTTAGGAACGTCGTAGAAGTACAGGAACGAAGCCACGCCGGCCTTCACGGTCTGGGCCACCGTGACGTTGTCCACGGTGCCGCTGCCAAGATCGAACAGGCCATAACGGGCGACGACACCGCCGCCGGCATCCATAGCCTTGAACATAATCAGCTGATCCTGCGGAAATTCCATGTCCGCACGCATCTGTTTGTGGAATTCGTAAAGGGTCGTTTCGCCCCTCATCTCATAAACCCGGTAGAATCCTTTGATCCCGGCCAAAGTCACCCTGTATTTATAAACCATAAATATTTTTGATTCAAAACCATTTCAAAATTACAAAATTTATCGTTCGGTTGCAAAATTATGTGAAAAACGCTATTTTCGTGTCTCAGGAATGGAAAGACCAGAAAACATCATCCGAGACTCCTACAAGAGCATTCCCGGACCGGCTGAAGGGCTGTTCAAAGACAACGGCAGCCGCTTCATCTCATTCGCTTTTCCTGTCGAGACAGAAGAAGAGGTCAAGAGCATTGTCGGTGACTTGAAAAAGAAGTACCACGATGCCCGCCACCATTGCTACGCCTACCGCCTCGGCTATCTCGGGGACAAGTTCAGGGCCAACGATGACGGAGAGCCTTCATCCTCGGCCGGCAGACCGATCCTGGGCCAGATTGATTCCAGAGGGTTGAGCGATGTGCTGGTGGTGGTAGTGCGCTATTTCGGAGGAATCAAGCTCGGGATCCCGGGACTTATCAGAGCCTACAAAACCTCCACGGCAGAAGCCCTTGACAAGGCCGGATGCGTTGAGAAGATCGCCGGAAAATGGTTCAGCGTCCGTTTCGGCTACGAGGCGATGAACAGCGTCATGAAGATTCTCAAAGACATGGACCTCAAGCAGAAAGGACAGGCTTTCGGAGCGGAGTGCACACTTCAGGTCTGGATCCGGCTCTCCGCCGAGGATGACTTCCGTACCAGAATCGGGAAAATCGAAAACTGTACGATAAACGAACTTTAAATCATAAACATCATGCCTAAAAGTCTAATTTCAATCCAGGATTTTTCAAAGGACGAAGTCCTTCACATCCTTGAGGTAGCAAAGGAATTCGAAGCGAACCGTGAACAGAATTTCCTCGCCGGAAAGGTGGTGGCCTGCCTGTTCTTCGAACCTTCGACCAGAACGAGGCTCTCGTTCGAGGCCGCGGTCAACAGGCTGGGAGCCAGAGTCATCGGCTTCCCTGACAACCGCAACACCAGCCAGACCAAGGGAGAGACCCTGGAGGACACCATAAAGATTGTGTCCAACTATGTGGATATGATTGTGATGAGGCACCCTCAAGCGGGAGCGGCGGACATCGCCGCGTCAGTGGCGTCGGTGCCTGTCATCAACGCCGGCGACGGAGCGAACCAACACCCTACGCAGACCCTGCTCGACCTCTACGCCATCCAGAAGACCCAAGGCAAACTCAATGGATTGACAGTGAATATGGTCGGAGACCTCAAGTACGGCCGTGCCGTCCACTCCCTTGTGGAAGCGCTGCGCTGGTTCGACCCACACTTCATATTCACCTCTCCTGAAGAATTGAATATGCCAAAGAAATATCTTGAGCTCCTTGACCGTGAGGGAGTTGACTACCGGCAGACCGACAGGATAGAGGATGGTCTCAACATCTGCGACGTGCTCTACATGACAAGAGTCCAGCAGGAAAGGTTCCCTGACATGGATGAATATAATAAGGTAAAGGATGTCTATCGACTCTCCGCCTCGATGCTTGGCTCCGTCAAGCCGAATATGAAGATAATGCACCCGCTCCCAAGGGTCAACGAGATCGCCACGGACATCGATGACACCCCATACGCCTACTACTTCCAGCAGGCCGGCGGCGGAATGTACGTCAGGATGGCGATCATCTCGTACCTCCTCGGCTACAGATAATTTATAGTAACCTTCAAAAAATAACCTGCATCATCTTAAGGAATCTTTTCGGTCTACATCTCTTTTCTCATCAGTCATGTGCCACCGGCACACTCCTTCTTCGAAAATAGATCTATCCTCGAAAATATTCTCTTAATCTGAGGCAACTTATTTTTTTCATGTTACTTAATGTTGGACAAAGGTGTCCGACAAATTTGTTCGACAAAATTGTCTGACACAAAGATATCGATAAAATCATAATCCGCAAAAATTTATTGGCAATGTCGCCCAAAGTGGTTAACTATATTTTGAATTTAACAAATAACTTTAAGTGTTATGCAACTTATCAAAACTGTTTCGTGCCTGCTTGCAGGCGCGCTCGCAATGACTTTTGTGTCATGCGAAAAGGAAGACAAGACGATTTCGGTCGAGAAGATTGCCTTCAATGAAACTTCTTTGACACTTTCTGTGGGGCAGACTCTCACGCCGGAGTTGACAATCACTCCGGATGATGCTACGGACAAGACTTACATCCTGGCTTCGAGCGATGAGGCTGTGTGACTGTCTCCGGCTCGGAAATCAAGGCCGTGGCCGCAGGTGACGCAGTCATCACGGCGACCGTGCAGGGAGGAACACTGACATCGGAGTGCGGCGTGACCGTTGTGCCGGAAGGCTACCCTACAGAGTTCACAGCCTTCAACTCAGCCAAGGGCTTCTTCTACGGAGACTATTACATGGCCGGAACCGACAACTCCTGGACTTACTTCACCTCGGGCAGCGTTGTGTTTGCGGACGGTGCCTTCTCCGGCAAGGGAACGGCACTTTTCCTTGAATTGAACGCTCCCAAATCTGGAGACAAGTCCGTCACGGCCGGCTCGTATTCCGTTGATGAATCTGGAGAAATGCCTGAATATACTTTTGCCAAAGGAGAGGATTTCGGCACAGAAGGCCTTCAGGGGACATTTGTCTATGATAGCGAGGTTGAAGGAAACTATCTGGTTGTCAGCGAAGGAGCGGTTTCAGTCAAGACAGTAAACAGTGAATATGTTGTCTCCGCTTATGTCAAAGCCGGCGGCAAGGCATACTCTTTCACATATTCAGGCTCTGTCCCTGTCGAGGATTATTCCAAGGATTATGCAAACTATAAGGTTGTCGAGATGAAGAACCTTTCACACGGCACTCTTGACTACTACGGAACAAAGATCTACGGCAAGACCGACACAGACTATTCAGGTTGGACCATCTATCTGGGAGACAAGACCATGGACTTTGAGAACTATGATGGAACGGGTGAGATGCTGATGCTTGACCTCAACACGGCATCCAGCTACACCACGGCCATACCCTCCGGTACATACAAGGTGATGTATGCTGCTGACAACGCTCATTTCCAGCCGTTCACGGTGGTTCCTGGGTTCACCGAAGGCTCTGCTCCCTTGGGAACATGGTACGCACTTGACTGGGAGCCGGTCTATGCCGCCAATGTCGGTCTGGTGAGGATCACAAATGAGAATGACAAGATCTACACGATTGACTTCAAGTTTCGTGACGACAACAACGAGACTTTCTTCCAGGGTTCCTACAAAGGAGAACTTACCTACGGCGACTACAGCGAGTAGTAGCTTCGGAATGAATATAAAGGCCTGACAGTCATTAATGAACTGCCAGGCCTTGCGATCTCCATGCCATTGGTTCCTCCGCCGATCTCCAGGTTCCTGCCGACCACGTGCTCTCCATTGCCGTTCCTGCCGTAGGATGGCCCCGGGGCGGAATCCGACACGGACACGAGCCTGCAGCCGTCGTATGTCATTGACAAATTGTCCACGATGCCCTTGCACGAGGAGGTGATGTCGCCCTCGCGGGACAAAGATAATAAATTTCCCATATTGTCGTATGGTAACTTGCCATTCCGCAATACCACACATAGATGTACGATCTTAATTGTTTTTAGGGCCAGCATATAGGATGAGATGGCCATATGTGCTAGCCAATCATAGACTTCCCAAGCAAGGAAAGATATTAGCAATTTCGACAAAGAGGCTGACCTTCAAAATCAAGGCCCGCCTATTGGCTGTTTGCATGCTTGGCTTAGGCCAAGCTAATAATAATGATAGTCAATTGCAAAAGCAAAAGTTATTCTTGTATAATGACTTTAGTGACAGATTTCCACGTCTGCCACCCAATGACCGTCGACATCTTGATAATAATCAAGTGAAAGCAATTTTGTGACCAGACCGTCAGAAATCTCCAATATTCCATTTGTATCTATTTTTTTATTGAAAGCATAGTTAATGGCCGAATAATTCGGAATCCTAAGGAATCCACAATAATCTGCCCCATTCAAATGAAGCAGCAACTCCTCATTGGGTCCAAAGCAACTACTAACAATTCTTTCAATCTCTTCTGGAGCGACAGATTGCAGGTGTCTTTCAATCAAATTCCCATTCCTCCATAAACAGGCACACTTATCATAAAGCACCTTTGAGGTTTTTAGATCTGTTAAATCTGACTCCATGAATGAAATATTAGAATAGTTCTTTAAACATTCAATATAATGTGGCAGAAGCCTCTTCCGCACAAATTCTTCTTTTATATTGTTCATATTAATAATCTACTTTTGATTTTGAATTCGCTAACCTAGGACGGTCGTATTTGTTATATCGGATTTGCCCATCTTTCATTTTAACATCTCCAACCTCCCAATGTTGTTGCCCAGGATGAGACGAATCCATTGTTTGTTGTTGGACGGATTTAATCTTCTTCCCCCATGACGTTTCAATCATACCGATATTCTCTTCCTGAAGCATTCCTTGATTGGCTTGTTGGTTGTTGGCTTGTCGGAATTGCAGATTGTCTCATAGCTTCTCGTCTGGCTTCTCTCGAAGAACTGGCATTCCTTCCACGAAGATAGCCATCCTTTTCATTCTGTGACACATTGCTCATCATATACGAGCCGAATAAGGCCGTAGCGTCACCAACCGCTACAGTAGCCGCACCTGCTCCTGCAATGACAAGTCCTCCTGGTGCACCAACAACTGACGTACTTGCAACCAATCCAGCAACTTCACCACTTGTGCCAAATGTTTGGGCTGCTATTCCAATTGCAACCATGGCTCCGCCAGTAGCCTTCAATACATTATCTGCGACCTGCAATCCTGCATTGTAATCGTAGATGTCATTAGGATTATAAGCATCCCTCCACGATGAGGCCGGTATAATATTTGTCGCTGTGCCAATTAAAAAAACCACCACCTTGTTTCTCCAGTCATAGCCACTTTGATCGACAAGCCTTATAGGATTACCACCACAGTACCCATATGGAATAACTCGTGAGTACCTCTCCGCCATCGGGTCCACGGAGAGGAAGCGTCCGAGGGCGGGGTCGTACATGCGGGCACTGAAGTCGTAGAGGCCGAGGGAGTTGGATGTGTACAGCTCGTTGCCGAGGAAGCGGTACGGCTGCGAGTCCCCGTCGCGGAAGTCCGCCGAGCCCGTCACCGACGGCTCCGTGGCGGAATCCGACACGGACACGGGCCTGCAGCCGTCGTATGTCATTGAGAGATTGTCCACGATTCCTTGAGCGAGAAGGTGATGTCACCCTCTCGGGACAAAGATACGAAATTTCCCATATTGTATTCACGCATTTTCTCCGTCCGCTGTTTCACGGCCGTAGGCATAATAGGACAAATGTTCTGCCGGCAATGGCTTCAGTTTATGAATATGCTAACCTGCCGTGCCGTTAATTATCCGTTATAGCGAAGACTCACGCGCGATGCTGAAATTGACGGGAACGGTCATAGTAACCTGATGGTTCTGCAGTCAGGTCCGTTGTTCCCCAGAACGGCTTTTGGCATTGGGTAGGGAACGGTAAAACGCGCCCTAATTGTTTGCATGGCCGATGACCGTTCCCGCCAATTTCAGCATCGCGTGCAAGCCTCTGCAATGAGTGAACCTAAAGACTCGGCATTGCCGATAACGACCACAGTTTGTGAATATGCCAGCTAGTCATGCCGGCAGTTGCGAACACGGATTCACGTAAGATGCGCGGATCTCACATGACAACTGGTAATAGGCATTGAAAAGCCATATCCTTGGCGGACAACGAACCGCTTTAGGTATATAAGAAAGAGACCGACCCTGATTTCTGAAGATCGGCCTCATTGTTGCTTACATTTATGATGTTGCCAAAACTCTAAGTGACACTGCATTATTCAATCATGAAACAAAGTCAACAGGGAATGTGACAATGACCGTTATGGGAATTCCCGCTTGTCTACCTGGACTCCAATCGGGAGAAGTGGAGACAACTCTTACCGCTTCATTGTCTAATTCAGGATTAATCCC
>OKUI01000684.1_pt1 | contig 11194 bp, 10 predicted proteins | sample 1606531 | NCBI WGS metagenome assembly OKUI01 (sample SAMEA3882506, study PRJEB24775) | human gut metagenome | biome: human-associated habitat; feature: intestine environment; material: feces | place: Netherlands | collected 2009/2010
AACGTTTCGGAAGCCGAGCAGGATTCCGAAACGCTGGAGGCCATAGCCGACGACGCGTCAGACGATGCCGACGGGCACGAGGGCGAGCAGGATGAACAGTCCGACGCCCAGACCGATGCCGATGAAAGCGTCGAAGCCAACTGAACGGACTTTCCAAGGACTACGCTCGCGCATTACGAGTCTGATTAGTCCTGTTATGATGGCCGTCACCGCGATTACCGTGGTGGCGGCTTTTACATGGCCTAAGACCGCAAGCACTGTGGCTATAACCACCATTGCCGCAACGATCCATTCAAACCACGGCTTGCCTTCATGGTCTTCGGAAACGTAGGGATGACTCATATCGCAGGCCTTTCGTTATATGTCAACGCGCGTCCGCGCACGGAACCCAATCATAATAATAAAACGTGGCGTCCGAAACCAGCGAATGGTTTCGGACGCCACGTCATTTATTGCGCCGCGACGCTCCCAGCTTGCCGGTCGACGCTTCCACTGAACTCAGTGGAAGAAGTGTCGGGTACCGGTCACATACATGGTGACGCCGGCCTTGCGGGCCGCCTCGAACACTTCCTCATCACGAATGGACCCACCAGGCTGGACGATGGCCTTGACACCGGCGTTGATCAGAATCTCGGCACCGTCGGCGAACGGGAAGAACGCGTCGGACGCGGCCACCGCTCCCTTGGTGCGGTTGGCTCCGTCAGCCAGCGTGTTGGCACGCTCGACGGACAGATTGGCGGAATCCACACGATTGACCTGGCCCATGCCGATGCCTACGGTTGCCTGATCGTGAGCGATAAGTATGGCGTTGGATTTGACGCAACGGATGGCACGCCATGCGAACACCAGATCCCTGACGGTTTCAGCGTCGGCCGGCTCGCCGGAAACCAGCTTCCACGCGTTCGGATCGTCGCCTGGAGCGTCAATCAGATCGGTGGACTGCACGAGCAGACCGCCGTCAATCTGACGGAACTGGGTCTTGTTCTTCGGAGGCTCAGACACCTTCAGGATACGCAGGTTCTTCTTCTTGGTCTGGAGCAATTCAAGCGCATCGGCGTCGTAATCGGGCGCGACGATGACTTCGGTGAAGATTGGACGAACACTTTCGGCCATTTCCATGGTGACCTTGCTGTTCGCAGCAATCACACCGCCATAGGCGCTCATCGGATCGCATGCGTGCGCCTTCTTGTGCGCCTCTGCCACGGTAGCGCCGATGGCCAGACCGCATGGATTGTTGTGCTTGACCACTGCGACGGCGATCTGAGGCGCGAAATCCCACACGGCACGCCATGCGGCGTCGGCATCGACGTAATTGTTGTAGCTCATCGGCTTACCGCCAAGCTGTTCGGCGTGTGCGAAGCCGTTCTGGTTGAGCGGATCCAGATACAGCGAAGCCTGCTGGTGAGGGTTCTCGCCGTAACGCAGCACGTGCGCGCGGTCCCACGTACGGGTGAACGTGGCTGGGAACTTGGCCTCATTCACTTCGGTCTCGCCTTCGGAAACCGGCTGTTCGATGGACGCCGGCTTCGGCCAATGCTTCGCGGTCCACTCGTTGATGGTGGCGTCGTAGGCGGCCGTATGGGCGAACGCCTTTCCTGCGAGCCAGCGACGCTCATCAAGGGAGAAGCCCTCGCCGTTCTCGATGCGGGAGGCGACGAGTGCATAATCGTTCGGATCGGTGATGATGGCGACGGTGGCGCTGTTCTTGGCTGCGCCACGCACCATGGACGGACCGCCGATATCGATCTTTTCGATGGTGGCGGCTTCGTCAGCTCCGGAGCGGACCGTGTCGGCGAACGGATACAGATTGACGACCACCAGATCGAACGGCTTGATGCCAAACTTCTCGAGCTGGGAGGCATGGTCGGGGTTGGTCATGTCGGCGAGGATACCGGCATGGATATGCGGGTCAAGGGTCTTGACGCGGCCATCAAGGCATTCCGGGAAACCAGTGACTTCGGAGACCTCGGTCACTTTGACACCCAGCTCAGCCAGACGCTTCGCGGTGGAACCGGTGGAAACCACCTCGGTGCCCGCCTTGATGAACGCTTCGGCAAGCACCTCGATGCCTTCCTTATGGAAGACTGATACCAGAGCCCGTCGTATCGGTCGATTCGTTGTTGTCACCCTGATCCTCCTTGTTATTGTTGTTCGAGGCGACCGTGCGAAGCGCACGTGTTTCCTCACGGCTGTTTTCCGTGGATTCGGGAGCGGTCTCCCTCTTTCCACGTTCGCGTATACGCTTCATCATCCAGCGTATGGCGAAAAATATGCTCACGGCCACCAAAGTCAGCAGCCATGCGGAGAACAAACCCATGGCGGTGGGTTGTCCCACCTTACGGGTTGATGCGATCACGTCTACGCCGACGTGCGCAAGATGTTTCGATCCCAAGCCTCCGTTTCCCAAGGCGAACAGCAAGCTGGAAGCCACGGACACGACGGCGCTGGTAATCGAAAAAGCAGCAATCGGATAGGCAAAACTCAGCACAACGCGTTTGACGTCGATGTTCCGTCCTGATTCACCTACTCTGATATGGAATCCCTTATTAAACAACATGACGACCATGCCGGTAGCAAAAGCGGATGCCAATGGTATGCACATCAGCGCGATTCTCACCCAATCCGTCTCAACCGCCTGTGGCATCATACCGAAAAGCGGCAAGGCGGGGAGCCCGTCGCCCTGTCCGGTCCATAATGTGAATTCGGCTAAATCGCCGATTGAGAAGCCGGCGCCGAAAGTCCATGAGACAGCCCAAATCATCAGATTCGGAAGCCATGCGAGCATACTGATCGTGGTAAGAATACGAGACCCGTTCTGCATGCCCGAAAGTTCATATAGCTTCGCTATCGATGATTGATTGCTTATTGCCCAAAAAACAACGACGATCAGACCGACCAGCAGATACGCCGCCTCCAGCAGCAGCCCTAGGACGGAACCGATGACCATGGTCTTTCGCACCGGCGATGACACATGAGATCGAATCCATTCGGTACAGGCTTGGGTCCATGACGCATTCGGAATCGCCGCGACCGCATATCCGAGGATGAAAACAAGCGCCGTTTTGATGGCGATCATCGTCATCGAATCAACGATTTCGATATTTATGCTTCTGGCGAAGAAGATGTTTACGGCTTCCCAAAAGACCAGACCGGCCGCGAATCCACGCAGACTCGTGCCGAATCTTCTGGCGAGCTGCGCGATAAGGGCGATAAGCAGTACCGTCAAGAGCAACGGCACAATCGTCAACGTGATGGCATCAGTCTTGAACCCGATACCTTGGCTGAGCAGCACCAACGCCTCGGTAAGAGGCACCGAGAAGGCGGAGAGATTGTCCCCGCCTTCTTCCATGGATATGACCAGAAGCATTAGGGCCATATAGCAGCCCAAGGCAACGGCGTAAATAATCATGGACGCTGCCGCGACGGCAAGCCCTTTCAGCCAATACTTCAGGTTCGTCATCATAGCGATTGGGAAGCGAGCACCTCTCGCATGATTTCAGCGGTCTGTCCGGGAGTACGACCGACACGGATGCCAACGGCCTCAAGGGCTTCTTTCTTATCCTGCGCGGTGCCCTTGCCGCCGGAAACGATGGCGCCGGCATGGCCCATCTGCTTGCCTTCCGGCGCGGTGAATCCCGCGATGTAGGCCACGACGGGCTTGGTCATATGTTCGGAAGCCCACTTGGCAGCGTCCTGTTCGGCGCTGCCACCGATTTCGCCGATCATGACAACGGCTTTGGTGGCTTCATCGTTCTCAAAGGCTTCCAAAGCCTCCTGCAAGGTCGTGCCGACGATCGGATCGCCGCCCGCGCCAAGGCATGCGGTGAAACCGATGTCAGACAGCTCCCCCATCAGCTGATAGGTCAACGTTCCGGACTTGGACACCAAACCCAACGGGCCGCGGGACACGATGCCATCTGGAATAATGCCGAGGTTGCAGCCCTTGGCGTCCTTAGAAGATGGCAGCGTCAACAGACCAGGACAATTCGGTCCAACGATGCGCACGCCCTTACGCAAGGCCAACTCGACGAAATACGCGCTGTCCGCCACCGGAATGCCTTCGGTGATGACGACAATCAGTTCGATGCCGGCTTCAATGGCCTCAACGACGGCGTCCTTGGCGAAGCGCGGCGGCACGAACACGACGCTTGCTTTGGCTCCAGTGGCTTCGATGGCTTCAGAGCAGTTGGCGAACACGTGAATGGTGGCGTCCTCGCCATTTTTGGCTTCAGGGAAGGTGACGTCCAGCCCAGCCTTGCGGGCGTTCACGCCACCGACGATGTTGGTGCCGGCCTTGAGCATGCGGGCCGTGTGGGTCATGCCCTGATGCCCGGTCATGCCCTGGACGATGACCGGAGCGCCATCTTCAATGAAAAGCGTCATTTCAGCGAACCTCCTTGGCCGCGAAACGTGCGGCCTGCTGTGCGGCTTCCTCCATGGTCTGAGCGACGTGCAGGTTGGCGCGGCCGGCTTGGGCCAAAATGTTCAGACCTTCCGCCGCCGCATTGCCATCGAATCGCACGACGATAGGCTTGCTGCTGCCAAGTTCGTCAAGCGCCTCGAGAATGCCCTTCGCGACCTGTTCACACGAGGTGATGCCACCGTACACATTGATGAGCACGGATTCGACCTGCGGGTCGGACAGCACGATTTCAAGACTATTCGACATCACTTCGGCGGAAGCGCCTCCGCCGATGTCGAGGAAGTTTGCGGGCTTGACATTCGTGCCCTGATCCTCGCCTGCGCCTGACACCGCGTCAAGAGAGCTCATGACGAGTCCCGCACCATTGCCGATCACACCGACGGAACCCTTGAGATGCACATAATGCAGTCCATGTTCGCGGGCTTTTTGCTCATATGGATCGACATGAATCGGATCGGTGAAACGTTTCCAACCATCATGGCGGAACGATGCATTGTCATCAAGGGAGATCTTGGCGTCCAGCGCGCACAACGACTTGGAAGATTCGTCATCCGGATCGCCGATTTTTGCAAGCGGGTTGATTTCCACAAGCGTGGCGTCGTTCTCCTTGAAGCAACGCCACATTTTCAGCAGAATCTGCGCGGCCTGATCAACATCGGCATGATAGAAGCCGATGCTTTCAGCCATCTTGGTGGCCGCTTCCAAATCGAAATCGTCAAGAGCATCGATATGCAGACGCTTCACGGATTCCGGATGCTCTTTGGCGATTTCCTCAACCTCAGTACCGCCATTCGCAGTGGCGAGCACGTCGAAATCACGAGAGGATCGGTCCACTGAGATGGAGACGTAATACTCGTGAAGGATGTTCTTCGCCTCGGCCACCAGCACGCCGCTGACCTTGTGCTTGTGAATGGTCATCGGCAGAATGTCTTCCGACGCGAGAATGGACTCGTCACGGGTCTTGGCGAGCTTGACTCCGCCGGCCTGGCCACGGTGTCCAATCTTCACCTGCGCCTTAATCACATTGGGATATCCAATCTGGTCGGCCGCTTCGGCGACTTCATGGGAGTTCTGGGCGAATATTGCCTTAGGAGTCGGGATACCCTGTTCTTCGAGCAATTCCCTGGCTTGATACTCATAGAGATCCATGGATCATTCCCTTTGGTTGTTTGTTCTGAATGGTTGACGAAAACGGAGTTATCAGGCAGGCATGCACACCAGCGAGCTTGTCGGATAATCGCCTAGCGATTTCATGCCGTCAATACCGGTAAGTTCCATGACGAAGCTGAATCCAGCAACGACGCCTCCGCACTTCTCGATGAGGCTACGCGCCGCATTGGCGGTTCCACCGGTGGCGATCAGATCGTCGACGATCAATACGCGCACTCCCTCATGGACAACGTTGGTTTCGATTTCCATTGACGCCTGACCATATTCGAGGTCATAGCTTTGCGACATGGTTTCTGGAGGCAATTTGCCGGCTTTACGGACCGCGATAAACCCCTTTCCGAGACGGGCGGCCAACGCTGGACCGAACAGGAATCCACGGGCTTCAAGGCCGGCGACCATGTCGAAATCATCGACGTCTACTGGCAATGCCGCTTCAAGGGCCCCCATCAAAATACCGAACGCGCGCGCATCAGCCAACACCGGCATGAAATCGCGAAATAGGATGCCCTCCTTCGGAAAGCCCGGAATAGTACGTATTTTCGATACAAGATATGCTGCGTCTTCGGCTCCAACTTTGTTCAAGCCCGAAACGGTGATATCCGATGCTGCCATGACAGTGGTTTCCTTCTACCTTGGTTTACGGCACTTTGAATTATAGGTTTCCCGTGCGAAAAAGAACGGCGAAAACCTCAAAAATGAAATTTTCGCCGTCTAAAAATCAAAGAAATCAATCGTTCTTCTGCTCGTCAATGGGCTGCTGAATAACATCGGCATCCTGTACGGGCTCTTCAGTCGCGTCGACGATAGGCTTCTGGTCGGGCTCGTCTTCCTTGGATAGCGGATTGCCGTTCTCATCGACCTCATCATCATGCACGTATGCCGGACGGACATATTCACGGCTGATGGCGTTGAAGCCGAAACGCAGTTGCGATCCTTCGGAATCAACGACGATCTCCTCGTATTCCGTATCGACGGAAACGACCTTGCCGATGATGCCACCGATGGTGATCACTTCAGTGCCGGGCTGCAGATTAGAACGGAAATCCTGACGTTCAGCTTGCTGCTGCTTGGCTTTCTTGGACTGCCAGAACATCATGCCGAACATTACAACGATAAGAACAACGAGAAAAAGGATATCCAAAATAAACTCCTCGGAGTCAGGGTCTCAACCGGAACACATTACTCAAGATGTGAAGTCTATGACATCTTATTGACATCATATGCGGATTCGTCGGGAGTAATACCAAGATGCTCCCATGCCTTGCGCGTGGCCACGCGGCCTTTCGGCGTGCGGATGAGGAAGCCCTCACGTACCAGATACGGTTCGCATACCGTTTCCACCGTTTCCGACTCCTCGCCCACCATGGCCGCCAGATTGTTCAAGCCGACGGGGCCTCCGTTGAAATTGGTGACGATGGCCTTAAGCACTGCTATATCCAGACGGTCAAGACCTTCGGTATCGATCTGATAAAGCGCCAACGCCTCCTTGACATCATCGGGACGCACCGATTCGAGATCGTGCACGATGGCCCAATCCCTAACACGACGAAGCAGGCGGTTGGCAATTCTCGGCGTGCCGCGGGAACGCATGGCCAGTTGGCGAGCGGCCCCGTCCTCCAACTGGATTCCCAACACTGCGGAGGAACGCTCAATCAGCTTTTCAAGCTCCTCATGCGGGTAGAAATCCAGATGCGCCGTGAAACCGAACCGCGCACGCAGCGGCGAGGGAAGCATGCCCTCTCGCGTGGTGGCACCGATAACCGTAAACCGAGGCAATGTCAGCGGAATGGATGAAGCTCCAGGGCCTTTGCCGACCATCACATCAACACGGAAATCCTCCATGGCGATGTACAGCAGTTCCTCGGCGGCACGGGGCAGACGGTGGATCTCATCGATAAAGAGCACCTCGCCGGCGTCCAGCGAACTCAGAATCGAAGCCAAATCACCAGCATGTTGGATGGCGGGACCGGAAGTGACGCGGATTGGAACTTCCAATTCATTGGCCACAATCATGGCCAAAGTGGTTTTGCCAAGTCCCGGAGGCCCCGCAAGCAGGATATGGTCCGGAGGAACGTCACGTTTTCGAGCAGCATCGAGGAAAAGCTGCAACTGCGCTTTGAGCCTTGGCTGTCCGATGAATCCCTCGAGGATATGAGGACGAAGCTCCTCGTCGCTGACCGGTCCGTTGCCGACGGGTGCGGCGGAAACCATACGGAGGGATTCCTCGTTCGCCCCGGTGTTCGGCTGTTCGAATGTATCAGTGTTCGTCATAATGGTCCGTTTCATCTACCTCTATCCAACGATGTCAGCGCGAGCTTCAGCACGCGTGGAACATCCTCGGCGTTCAACGGCGTCTCGATTTGATTATCGGCGCAGACCGTCTGCACCGCATGGACAGCGTCCTGCTGGTGCCATCCCAAAGACATCAGACCCTCGACGACCTGTTCGGCCCCAGTATCTTCAGGAGTCGAAGCGGTTGCGGAAGAACCCTCGATCTGGCTCAGATCAATGGAACCTTTCAGTTCGAGGATGATTTTCTGCGCGCCTTTCTTGCCTAATCCCGGAGCCTTGGCCAACGCAGTGGCATCACCATCCGCCACAGCCCTCGCAAGTCGATCGGGAGGCAAAGTGGACAGCAACGATAGCGCGACTTTCGGTCCGATGCCACTGACCTTCTGCAATTGCAGGAACATGCGTTTCGAGGCCAGCGTGCCGAAGCCGAATAAAGTGATGGCGTCCTGGGACACATTCAACGAAGTGTAGACCTTGATTTCCTGGCCGGCGTGCATGGAAGCCAAGTCGGCGGATGGCATCCTGACCTCGTAGCCGACTCCCCCGACCTCGATAATGGCCGATGCGGCGTCTACCGACTCCACATGGCCACGTAGCATGCCAATCATTATGGACGTCTCCTTCGCACAGGTCTAGAACATCTGTTCGATACAGCTTACATGCCTCTGCGGACGCCTTGTCTGCGCGCTGCTTTTTGCGAAGCCTGCGCCCACTGTCGTTGCGCCGCCGTGAGATGCTGTTCGCGTTCGCCGCCTTGCAGCGCACCAGCCGGACGCAACGCGTGACAGATCGCAATAGCCAGCGCGTCAGCCGCATCAGCCGGCTTTGGCAGCGTGTTCAAGCCCAATATCCGCGCCACCATACGTTCCATCTGGATTTTCTCTGCTTTGCCGTTGCCGGTGATTGCAAGCTTTGATTCCGTCGGCGTATGCAACGCTACAGGAATGCCGCGTTGCGCCGCAGCGAGCATCGCCAACCCTGCCGCCTGTGCGGTTCCCAGCACCGTGTTACGGTTTTCTTGCGCGAACACTCGTTCGATGGACACCGCATCGGGAGCAAATCGTTCGATTTTTTCCACCAAGCCGTTGTAGATGGCCAGCAGACGCAGATCCTGGGAGGTTTTTGGATCGGAACGCACCACATCCACGTGGATAAAAGAAAGCCGGCGGTATGCGCCGGCTTCAATCACGCCGACCCCGCAGCGAGTCAGCCCGGGGTCGACGCCAAGAATAATCACGCTGGATTACTCCTCGTCAAGCTGGGCCATGACCTCGTCGGAGGCGGTCCAGTTGGAGTAGATGTTCTGGACATCGTCCAGATCATCGAGGTTGTCGATGAGCTTGGAGACCTTCTGGGCATCCTCAAGGCTCAGCTCGACCTCGTTCTTCGGCATCATGACCAGATCAGCGGAATCGTAATCGAAACCGGCGTCCTGGAGAGCCTTGCGCACGTCGATCATGTCGGACGGATCGGTGATGACGGTGAATACCTCACCATCGTCGGTCACGTCTTCGGCACCGGCTTCGGCGGCCTTCTCGAACAGGTTGTCGAAGTCAACGCCTTCGGCCGGAACAACGATCTGTCCCTTGCGTTCGAAGTTGAAGCTCACGGAACCAGTGGTGGCCAGGGAGCCATTGCCCTTGGTCAGGGTGGAACGCACGTCGGCGGCCGCACGGTTGCGGTTGTCGGTGAGGCATTCGATGATCAGGCCAACACCTGCCGGGGCGTAACCCTCGTACACGATGTCTTCATAGTTGGCGCCGCCGGCTTCCTCACCGGAACCACGCTTGACGGCGCGCTTGATGTTGTCGGCCGGCATGGAGGCCTTCTTGGCCTTGTAGATGGCGTCATACAGGGACGGGTTGCCGTCGGGATCGCCGCCACCCATACGTGCTGCGATCTCGATGTTCTTGATCAGCTTGGCGAACAGCTTGCCGCGCTTCGCGTCGATGGCGGCCTTCTTGTGCTTGGTGGTCGCCCACTTGGAATGACCTGACATAATGCTCCTAGGCAGGTTGCGGATGTTTCAAACGAAATGATTCTAAAGCGGTTCGCCGACAAAATGCCGAATACGAACCTGTGGCATTTCGCTTTTCGAACTTTTGGATGGGGTCTGCCCCCGGCTGTGACTACCGCCGATATGTTTTCTCCCCTATGACCATTTGGCGCTTGGCTTCGAAGATGCGTTGGAATACGGTGACTAATCCCAATCCGGCCAACAGTATCATGGCGATGGCGAGCCACAATCCCTGACGCGTCAATCCGGTGATGGCCATGCCCACCAGAATGATGGTCAAGCGATCGGCACGAGTGGCGATGCCGTTTTTCACCTCATAGCCGACTGATTCGGCACGAGCACGGGCATATGAAGTGACGAACGATGTCATCACGGCCACCGCGGCGGCGGCGATACCGATCATGCTCGTATAGTCAGGCGTGTTGTCGATGGCCGTATGCCACCAGTCACGATGCATAAGAAAGAAGATGATCACGCCTACGAGCATCGCCCAATCAGCGATGCGATCGAGCGTGGAGTCGAGAAAAGCCCCGAATTCGGTCCCACCCGTGGTAAGCGCGGCGATCGAGCCATCCAACGAATCGGCAAGCACAAGCAGAGTCAGAACAACCGCTCCCCCAAATAGCCATCCGGTCACACCGGTGGCGATGGCCACGACGATGGTGCCGACAGCACCAATCACCGTCACCGCATTGGCGGTCAGTCCTATGGCGATCAACGCTTTGGCTATTGGCTCGATGAGTTTTTTGAACGGCGCACGAAGATGCTCAAGCATGTGTTACTTCCTTCTCGATGAGAAAATGAGAAACGGCGCACAAACCTCTTGTCGAGATTCGTGCGCCGTTTCACGGTTCATGGTCGCGTGCGACTTGTTGCCACCGGTCTCGCTCAGTCGGCGAGGGCGGCCTTGAAGTCGTCTGCGGTGTTGACCTGGACGCGCTTCTTGATTACGGCCAGAATGTTCGCCTTCGCCTCATCGACCGGCACGCCGTTCAACTGGCTGCCGTCGCGGAAGCGGAAGCTGACCGCGTTGTTGTTCATATCCTCTTCGCCGACGATGAGGATGAACGGCGCCTTGGACTTGGAGGCGTTGCGGATCTTCTTGCCGAAGCGATCGTCGGAGTAGTCGATCTCGCAACGGACCATCTCATCTTCAAGGGACTTGACGAAGCCGGCCAGATGCGGGGCAAACTCGTCGGCAACCGGCACGCCGAGCACCTGCACGGGGGCCAGCCACACGGGGAAGGCGCCGGCGAAGTGCTCGGTGATGACGCCGATGAACCGCTCGATGG
>OKUI01000691.1_pt1 | contig 11147 bp, 8 predicted proteins | sample 1606531 | NCBI WGS metagenome assembly OKUI01 (sample SAMEA3882506, study PRJEB24775) | human gut metagenome | biome: human-associated habitat; feature: intestine environment; material: feces | place: Netherlands | collected 2009/2010
CCTGGTCCATATCATGAGCTGGGGGAAGGGGATTTCCGTAGCCGGTGCCCACGGCAAGACGACGACATCGTCCATGCTGGGCCAGGTCTTTGAAGAATGTCATCAGGACCCGACCATCGTCATCGGCGGCGAAGTCGATTACCTGCATAGCAATTCCATCCTGGGGAAAGGCGCCTATGTCATCGCCGAAGCCGATGAAAGCGATGGGACTTTCCTCAAGCAGAACCCTTATATCGCCGTCGTCACCAATATCGACGCCGACCATATGGACCATTACGGCTCGCTGGAAAACGTCATCGCCGCTTTCAAGCAGTTCATCCAGAAGCTCGATCCTGAAGAAGGCCTGGCCGTCTTGTGCTTTGAAAACGACAAGATCCGCGCCCTGGCCCCGCAGACGGGCCGCCGTTACGTATCTTACGGCATCGAACAGCCGGCGGACTATCAGGCCAGCGACCTGCATTACCTCAAGGGCAAGCTCCATTTTTCCGTCTATAAGCACGGCGAAAAGATGGGGGATATGGTCCTCAACGTACCGGGACGCCACAACGTCCTCAACGCCCTGGCGACGACAGCCGTCGCCGATGCCTGCGGCCTGCCCTTCGACGGCATCGCTTCGGCCATGAGCCATTTCCACGGCGCCAAACGGCGTTTCCAGACCAAGGGCTTCGTCGGTGACGTCTGGGTCGTCGACGACTATGCCCACCATCCGACGGAAATCAATGCGACCTTGACAGCTGCCCGCGATATGGGGACGCACCGCGTCGTCTGCCTCTTCCAGCCGCACCGCTACACGCGGACGAAGCTGCTCCTTGACCAGTACGGCAGCGCCTTTGCCAAAGCCGATAAGCTCATCGTCACCGACGTCTACAGTGCCGGTGAAGATCCCATCCCCGGTGTATCAGGGGAACTCATTGCCAAGAAGGTCAAGGAAACGACGGGACAAGATGTCACCTATATCCCGCACAAAGAAGACTTAGTGGCTTATTTGAAGGAAAATTCCCGGCCTCTCGACCTGGTCATCACCATGGGGGCCGGAGACATTTATAAAGTCGGCGAAGCCTATCTCGCTGAAGCTAAAGAAATGGAGAAATAAGGAAATGGAAGACATGAAAGATAAAAAAATTGCCGTCGTCGTCGGCGGTCCTTCGACAGAAGCAGAAGTATCGCGCCGCACTGGGGCTGCCATTGCTGACGCTTTGACGAAAAAGGGATATCACATCGAAACGATCGAACTCGTACCGAAAGAATTCGCCAAGACCTTGACCGAAAAGGGTATCGACATCGTCTTCAACGCCCTTCACGGCCGCTACGGCGAAGACGGTGTCATCCAGGGCTTGTGTGAAATGATGGGGATTCCCTATACCGGTCCCGGCGTCATGGCCAGTGCTGTCGGCATGAACAAGGTCATGAGCAAGGCCGCTTTCCAGGGGGCCGGCATTGCCACAGCGCCCTTTGCCTACTATTTCGCCACTCAGGACCGCGAAGCCATCGCTGCCGACATTGAACAGCGCTTCGACCTGCCTGTCGTCATCAAGTCGTCCGGCCAGGGCTCGAGCATCGGCACGGTCATCGTCCAGACCAAGGAGGAACTCCGTCCGGCCCTGGAAGAAGCCTTCAAGTACAGCGCTTCGCTGGTAGCCGAAGCCTTCATCGATGGCGATGAATTCACCGTCGCCGTCATGGACGACGTCGCCTTCCCGGTCATCCAGATCGTGTCCAGCACGGGCAAGTACGACTTCTATTCCAAGTATGCCCCTGGCGTCGCCAAGCACCTCTGCCCGGCTCCGATTTCGCCGGAACTGACCAAGGAAATGCAGGACCTGGCCCTGAATGTCTTCCATCTGTGCCACTGCAGCGGCGTATCCCGCGTCGATATCATGACCGACAAAGAAGGCCATCCGTTCGTCCTGGAAATCAACACCGTCCCGGGCATGACGGCGACCAGCCTGGTCCCCGATGCCGCCCGGGCCATGGGCATGTCCTTTGAAGATTTGTGTGAAAAGATTTTGCTGGAAGCATCGGTAGGTAAGTTTTAATGGGAAAGAAATCATATCATACGGGGCAGCGACGGGTCGTGCTGCCTAACGATCCTCATGATGTGTTTGTTCCTCCTCATCTTGAGAACGACCCGCTGAACGAACCGGACCGGGAAGCCCTGGCCGCCAAGAAAGAAGCCCAGCGCCGCCGCAAGGCCCGCCAGGCAGCACGGCTGAAGAAGAAAAAGGCTCGGCAGAAACAGATTTGGGCCCGGCGCCGCCGTATCGGCTGTATCTTTACGGTCCTCGGCGTCTTCGTCATCTGGCTCTTCCTGCGCCTGGCGCCGGTCTCTTTCGGGACGATCATCGTCGATGGCAACGAGAACATGTCCTTTGAAGACGTCTACCGGGCCTGCGGGGCTTATTCCTATGTCAACGTCGTCCAGTTGTCGACAGACGATGTGGAAGAACGGCTGAAGAAAGACCTGCGCATTGCCGACGCGACAGTGACGCGGGAATTCCCGGCGACGATCCACGTCACCCTGACAGAACGCAAGCCAGCCGCTGTCATCACGACGCTATACGGCTTCGCCTATGTCGACAAGACGGGGCGGGTCATCGAACTGGGGCCGCAGATCAAGGGCGTATCCCTGCCAATCATGACGGGCAAGAAAGTCGATAACCTGCTCTTAGGCGATACGGTGACGGACCCGACCCTCCATTCGGCCATGGTCTATCTCCAAAGCCTGCCGCCGGATATTCTCAAGAATATCGCTGAAATCAACGTGGGCAATCCCGAAAGCATCGTCGCCTATACGACCGATTCCATCCCTATCCACCTGGGCAGCGGCGATGAACCGGCAGAACGGGCGAAGCTGACGGAAACGCTGCTGGCCGAAGTTCAGGAAAATCATCTGGCCGTCCAATACATCGACACGGATGTGCGCTCGCCCCTTGTCAAGACGAAATAAGGCGCATAGGGCCTTGATTTTCAAAAACAGGTAGATAAATTTTCTAAGATAGTGTAAAATAATAAGGAATCCTACTGCACAGGGTGTGCGTTATAGAGTCTGAAGGAGGAAAATGCGATATGGCAGAGTTTGCAAACATAAAAGTAATAGGTGTCGGTGGCGGCGGTAACAACGCTGTCAACCGTATGATAGAAAGCGGCTTGCAGGGCGTCCAGTTCATTTCGGTCAATACGGAAGACCAGGTCCTGGAAGTATCCAAAGCCGATGTCAAGATTCAGATCGGTGAAAAATTGACGCGCGGCCTCGGCGCCGGTGCCAATCCCCAGGTCGGCGAACAGGCTGCCCTGGAAAGCAAAGAAGAAATCGTCAAGGCCCTGCAGGGTGCCGACATGGTCTTCGTCACAGCCGGCATGGGCGGCGGTACCGGTACCGGTGCAGCACCGGTCGTTGCAAAGATTGCCAAGGAGCAGGGAATCCTGACCGTTGGAGTTGTGACAAAGCCATTTAAGTTTGAGGCAAAGAAACGTATGATCAATGCCGTATCCGGTATTGAGAAACTCAAAGAGAGTGTGGATACTTTGATTGTGATTCCAAACGATAAACTTTTAGAGATCGTTGACAGACGTACTTCCATGCCGGATGCATTAAAGAAAGCAGACGAAGTATTACAGCAGGCAGTACAGGGAATCACAGATCTGATCAATCTGCCGGCACTTATCAATCTGGATTTTGCCGATGTGCAGACCGTTATGAAGGACAAGGGTATGGCACATATCGGTATCGGTAATGCCAAGGGCGATGAGAAAGCAATCGAGGCAGTGAAACTTGCCGTTGCATCTCCGCTTCTTGAGACAACCATCAATGGTGCAAGCCATGTAATCATCAATATTTCTGGTGATATTTCCCTGATGGATGCAAATGATGCAGCAAGCTATGTACAGGATCTGGCAGGAGAAGATGCAAATATCATCTTTGGTGCAAAGTATGATGAGACCATGACAGATGAAGCTACGATCACTGTAATTGCAACCGGACTGGAGAATCCATCCATGAAGATGAAGCCACAGCAGCAGGCGGGTGGAATCGGTGGCCGTATGGTATATCCGAATACAAACAATGTCCGTCCGACAAGTTCCGTTGGAATTGTCAGCCGTGCAGCAGCTGCTGGAAACAATAGTTTTCCGGGGGTCAATAACAGCAATTATGTCAATACAGGTACCGGTGTGGGAAGCAGACCGGTTAATCAGCCGCAGCCACAGGCACCGGCTCCTTCCGCTTCAAACTATTCCGGGATTCAGCGTCCGAAGCCGGTAGAAAGCAATGTAAAGCCGGTAGAAATCAATATCCCGGATTTCCTGAAGAACCCTAGAAGATAAAATCGCACAATATGTCGATAATTTCCAAATAACAACCTCTTGTTTTTGCTAAATTATGAGGAATATTTTTCTTATAATAGGAGCAGAGACAGGAGGTGATTTTTTATATATGTATTCTATATTGATATCTTTCTGAAACAAAACTTTCTGATGAATTTTCTTGTATTATCCCTTACCTGTGTATTTTGCAAAAGTGCAGTCTGTCACCGGAATCTGCGCATGTTGGCTGCGGCGGTTTCCGGCACGGGACTTGAAGCGTTTGGACTGATGGTGCTGCCTTATGCAATTTCCGTTCTGTGTACTGCCATCGGCATCGTGCCGCTTATGGTTTTTCTTGCGTTTGGCAGGGAAAATAAAAAACAGAGGATGGTGAGGGTTTTAAGCAGCTGGTTGTCTATTGTATTGTTAAACGGAGTGGCAACTGCAGTTTACAATCTGACGGGACTGGAAAATCTGTATCTGTATACCGCATTGGCAACGGCCGGAATCACTTACGTACTTGTCAAAAATCTTGTGGTGTCGGTGCAGAGGCAAAAGCGACAGATGTCTGTGGTTCTGTATAACAAAACGGTGTCGGTTCCATGTATCGGATTGCTGGATTCCGGCAATCTTTTAACCATGCCATTAAGTGGGAATCCGGTACATATTGCAGATGCAGCCCTGCTGCAGAAGCTTGTCGATGAAAAAACGGTACAAAAGGAGATTCCATACCGTGCACTCGGAAATCCGCAAGGAAAATTGCAGGTGTACTGCATGGATGGGATGAAAGTGGAGACGGAGCCGGCAAAATTCTGTGACTGGAAACAGGTATGGGTTGGCTGCGCGGAAAATGGGGTGCTGTGCAATAAACCGTATCAGCTGATTCTGCATGCATCGGTGGCAGACCACTGTGGCTGCACAAAAGATCCATCCAAAATGACAAAAAAACTGAGAAAGGAGAAACGTAATGTTTTCACTGTTTGAACTGGTGTGGAAGAGAATCCGCTTGTTTTTTACGGATGATGAGGTTTTTTACATAGGAGGGGCAGATGTACTGCCACCACCTTTGGAGCGGGAACAGGAGAACCGCTGTCTTATTGCTTTAAGCGGGCTGCATGGGGACAGTGAACCCATGACGCGCGAAGACGCAAGAAAGCAGCTGATCGAACACAATCTGCGTCTGGTGGTATATCTGGCACGGAAATTTGAAAATACTGGAATTTGTGTGGAGGATCTGATCTCCATCGGAACAATTGGGCTGATCAAGGGAATCAATACATTTAATCCGGAAAAGAAGATCAAACTGGCGACTTATGCGTCCCGGTGTATCGAAAATGAGATTCTTATGTATCTGCGCAGAAATAATAAAGTGAAGCTGGAGGTATCAATTGATGAGCCGTTGAATGTGGACTGGGATGGAAACGAACTTCTTCTTTCGGATATTCTTGGAACCGATGAAGATATCATTTACCGGGATATGGAGAATGAGGCAGAGATCATGCTTCTCCGCACTGCGGTTAATACGCTGACTCCGCGGGAAAAAGAAATTATCTGTCTGCGCTATGGAATCGGAAGAAAAGACGGCAGGGAAATGACCCAGAAAGAAGTGGCAGACCTGCTTGGAATTTCGCAATCCTATATTTCGAGACTGGAGAAGAAAATTATGGTGCGGCTGAAAAAATCAATTCAAAATAATGTGTAAGTGTGCTATACTAATTACATAAAATTTGCTCTGAAATAGTAAAATTTATATGCAAAATAACAAGGACAGCAGGATGAAAGGGCGTGGTTTTTATGAAGATTGAATTTTTAGGGGCAGACCGTGAGGTGACGGGAAGCTGCCATTATGTGGCATTTGGGGAGACTCATTTTCTGGTGGACTGTGGTATGGAACAGGGGGCGGATCTGTATGTGAATCAGGAGATACCGGTTAACCCGGCAACGATTGATTATGTGTTTGTGACGCATGCCCATATTGATCATTCCGGACTTCTCCCACTTTTGTATAATCACGGGTTCCGGGGAAAGATTTTTGCAACAACGGCAACCTGTGAACTGTGTAATATCATGCTGAAGGATTCGGCACATATTCAGGAATTTGAGGCAGAATGGAAAAACCGCAAGGCGCGGCGTGCAGGAAGGCCGGAAGTGACACCGATGTATAACATGGAGGATGCGCAGGGGGTTTTAGAGCATTTCGTTCCGTGTACATACCATGAAACGGTGCAGATCTGCGAGGGACTGACCATAAGGTTTGTCGATGCGGGGCATCTGCTTGGCTCCTCCTCCATTGAAATATGGGTGACTGAGGATGGCGAGACAAGAAAACTTGTCTTTTCCGGGGATATTGGAAACTGCAACCGTCCATTGATCCGTGATCCGGAATATCTTGAGGAAGCGGACTATGTGATCATGGAATCCACTTATGGAAACCGCAATCACAATACACCGCCGGATTATGCGGCAGAACTGGCAAAGGTGATGAATTCCACGTTTACCAAAGGCGGAAATCTGGTCATTCCGGCATTTTCTGTCGGCAGGACGCAGGAAATGCTTTACTATATGCGCCGGATCAAAACCGAGGGGCTGCTGCCGGAGTATCCGGGATTTGAAGTATATATCGACAGTCCGCTTGCCGTGGAGGCAACAAATATTTTTCATAAGAGTGTGGAAGAGTGCTTTGATGAGGAAGCAAGACAGCTGGTACAGTCGGGCATCAACCCGATCCAGTTTCCGGGGCTGAAAGTGGCAGTTTCCAGTGAAGAATCCAAGATGATCAATTTCAACCAGAAATCCAAAGTGATTATCTCGGCTTCCGGCATGTGCGAAGCCGGCCGTATCCGGCATCATTTGAAACACAACCTGTGGCGGACGGATTCTACGATTCTGTTTGTCGGTTATCAGGTGCCGGGAACGCTGGGCTATTCTCTGTTAAACGGAGTAAAAAAGGTAAAACTTTTCGGAGAGGAAATTGAGGTCAGAGCAAGCATCGTAAACCTTCCGGGTATCAGCGGGCATGCGGACAGGGATCATCTGACTGCATGGATTGCAAACTTTAAGAAGCCGCCGAAGAAAGTGTTTATTGTACATGGCGAGGAAACCACCGCGGTAGAGTTTGCGGAACATGTCAAAAACGATGTGGGATTTGATGCTTTAGCTCCATATAGCGGGGATGCGTATGATCTGCTTACCGGAGAACAGATCGCACAGGGAAGCAGACAGCTTGTGGAGAAAAAGACACAGGGTGTTTACCGTGCAAAATCCGGCGCGTTTGACCGCCTGATGATTGCGGGAGAACGTCTCATTGCCGTTATTAAAAAATGTCAGGGCATGGCGAATAAAGATCTTGGAAAGTTTGCGGATCAGATCAATTCGCTCTGCGATAAGTGGGACCGGTAAATTTGAGGGGAAAGCGGGACTTAAGTCCCGCTTTTCCCATGTCCGGAACAACCGGATGAAAATGAATAAAAAAACAGCACATGGGAATCCTTTATTATAAATCCAATTATAACGGAGGAATCCCATGTCTACGTACAAAGTTGAAATCTGCGGGGTAAATACGGCCCAGCTGCCAATACTGAAAGAAGAAGAAAAAGATGAACTTTTCAAAAAGATAAAAGCCGGCGACAAGGCATCCAGAGAAACCTATATCAAAGGAAATCTCCGGCTGGTATTATCCGTGATCAAACGGTTTAATAATCATAATGAAAATGTGGACGATTTGTTCCAGATTGGCTGTATCGGACTGATGAAGGCAATAGATAATTTTGATACGAGTGTCGGGGTGAAATTCTCCACATATGCCGTTCCGATGATTATCGGTGAAATCCGCCGGTATCTGCGGGATAACAGCAGTTACCGCATTCCGCGTTCACTGCGTGATATTGCATATAAAGCCATGCAGGCAAAGGAACGGCTGGCAAAAAATGCGCAGAAGGAACCGACTCTCGAAGAGATTGCAGCCGAATGTGAGATTCCGGTGGAAGATGTGGTCTATGCACTGGATGCCATCCAGACACCTTTGAGTCTGTTTGATCCGGTTTATACGGATGGAGGGGATACGCTGTATGTGATGGATCAGATTTCGGACAAGAAAAACAAGGAAGAGCACTGGGTGGAGGATTTGTCACTTTCCGATGCCCTGTCACATCTGAATGAACGGGATGAGCATATCATCCGTCTGCGTTTTTTTGAGGGAAAGACACAGATTGAAGTCGCGGATGAAATTCATATTTCGCAGGCACAGGTGTCGCGGCTGGAGAAAAATGCGTTAAAAAGTATGCAGGGGTATCTGCGTACATGATAGCGGCCTGTTGTAAAATGGTTTTGTTATTGCTATCATGTGGAATATACAAAACGGAGAGGAAAAGAAATATCCGGCAGTAGAAAATTGCATTCTTGCTTTTTGCGGTGTACTGTGCTATACTGTCAACCGTTGCAGAGCCTGTAAACAGGGGATTGCACGAAAAATTACCGAGTGTTCGAGACCTTCCACTCGTAAAACAAAACTAAAGGAGACAAATGGATATGAGAGACAAAAAGGTAACATTTATTGTTCAGGCTGCTGTGATTGCAGCACTTTATGTAGTGCTGACTTTTGTAGCCAACGCACTGGGACTTGCATCCCACACGATTCAGGTACGCTTTTCCGAAGCACTGTGTATCCTGCCTGTTTTTACGCCGGCAGCGATTCCGGGACTGTGGATTGGCTGTCTGCTTGCAAATCTGCTGACAGGTGCCGTGATTTATGATGTCATTTTCGGAAGCATTGCCACGCTGCTGGCAGCGGTATGTACCTATCTGCTGCGCAATCACAAGATTGCATGCACATTTCCACCGGTTATTTTTAATATGATTATTGTTCCGTTCGTGCTGGTCTATGCGTACGGTATTCCGGCGGTATATTTCCACGGTGTGAATGTAACCATCCCGTTTAATGCCATGACGGTCGGAATCGGAGAGGTGATTTCAGTATGCGTTCTTGGAAGCATTCTGATGCGTGTACTTGCAAAATACAAAAATGTCATGTTCCGTGCCACCGCACAATAAAAAATTATATCTGATAGAAGGTTCTGGAAGTCCCTGCGAGAGCAGGGGCTTTTTATTTTAAGAAATTCTGTAAATAAGCCAGACAATTTTAAGAAAACCTTAATGTCATTCCAAAATAACGTATGTTATCATAAATAACAGGAAATCGTAAAGAGCATTTATGGAAGGAGAAGGTTATGAAAATAAGAAAGACAATCTGCAGTCTGCTTCTGGTATGCCTGGCATTTTTAGGCATATTTTGTGGCAGAGCAAATGTATATGCAGATCAGAAACAGGCATTGTCAGCAACGGTGACACTGCTGAAACAGGAAAAAGACTGTGTCGTGCAGGTGGAGACCAAAAACAGTGGGGCGGATTTTTCCGGAAAGGTGCGGCTGGTGTTTTCCGGTACAGACAACTCCAGCGGCTGTGCATTTGAACAGTGCCTGACATTGCCACAGAACGGAAAAAAACAGTATACAATGACCATTCCGTATGCCGATGTCAGCCAGACGCGCGGAAACGGAATTGTGGCGTTTGTCGATGAAAAGGGAAACGTTGTGGCAAGTGAAGCATTTGCCAGTATTTTTGGCAAAGAAAAGCGCGGTATTGGTGTGGGAGTGCTTTCGGATCATTATGATGCGCTTGGCTGGATGAGCATGAGCGGCCAGACCTATTATCTTCACGGAAAAGACCAGAATGTATATCTGACACAGATGGACGCAGATACATTGCAGGCACAGCTGGATGAACTGTATTTTCTTGTGATTGATTCCTACGATGTGAGTTCACTTGGAAAAGAGAAGATCAAAGCAATCGAGAAATGGGTGAAAAACGGTGGATGGCTGCTGATTGGAACCGGAGAGCGCGGCAAAGATACACTGGGTGGTTTTGATTCCTCATTTATGGAGGTCAGCTGCAAAAGCGTCAGCAAAGTGGGTGAAGAAAATGATGCATCGAAAGAAATGCAGCAACTGGGAAGTTATTCCGGATTTACCGGAATTGATTTTTCACAGATGCCGGTTGCAAAGCTGCAGCGGAACAATATAAATGCAAGTAAAAGCGAAGCTTATCCGGGGTGGGTGTATGCCTGTGGGGATGGTGCCATCGGTGTATGTGCCATTTCTTTTGGCGAAAAACAGATGCAGAAGGCTTCCACGGATCTGTGTTACGGAATTTATGACCAGGTGGCAGGATATTCCATGAGCTATTCCCAGTATGTCAATGACGAGGAATGGGGATGGAGTGGGGAAAATGCATTCGGTGTCATTGACCACCTTAATACGGCACTGGATTTTTCCTGGCTGAAAGTTCTGATAGTGGTCTATGTGATCGTTGTTGGACCGGTGCTTTATCTTCTGCTTTGCAAGATGAAAAAAAGAGACTGGTACTGGCTGGGGGTACCGGCACTTGGCATAATCTTTATCGGTGTGGTATTTATCGGCGGACGGAATTTAAAGCTGCATGAGACACGGGTTTATTCGGTGACCGCACAGCAGGCGGATGGAAAAAGTACCACCGGTATCACCACCTATTACAATGCGTATCATTCCGGGGTAAAACCGTGGAAAGTACGGCTGAATGATAATTACACATATGGCGGTTCAGGTCTCAGTGAATCATACAGCATGGCATCTTCCGGCAGGGTATATGCAGACCGTTATCACTATTTGGTGGAATATGACAGGGGTCTGTCCCTTGGGGTAAAACCGCAGAGCAATTTTGAAAATGCCTATCTCTTTGCGGCAGGAACTGCCAAAGGATGCGGAAGCATAGACACCAGTGGTCTGGTGCTCACGCAGCAGAAACAGGGGGGA
>OKUI01000694.1_pt1 | contig 11131 bp, 6 predicted proteins | sample 1606531 | NCBI WGS metagenome assembly OKUI01 (sample SAMEA3882506, study PRJEB24775) | human gut metagenome | biome: human-associated habitat; feature: intestine environment; material: feces | place: Netherlands | collected 2009/2010
TCCAGGTAGTCGCTGGCATGGCTCGTTTCTTCGTAAAGCAGGCCCTTGGCGGCAAAGAGGTCGCGCCGCAGCTGGACGGCGGCCCGCCGGGCGGCTTCCCCGGTCAACGTCGTCTGCCGCGAACCCGACGTCGTACCGGCATCGGGTGAGGTCGCCGTATTGGGCATGTGCCATTTGATATCTTCAATGGGAAGGCCCGCCGCCTGGGATACCATCTGGACCAGGACCGTGCCGACGCCCTGACCGATGCAGGATGCCGACGAGTAAATGTGTACCCTGTCGTCTTTGACGACCAGACGACAGCGGCCATAGTCGGGCAGGCCGACGCCGACGCCGGAGTTCTTCAGGGCACAGGCGATGCCGACATAAGGCCCGCTGTGATAGTACGCCTCTTTGACGGCATCCAGCGTTTCGGCCAAGCCTGTCGACGGGTCGGCGATCTGGCCATTGGGCAGGACGTCACCGGGCCGGATAGCATTGCGATATCGGATTTCCCACGGGTCGATGCCGACCAGTTCAGCCAGTTTATTTAAGTTTAATTCCGTGGCAAAAATGGTCTGGGTTACGCCAAATCCGCGGAAGGCTCCGGCTGGTGGATTGTTAGTGTAAACGGCTGTCCCGTCGATGTCGATGGTCTGGTAATTATAAGGCCCTGCCGCATGGGTACAGGCGCGCTGGAGAACGGGTCCGCCCAGGGAGGCATAGGCCCCGTTGTCGGTGACGGCGACGAGCTTCATAGCCGTCAGTTTTCCATTTTCATCGCAGGCCGTCGTCATGTCCATGCTGAACTGATGGCGCTTGGGATGAATGAGGATGCTTTCCTGTCGTGTCAACTTCACTTTACATATCCGTTTACATACATAGGCGACGAGGGCGGCCAAATGCTGGACCGTCACGTCTTCCCGGCCGCCGAAGCCGCCGCCGACAAAGCAGTTCTCGACGATGACTTTTTCTTCCGGCAGGCCCAGCATGAGTGCCGTTTCCCGGCGCGTATCATAAATGCCCTGATCCGACGAATAAACGAAGACGCCGTCATCAAAGGGCATGGCGACGGCACATTCCGGTTCCAGAAAGGCGTGTTCCGTCCACGGCGTTTCAAAATGGTGCGTCACCTTATACTTCGAGGCGGCAATGACGGCATCGGCGTCGCCGCGAACCAGGTGTTCATGGGCCAGGACGTTCGTACCAGTCGATGGGTGGACCAGCGGCGCTCCTTCTTTCAAGGCGTCGGCCGCACAGGTCAGGGGCGGCAGTTCTTCATATTCGATATCGACGAGCTTCTTAGCCTGTTCCAGGATTTCCGGCGTTTCCGCTGCCACCAGGGCGATGGCGTCGCCCAGGAAGTGCGTCGTCGAGCCGACGGGGATGAGCGTATCCCAATCGGTCTTCAAATGGCCGACTTTGACGGAACCAGGGATATCGTCTGCCGTCAGGACGCAGACGACACCGGGCAGGGCCTTGGCCTTTTCCGTATGGATAGCCTTGACGACAGCCCGCGGATAAGCGCTGCGGATGGCACTGCCGTAACACATACCGGGCAGGTCGACGGCATCCAGGTCATCCGTATATTTGCCGACGCCCAGGACTTTGGCCTTGACGTTGACGCGCTGGCAGGGATCGCCGACGCCGCGGTAGCCGCCGCGGACGGGAAGAGGCTGGTCCGTGCGCAGCAAATCCGCTGCCATGGCGATGGCGTCGATGATTTTCTTATAGCCTGTACAGCGGCAGATATTATTGCGGATGGCCGCGGCGATTTCCAGCCGCGACGGCGCCGGGTTGGCGTCGATGAGGGCCTTGCCGCACATGACCATGCCGGGGATGCAGAAGCCGCACTGGACGGCGCCGGCTTCGCCAAAGGCGTAGACGAAGACGTCTTTTTCCCGCTTGGACAGCCCTTCGACGGTCAACACGTGTTTACCGGCCATGCGGCTGACCTTTTGGACACAGGTTTTGGTCGCCTTGCCGTCGATGACGACCGTACAGGTCCCGCAGGCCCCTTCACTGCAGCCATCCTTGACGGATTTCAGGCGCAGATCATTGCGCAGGACGTCGATGAGCTTGCGCTCTCCATCGGCTTCTATTTCACGGCCGTTTACCCATAGTTTACATAATGCACTCATAATGCCACCTTCCTATAATCAAGATTATCTTTTATCGCGGAATCGATACAACAAGGTTCCATAGCCGCGTTTTCCACAGAATTGATTGTCTTTGGCGATGATTTCGCCGCGGAGCATGGTCAGGCGGATCGTCGCCTGGACCGTCATGCCTTCATAGGGCGAATAGCCGCAGGTCGTGTGCAGGTTCTCCTTGGCAAAGGTCCGCGTCCCTTTCGAATCGATGAGGACGATGTCGGCATCGCTGCCGGGCAGCAGCGTCCCTTTGCGCGGATAGAGGCCAAATATTTTGGCCACATTGGCACTGGTCACCTGGATGAAGCGCTCCAGGGTCAGCCGGCCTTTCAGGACGCCTTCACTGAACAGCAGGGGCATCCGTTCTTCGACGCCGGATACGCCGCCGGGACAGTTCCGGAAATCGCTGACATTCTCCTGTTTTTCAGCTATCGTAAAGGGGCAGTGGTCCGTCGCTACGGTCTGGACCGTCCCGTCGGCCAGGGCCTGCCACAGGGCCTGGTTATCTTCGGCTTTCCGCAGCGGCGGCGCCAGCATGTATTTAATGCCTTCCATAGGGCCGCCGTGGCGGAACTTCTCTTCTGTCAGCAATAAGTATTGCGGACACGTTTCACTGTAAATATGACGCTGGCCTTGGCGCCGGGCCAGGCGCAGCTGGTCCAGGCTCTCATGGGCCGACGTGTGGACGATATAGACCGGCGCATCGCCACAAGCCCGGGCTGCTGCCAGGACACGGCTCACGGCTGCGGCTTCGGCCACGTTGGGCCGCGTCTTCGCCTGGCCGATGGGCTGCAGGTCCTGCGGCCCCAGGGCGTCCCGCAGGGAGTTGGTAATGCCGTCGCTTTCGGCATGGACCGCGAGCAGGCCGCCATGCTTCTTGATGACCGGCAGGAGCTGCATCAGTTCCTTCTCGCCGACGGGATAGCCATACGTCGTATAGGCTTTGAAACTGGGAAAACCTTCGTCGATGAGCTGGCCCAATTCCTGCAGGACCTGGTCGTCGACGTGCTGGATGACGCCATGAAAGCTGTAATCGACCGGGCAGGGCGCGGCCAGCTTCCGGTATCGTTCAAAAGGATAGCGCAGGGAGCAGCCCGCCGGGCCAAAGGCCATGTGGTCCAGGATGGTCGTCGTGCCGCCGCAGGCCGCTGCCACGCCGCCGCTGTAAAAGTCATCGCACGCACGGTATTGCGGCGACTGCTGCAGGTCCATATGGGTGTGGGCATCGATGCCGCCAGGGCAGACATAGAGGCCGTCGGCGTCGATGATCGTTTCATGACCATCGTGGACAGCCTTTCCTAGGGCCTGGATTTTTCCCTCCCGGACAGTAACGTCGGCCCGGAAATGTTCCCCTTCCAGGCAGACCGTCCCGTTTTTGATGACGTAATCCATGGTTTTCCCTTCTTTCTCTATTCAATCAGCAGGTAATCGTAATCGCGGCAGACCGTTTCCATGAAGGTCCGGATATCTTCCGGGATCGCTTCATCAGCCGTCCCTAAAGTCGTCGTCCGGATTTCTCCATCCAGGCGGACTTTGCAGAAGCCGCTGGCCTTGTCGAGGACGGCAAAGCCCGAATTATCGCTGTGGTCTAAATCGTCTTCATTAGCGAAGAGTGTAAATTTATCTACATACGGCGCACCGCCCCAGGGACAGAAGGTCCGGCAGTTGCCACATTCGTTACACATGTAGTCCATATGCAGGATCTGAGCCTGCATATGGCCCGGTACCTGGATGGCTGCATTGGCCCGATTGGGGCAGACTTCCGTACAGACTTCGCAGACGCTGTCACAATGGAGGCAGCGGCCGTCACAACCCGTTTCCGGTGCTGCTTCCAGGATGCCCCGCTTTAAGTAAACGTCGTTTACATCAGCCGGAATCAGGGTATCGACACTGGCCATCTGGCCCAAAATGCCTTCCGCCGCCCGCTTGCCGTCGGCAATACATTCGACGACGGATGTCGTCTTGCCGTAATGGCCATCGCCGATGACGGTCAGGCCTTCGATGGAGCCGGCCAGGGTGTCACCGATTTTCCCTTTGACGCCACAGGCCGCCAGGATGATGTCATAGCCCTGCAATTCGTCTAGCGAGGCGATGGCCCTGCCGACGACGAGATGGACGCCCATCTTTTCGATGAGGGCTACATCCTTGTCGATGGCTTCTGGTGAAATCTGTCCTTTCTTTTCACACAAGAAGGTCCGCACCAGGCCGCCAGGTTTGTCGTTCTTATCGAAGACGGTCACATCCAGGCCGCCGCGGGCCAGGAAATAAGCCGCCGACAGTCCGGCCGGACCGGCGCCGATGACAGCCGCTTTTCTCCCATTGGACGGCGCAGCCTGCAAAGTCGTCATGACGCTGGCATAGCCTTTTTCAGCAGCTATCAGCTTATTGCGCCGGATTTCAACAGGGGCATCGCAGAAATGGCGCGTACAGCTGTTCATACAGGTATGGTAGCAGACGGTCCCCGTCGTAAAGGGCAGGGGATTCTTTTCCATAATGATCTGCAGGGCCTGGTCATATTTCCCGGCGGCGACGAGGTCCATATAGGCCGGGATATCCTGATGGATGGGACAAGTCTGGCTGCACGGGGCCATGAAGCAGTCCATCAAGGGCAGGGCCTGGTCGTTCTTGCGCTGCTGGGCTTTTGGGTCCAGACGGGCATAGTGGGCATCGTCCTGAGCCTTAGCCAGCAAGTCATCCAGGGCCTTGACGTTTACACGAGTAAACGCCTGTCCACGCTGACCTTCAAAACACTGTGCCAACTGGGCAAAGCGTTCATAGCCGCCGGGCTTGAGCAGCGTCGTCGCCACCGTGACCGGCCAGATGCCGGCCCGGACGATATCGTTGATGTTGTGGGCATCAGCACCGCCGCTGTAAGAAATACGCAGGCTGCCATCAAAGGCTTCACTCAGCTTCTTGGCTACATTCATGGACAGGAAGAAGAGAGGCTTGCCGGACATATACATTTCCGTCCCCGGCAATTCATGGCGCGTAATGTCGACGGGGAAGGTATTGGTCAGTTTGACGCCGAACAACAGGCCTTCCGCTTTACCCGCTTCCTGCAGCCCCTTGAGCATAGGTACGGCATCACGGTACTGTAAATCAGCCTTGAAATGGCTGTCATCGAAGACCATATGGCCATAGCCCAGGTCATCCATGCATTTCCGGACGAAGTCATAGCCCAGTAAGGTCGGGTTGCATTTGACGAAGGTATTGAGGTGTTTTTCTTTCAGTAAATAGCGGGCAATCCGTTCGATTTCATCAGGCGGACAGCCGTGCATGGTCGAGACCGTGACAGAGTTGCAGATTTCTGCCGGAATGGCTTCGACGTCTTCCCGACGTAGTTTCTGGAACCGGTCCAGATGGGCCAGGAGCCAGGCTTTGCACTCGGCAAAGATGGCCGTATGGGATGCGTCTTTCAGATTTTCGATGAACGAATCGATTTTTTCCGTCTGTATCCCTGCCAGGTCGTAGCCGACAGACATGTTGAACTGCATCCCATCCGGACTCCCTAAACCGTATTCGACGGCCATGACGTGAACCAGGAACCAGGCCTTGACGTATTCTTCCAGGGCCTTGGGGACGGTCAGTTCCGTCGACCATTCGACATTGTAACATTCATCGTCGGCCTTGATGCAGGGCTTGGGAACAGGCAGGTCTTCGCCGTCGATTTTCTGGACCGTCTTCAGTTCAAAGAAGCGCGCTCCCGCCGCATAGCCGGCAGCGATATTCTGGGCCAGCTGGGTATGGGGACCGGCAGCCGGGCCAAAGGGCATTTCCAGCGGTCTGTCAAAGATAGTATATGTCCGATTCGGGTCGGCCTGTAGGCGATGGTGGACGCCAAAAATCGTCCCTGACGGCGCTTCGGTCAGAACCCAGTTCATCAATTTTCCAAAGGGAATGGATGTCATGCGATCACTCATGATAGATTCCTCCTTATAAATATCCATTAATGCGTCCGGCCAGGGTCGCTGCGCCTTCGCGGATCTTAGCCATCAGGGCTTCTTCATCGACACCGGTGAGCCGGCGGTTTTCCATGAGGACTTTGCCATTGGCAATGGTCGTGACGACATCGTGGCCGCTCATGCCGAATAAGATGTGACTGTTGATGTTTTCTTCATTCATCGGCGTCGGAGCAATGTAATCCATGACGATGACGTCGGCTGCAGCCCCTTCTGCCAGTACGCCTAAGGGTTTCTTGAAATAGCGGTTGGCCATGGCTGCGTTGTTATAGAACAGCATCTGCGGTACTTCAGCCCAGGCGGCTGTAGCGTCGCAGAGATGGTGTTTGTGCAGGATATTGGCGACTTTATAGGACTCAATCATATCGTGCGTATAGCCATCGGTCCCCAAGCCGGTCAGGATACCGCGGTGGACCATGTCCATCGTCGGCGGGCAGCCACAGGCATTGCCCATGTTCGATTCCGGATTGTGGACGACCATGGTATCTGTCGCCTTGATGAGGTCCATTTCGTGGGGATTGACGTGGATGCAGTGACCGAGCAGGGTCTTGGGCCCTAAGATATTCCAGTCATAAAGGCGGTCGATAATGCGTTTACCGTGTTTCTTCAGGCAATCCTGCAAGTCTTCGATGCCTTCGGCGACGTGGATGTGGTAACCCACGCCGTCCGGTTTATGTTCGGCAGCCAGGGCCATCGTTTCGTCGCTGATGGTAAATTGGGCATGCATGCCCATCATGCCGGCGATCATGTCCGTCGTGTCGGCCTGAGCGTGGCGGATCCAGGCTTCATTTTCCAGGACTGCCTGGCAAGCTTTATCCTGACCGTCGCGGTCGGAGACTTCATAGCACAGACACGAGCGGACGCCCAGTTCCTGCGCTGCCTGGCCGATGGCAAAGAGGCTGTCCTTGATTTCACCAAAACTGGCGTGATGGTCGAAGACTGTCGTCACGCCGTTCTTGATACATTCGACATACGTTTCCATGGCGCTCAAATAAGTCAGGTCGTTGGTCAAGTGACGGTCGATGTTCCACCACAGGCCGTCGAGGATGTCCAGGAAGCCCTTGGGCGCATAGCCGTCGATATTCATGCCTCTGGCCATGGCGCTGTAAATATGCTCGTGAACGTTGATGAAAGCCGGCATGATGACACCGCCTTTGGCATCGATAAAAGCGGCGTCCGGATAGGCCCTGCGGATTTCTGCCGTCTGGCCGACGCGGCAGATTGTCGTACCGTCTATGGCTACGGCTCCATCAGGAAAATATTGATTCTTCGCGTCGCGGGTAACGACGTGACCATTTCCGACGATTAACATAAGTATACCTCCTCTATGCTATACAAATTATAAATTATAAGGTTTCTTGCAGTTAATGCATGTTATTTGTGTCATTCTCGTATCTATCTTAATAGTAACCCGTTCCGCCTTACCTGTCAATTTTTTTTTAGTCTAAAAATTTTTTATTATCTTTTTGTTATAGCCTGTAATGGAAAGATGTTTTTTCGACATACCTTTTTTCACCAAGGGCGTTGATTTATCCCGAAAATATGCTATAGTAACAGTACCTAAAAAATTTTTAGCAGATAAGCTAATAATCTGTTTTTGATATGAGAAAGAGGTGCCCCTTATGTTAGACGACGTCGTCCTCAACTTCTTGCGTCACTTAGCCAAAGGCCTGGCAGACCAATTCGGCCCGAACTGTGAAATCGTCATCCACGACTTGAGCGATAATTACAAGGAAAATTCCATCGTCGCCATCGAAAATGGCCACGTCACCAACCGCAAAGTAGGCGATGGCCCGTCTATGGCCGTCCTCGACGCTCTGCGCAGCGATCCCGACAAACTCCAGGACCACACGAGTTACCTGACCAAGACCAAAGACGGCCGCATCCTCAAGTCGACGACCATCTACATCCGAAATGAAAAGCAAAAAATCATCGGCATCTTTTCCATCAATTACGACATCACTGAACTGATGATGGTCGAAAATGCCATCAAACCGCTCATCTCGGTCACGTCCAAGGAAGATAAGGTCAGCCGTATCCCGCAGAATGTCACGGACCTCCTCAACGACCTCATCGACGAATCGACGCGCCAGGTCGGCAAACCCGTCCCCCTCATGACACGGGAAGACAAGATCAAAGCCATCAAATTTCTCAAAACACTTCGGCATCTCCAAATACACCCTGTACAGCTACATCGACAGCGGAGAAGAGTGAGATTAAGGGGCTGTCGCACGAAGGCTTCTATCATCATGCAAGATTCCTTTCTCTTTATCGTTTATAGTACGGAGTTTGTAGTTTGTAGAAGCTGGCTTTAAATTATACTGTACCCATAAGGTTGGACAGTCCCTAAGTGTTTACACCCTCTAAAGTGAACACTCGGACAATACAATCCCAAATTGTTGGACAAATATATTGTATAGGCCCGGAAAATTAGACAATGTTGTGTTGCTTATGGTATCTTCAAATACAAATAGAAATGAGGAGAGTCTACATGAGCAGAAAATTTTTTACTGAAGAAGAAATGGCAACACTTCGTCAAAATCCCTACGTCTACAGTGTCAGTCCAACCGCTGTCATCTTAACGAAAGCTTTTAAGGAGATTTTTTATGCTGAATACCAACAGGGTGCCTATCCTCGCGCTATTTTTGAAAAATACGGCTTAACAGCTGAACTTCTTGGAAAATCCCGGTTAACCGGAATGGCTCAGCACATTAAGAAAGAATACGCCAAGTACGGCAGCTTCCATGAAGGGAGGAGAGCCTCTGCTAAAACCAATCGTACCCAGGCCGCGCCGCCGACTACGGAAGATGAAATCAAAAGCATCAAACATGAATTGGATTACCTGAAGCAGGAAGTTTCCTTTTTAAAAAAAATTTCGTCGCTCAAGAATACCAGAAAGTAGAGGGACTGCTCATGAACCACTCATCCTGCGTATTCGAAATCATCGAGCAAACGATGAAAAATAGTGAAAACCAGCTTTCCGTCAGTGCCTTGTGCCAGATGGCAGGCGTTTCACGCAGTGGCTATTATGCCTGGCTAAAAGCAGCGCCTCATCGGCAAGCTCAGGAAGAACAGGACCGTAAGGATTTTGAACTAATTTTAGCGGCATTCAAGCGAAGAGGGTATCAAAAAGGGGCCCGAAGCATTTACATGGAGCTCCTTCATCAGGATCCGCCAGTCGTTATGAATCTCAAGAAAATCCGACGTCTGATGAAGAAATTCCATTTAATCTGCCCTATCCGGAAGCGCAATCCGTACCGCCAGCTGGTCAATGCCCTTCGTACCAACCAAGTTGCAGACAACCTGCTTCAACGTCAATTCGAGGAATATGGGCCGCGGATGGTCTTGTTAACAGACATCACCTATCTTCCGTACAACGGGACCTTCGCCTACCTTTCCACTATCCTGGACGCCTTTACAAAGCAGATTTTGGCGTATGTTGTCAGTGACTCCCTGGAGGTTGAATTCGTGCTGGAAACCGTGAATCAGCTGATTCAAACCCATGGCATCTCCCTTCATGCCCAAACCATCGTACATTCGGATCAGGGCTGCCATTACACCAGTCATCGTTTCATCGAAATCCTTCATGACAAAGAGTTGCGGCAATCCATGTCTCGGAGAGGTAACTGTTGGGACAATGCGCCACAGGAGAGCTTCTTTGGTCACATGAAAGATTACGTCAAAGAAAAGATTGCAGCATCCAAGACCTTTGAGGAGGTGAAAGCCATCATCGATGATTACATCGATTACTATAATAACGAACGATACCAATGGCATCTGGCCAAGTTATCACCCAATGAATTCTACCAGTTTGTCACAACCGGGATTTATCCATTAGCGGTACCCTCGGTTCCTAAGCGTCCTGAAATCAGGAGACCGGCTACTTTGTTAGGTACTACGTTGTCTGGCAAAGCAGTCAATGAATAAGAGAAATACATAGCAGCACGATGAAAACTAGAAGACGAAATAAGCACATGTTCCCTGTCCGTTTCAAAGGGACAAAGAACATGTGCCCGTCTAAAAATAAGGGGTATAAACTTTTAAAAGTGTCCTTGACAAAGGGGACAGTTTAAATTTAAAAGCCTTCACTAAAAACTACAAACTGCAAACTTAATACTCAAAAAAGGGCTTGTTGCACATGCGACAAGCCCTTTTTCTATGCCCAAATGTAACAGTTCTCTTTCTGTCATTGCAAAAAAAGTGTAGATACCTAACAAATTTTTAGCTCTTTTCTATTGCAAATCTGTAAGGTCATGTTATACTCTAGGTATACAAAAACTTTTAGATTTACTAAAATATTTTTTTCAGTTTGTCTTTAGGAGGTACGGATATGAAGAAAGATATGAAATGGGCTATGAACCAGCTGCCCAAATCAGATGATAAAAATTTGCCGATCATGTCCCTCAGCGAAGTCGCCAAGGCCCAGACATTCCACCAGAGTTTCCCGCAATACAGGGAAACGCCGCTGACCCGGCTCACGCAGATGGCCCGCTACCTGGGCGTCGGTTCGATTTTCGTCAAAGATGAATCGTACCGCTTCGGCCTCAATGCCTTCAAAGTCCTGGGCGGTTCCTATTCCATGGCCAAGTACATCGCCAAGGAAACGCACCGCGATGTATCGGACATACCTTATGACGTCCTGACGTCAGATGAGCTCCGCCAGGAATTCGGCCAGGCAACCTTCTTCACGGCAACCGACGGCAACCACGGCCGCGGCGTCGCCTGGGCCGCCCAGAAGCTGGGCCAGAAAGCCGTCGTCCACATGCCGAAAGGCACGACCCAGACGCGGCTGGAAAACATCAAGAAACTCGGCGCCGACGTCGACATCCTCGACCTCAATTACGACGACTGCGTCCGCCAGGCAGCCAAAGAAGCCGCCGCTACGCCGCACGGCGTCATGGTCCAGGACACGGCCTGGGACGGCTATGAAGAAATCCCGTCGTGGATCATGCAGGGCTACGGCACGATGGCCATGGAAGCTGGCGAACAGCTGAAGGCCCAGGGCGTCGAACGGCCGACGCACATCTTCGTCCAGGCCGG
>OKUI01000696.1_pt1 | contig 11094 bp, 10 predicted proteins | sample 1606531 | NCBI WGS metagenome assembly OKUI01 (sample SAMEA3882506, study PRJEB24775) | human gut metagenome | biome: human-associated habitat; feature: intestine environment; material: feces | place: Netherlands | collected 2009/2010
ATCGCCATTTCCCAGTTCCGCCACCAGCGCGAAGTGGCACAGCAGCTCGATGACATGAACGAACGCATCGAGACGCGCAAAGCCGTCGACCGGGCCAAGGGCTGCCTCATGGACCTCTATCATATACCGGAACACGAAGCCTACCGCCGGCTGCAGCAGTACAGCATGAAGAACCGGAAATCCTTGAAAGCCGTGGCCGAAGCGGTCATTGCCAGTGCGGAAAAGATAAAAAGTCAAAAAATAAAACGTTTGATGAAAAAGTCAGGGTGAAAGCCTTGACTTTTTTACCTTTAATGGCTAATATATATATTGTAAGTTAGCACTCGGAAGTATGGAGTGCTAATAAAGAGTAGCAACTTACTTTTAAGGAGGAATATAAAATGTTAAAACCGTTAGGAGATCGCGTAGTTATCCGTGTATTGGAACAGGAAGAAAAAACTGCAAGCGGTATTTTTTTACCGGACACTGCTAAAGAAAAACCGAGCCAGGGTGAAGTCGTAGCCGTAGGTCCGGGCAAACTGCAGGACGACGGTAAACGCGTTGCTTTGGATGTCAAAGTAGGCGACAAGATTATTTTCTCCAAATATGCCGGCACAGAAGTCAAGTTCGAAGGCACTAAATATTTGATCGTCAGCGAACGCGACATCTTGGCTATCATCTAATAAATCATTTCGAATCAAACTAAAAAATACTTAACTTTCACATAGGAGTGTGTTCAACATGGCTAAACAGATTTTGTTCAACGAAGATGCACGCCGCGCTCTCGGCAAAGGCGTAGATGCTTTGGCAAATGCCGTAAAAGTTACCTTAGGGCCTAAAGGCCGCAACGTCGTTCTCGACAAGAAATTCGGTGCTCCGACCATCACCAACGATGGTGTCACCATTGCCCGCGATATCGAATTGGAAGACCCCTTTGAAAACATGGGCGCTCAGCTCGTCAAAGAAGTCGCAACCAAGACCAACGATGTCGCTGGTGACGGCACGACGACAGCTACTATCCTGGCCCAGGCCATGATTCAGGAAGGCATGCGCAACGTCGCAGCCGGCGCTAACCCGATGATCCTCAAACGCCGTATCCGACAAAGCTTCCATCGCTCAGGTCGCTTCCATTTCGGCAGGTGACGAAGAAGTCGGCGGCCTCATCGCTGACGCTATGGAAAAAGTCGGCAAAGACGGTGTCATCACTGTCGAAGAATCGAAGACCATGGGCACACAGCTCTCCGTCGTCGAAGGCATGCAGTTCGACCGCGGCTACATTTCCCCGTACATGGTAACGGATCCGGATAAAATGGAAGCCGTCATGAGCGAACCGTACATCCTCATTACGGACCGCAAGATTGCTTCTATCCAGGAAATGCTCCCGGTCCTGGAAAAAGTCGTCCAGGCTGGTAAAGAACTCCTCATCATCGCTGAAGATGTCGAAGGCGAAGCACTGGCTACCTTGGTCGTCAACAAACTCCGTGGCACCTTCAAAGCCGTCGCTGTCAAAGCTCCGGGCTTCGGCGACCGTCGCAAGGCCATGCTGCAGGATATGGCCATCCTGACCGGTGCCCAGGTGGTGTCCGATGAGCTGGGCCTGAAGCTCGACTCCGTCGACATGTCCGTGCTTGGCACCGCCAAGAAGGTCATCGTCTCCAAGGACGAGACCACCATCGTGTCCGGTGGCGGCTCCAAGGAGGACGTGGCCGCTCGCGTCGCTCAGATCCGTGGCGAGATCGCCAACACCGATTCCGATTACGATCGCGAGAAGCTGCAGGAGCGCCTGGCCAAGCTGGCCGGCGGCGTGGCCGTCATCAAGGTCGGCGCTGCCACCGAGGTTGAGGCCAAGGAACGCAAGCACCGCATCGAGGATGCCGTGCGCAACGCCAAGGCCGCCATTGAGGAAGGCCTGCTGCCTGGTGGCGGTGTCGCTCTGGTTCAGGCTGCGGCCAAGGCTCAGAACGATGTCAAGCTTGAAGGCGACGAGGCTACCGGCGCGGCCATCGTGTTCCGCGCCATCGAAGCCCCGATCAAGCAGATCGCCGAGAACGCTGGCCTGTCCGGCGATGTGGTGATCGACAAGGTTCGCTCCCTGCCTGACGGCCAGGGCCTGAACGCAGCCACCAACGAGTACGAGGACCTGCTGGCCGCAGGCGTCACCGACCCGGTCAAGGTGACTCGTTCCGCTCTGCAGAACGCAGCTTCCATCGCTGGACTGTTCCTGACCACCGAAGCCGTGGTGGCCAACAAGCCGGAACCGCCGGCAGCCGCTCCGGCAGCTGGCGCCGACATGGGCTACTGATCGAAAGACCGGAAGCTTCCATAGGCTCAAATAGCTGATATGAGGCCCGCTTCCCGATGGGGAGCGGGCCTTTGCTTATCTGGAAGGCGCCTTACGCGCGCTTTCTACTGCGCGAACAAACGCGACGCCTGCATTTCGGTCTCCGAATACAACGTGGAGGCCTGCATCAATGCGCGCTGGATTGATTCAAGCGACTGCTCCATCTGCTGCTGCGCGGCACGCCACTGTTCGGCGACCGCTGTGAACTGCGTCGCAGCCCCGCCGCGCCAAACGCTCTGCAGATTGTTGAGATTGCCGTACATGCCCTGCACGGCCTGTCGGATGGATTGGATGGAGGCGTTGACGGCGGCGCTCGAGGACTGAATCTGCTCGCTGTCGACTTGATACTGTGGCATGTGCCGGTCCTTTCAATGATGATTGGTGTGTTTCTCCATGCGATCGCGGTTGGCGCAACCGGACGGTACAGTGGATGCTATGTCATCAGTGAGCGTGTGCAACGAAAAAAACGGAGCTGTGGTCGGAGAACATATGCATTTGGGTTCCGTCGGCGTGTCGCGAAACGGCGGCAGAACGGCAAAAGGTTGGAATATCGCGATTTGCATGTTGCTGGCGAGCGTGCTGGGTTTGTGTTTGATGCTGTGGATAACTCCGCCGGTCCATGCGGATGACAGTGCCGGATTGGGCATTACAGCCACGGACGACATCACCGACACGCAGAATCTGCTCGGTTCGAATGTCTCGGAGATCACGGACGCCATCAACCAGACGAAAAAGGAGACCGGCGTCACCGTCCGTTTGGTGTATCTGGACAGTTTCAACGCCAAGGGCAAGCCGGATAAATGGGTGAGCGCGCTGCTGGAATCGTTGAACCCGAAACCGAATACCGTGATGTTGGCGGTTGCCTCGAATGACGGTAATCTGGTGGTGGCCGTGTCTTCGAACTCGGAGGAATGGCTGAAGAAGAAGTCGACCGTCGACGCGCTGTCCGATGCCGCGCAAAAACCGTTGATGGAAAGCGATCCGGACTGGGCGAAGTCCGCGACCGACATGATGAATCAGATTTCGGTGCAGAAAAAGACCTCGACTTCGTCGCGGACCATATGGATTGGCGTGGGAGGATTCGCCGGCGCGCTGCTGCTTCTGGTGGTGATTCTGGTGGTGTTCCATATCCTGCGCAAGAAGGGCGTGATCGGGCATCGGCGTAAGGGCCGCCATAGCGGCCGTCATGGTGCGGTCGCCGAACGTATCCAACCGGTCAAAGAGTGGGGCGCCGAATCGGAAAACGAGGATTATGTCAATCCGGATACCGCTTCAACGCAAGATTCAGAATCCGTTCAGGAAACATCCAGTGAAGGGAGCGATGCTTAAGCCATGAGCAAGCCTATTGAAGCATCCATTGTCGTTGTCGATGACGAGCCGTCCATCCGAGAGCTGCTGGTGGCATCCCTGCATTTCGCCGGTTTCGAAGTGAACACGGCCGCTTCGGGATCCGAAGCCATCGAGGTCATCGAAAGGCTGCAGCCGGATCTGATCGTGCTTGATGTGATGCTTCCGGACATCGATGGGTTCACGGTGACCCGACGCATCAGGCAGGAAGGCATCACCACGCCGGTGCTGTACCTGACCGCTCGCGATGACACCCAAGACAAGGTCATGGGGCTTTACCGTGGGAGGCGACGACTATGTGACCAAGCCGTTCAGCCTCGAAGAGGTCGTGGCCCGAATCCGCGCCATCCTGCGTCGCACCCAGCAGCAGGTGGAGGACGATCCGATCATCCGTGTGGGCGATCTCGAAATCAACGAGGACTCGCACGACGTGTCCCGAGCCGGACAGCCAATCGACCTGAGCCCCACCGAATACAAGCTTCTTCGCTACCTCATGGACAATGAAGGCCGCGTGCTGTCCAAGGCGCAGATTCTCGATCACGTGTGGCAATACGATTGGGGCGGGGACGCGGCCATCGTCGAATCGTACATCTCCTATCTTAGCAAGAAGGTCGATGGCATCGTCATCGAGGATGAGAACGGTGACAAGCACAAGGTAACGCCGCTGATCGAAACCAAGCGCGGCATTGGCTATATGATTCGCGCTCCCAAGAACTAGATTCAGCCATGAGCAAGAATCCCAATTCGCCGTCCACGGGCCACGCCTCCAATCCTTCGGCCATTCCGGCCCCCATGCAGCCTCCCCGGTCGCTGCCGAAGCAGAACAAGGTATGGAGCCGTTTCACCCGCAGGATTCAAGCGATTCCGCTGAGCACGAAACTGGTCACCTGCATCATCGTGCTGCTGACCATCGGCACCATCGGCATCTCCTTTTCCATACGTACGTTGGTGGGCAATTATCTGCTGCAGAAGACCGATACGCAGCTGATCAACCAAGCCCAGCTGATTTTCAACAGCATGGACTCGCTCAGCAGCGACACCGGCGATGACGGGCGCAGCCTCATGAACACGTATTACGTGGAGGTGCGCGACAGCGAATACAAAAGCACGGGTGCCGGATCGGTGCCCATGCTCCGTGACGGAGTGGTTTCGGAACCAAGCCTGCCGGCCGACGGCAGCATCGACGGCGTCACTCTTGGACAGCCATTCACGACACGTGCGGTGGTGCACATCACCACAAGCCGCACCCCGGATCATTCCATCATGCAGGCCGCGCAGTCGCCATGGCGTGTTGTCGCGTTGCCTTGGAACGAGAAGACACGGACCGGGCAAGTCAAGGACAGTGGCGTCGTGTTCATCGGCCTGTCGCTGAGCGATCAGATCGACACGGCCAACACATTGACGCGATTCTGCGCGATGGTGGGCATCGCGGTGGTGCTGATCGGCGCGATACTCGGCACCATTCTGGTGCAAAGCACGCTCGCGCCCTTGAAGCGGATTGAAAAGACCGCCGCGAAAATCGCCGCGGGAGATCTCAGCCAACGTGTGCCAGACCTGCCGGAAAGCACGGAGGTCGGCTCTCTGTCCATGTCGCTGAACACCATGCTGACACGCATCGAGGAGAGCTTCCACGCGCAGGAAGAGACCACCGAAAAAATGAAGCGGTTCGTCTCGGACGCCAGTCACGAATTGCGTACGCCGCTCGCCGCCATTCACGGGTACGCCGAGCTGTACAAAATGCAGCGCGACATGCCTGGGGCTTTGGAGAGGGCTGACGAATCCATCGAACATATCGAGGCATCCAGCGCGCGTATGACGGTTCTGGTGGAGGACCTGCTGTCTTTGGCTCGTTTGGACGAAGGACGTGGCATCGACATCACGCAGCAGGTGAAACTGACCTTCGTGGTGCGCGACGCAGCCGATGACCTGCATGCGCTTGACCCCGACCGCGGCATTTCCTGCGGACAGGTCGTGCTCCAACCAGGTACCGATATGGACCATCCCGCCCAATTCGCCTTCCAAAATGGCCAGATGCCCCAGATTGAGTTGAAGGGTGATGCTTCGAGACTGCGTCAAGTGGTCACCAACATCGTGGGCAATATCCACCGGTATACGCCGGCGGACTCGCCTGTGGAGATCTCCATGGGTGTGCTCCCCGCGTCGATCAGTCCCGAATCCCTATCCCGTATGCCGTCCAACGAGCAGTCGCTGCGCCATCTGGTCGAAGCCATCGAAGTGGGGCAGTCCATGCAAGTGGGTATGAACTACGCGATTGTGCGATTCAGCGACCACGGTCCCGGCGTGCCGCCGGAGGCACGGTCGAAGATCTTCGAACGTTTCTACACCGCCGACCCGTCGCGTGCGCGTCAGAAGGGCGGTACGGGACTCGGCATGGCAATCGCGCAATCCGTGGTCAAGGCGCATCATGGATTCATCTGCGCATCCGGCAGCGAAGGAACGGGACTGACCCTGACGGTGGTGCTGCCGATTGCCCCGGTCGAACCCAAGCCGCAGCCGATTACGGCGAGCGAGAATCGAAAAAACGAAAAAAAGAATCGCAAATCAAAGAAATAACGCTCTTTTCCGTCGGGAAAGCAGACGCTATCGGCGCGGAAGGATGGGTGCGGCCCACCTCTTGCGCTAAACTGTATCTTTGGTTTGAAAATGGGCGAATGGTTTTACCTATTCGCGTGAAGGTATCTGATCAGCAAAATGTGAGGTGACAATGCCGAGCGGACGTGTTCGTTGGTTTGATGCGAACAAAGGCTATGGTTTCATTCAGACGGGTGAGAGCACGGATGATGTGTTCCTGCCCGCTGCCGCCCTTCCCGAGGGCGTGAAGACGCTGCGTAAGGGCGCCAAGGTCGAGTATTCCGTCATTGATGGTCGTCGTGGGCCGCAGGCGATGGGAGTGACGCTGGTTGCCTCGGCCCCGTCGCTGGTTAAAGCCACCCGTCCGAAGCCGGACGATATGGCCGCCATCGTGGAGGATCTGATCAAGCTGCTTGACTCCGCGGGCAATCAGCTTCGTCGACATCGCTATCCTTCACCGGCTGAAAGCAAGAAGCTCGCCACGCTTCTGCGCGCGGTCGCCGACAATTTCGACGTACAGGAATAGAGTTTCATGTCCGATACCACAATGGATCCCAAGGCAATCGCCCAAGCGGTCGCTGTCACAGTGTCCGACGAGGACGGTCAGGTCGGCGACTTCGTGGAAGCCATCGACCTGGGAGACAACGTCACCGATTTCCGCTTCGAATCCCGAGTACGCGGCTACGAAGGCTGGCAATGGTCGGTCACGTTATACCATGATGTCGAACTGGACCATTGGACGGTCAACGAATCATCCCTGGTCCCGACCGACAAGGCCCTGCGTCCGCCAAAATGGATTCCTTGGAAGGACCGTCTCGAGCCGGGCGATTTGGCGGTGACCGATTCAATCGGCACCGATCCCGATGACCCCCGCATGGAAGAGGGCTTCCGCAAGACGCAGGATGCCGAAACATCGGACGATACGGACGACAAACCGTCAGTCGCGGATGAAACCGTACAGGAACCGGCGATGGATGGAAACGCTTCGGATGAGTCTGAGAAGACGGACGTTTCGGAGGATTCCGAACAGCCTGTGACGTCCGAAGAGGATGTCGAAGAGGCGGTCGAGGAATTCGACCTGTCCCGCAGGCACGTGTTGACTCCGCTTGGCCGGTCGCAGACCGCAAAACGTTGGTACGAAGGCCCACATGGGCCAAAATCGCTATCCACCAAGACGGCCGACGGCAATCCTTGCTCCACATGCGGATTCTTCATTCCGCTGAAGGGTGAGTTGAACCTGCTGTTCGGCGTGTGCGCCAACAAGTGGAGCCCGGATGACGGCAGGGTCGTGTCCATCGATCATGGCTGCGGAGAGCATTCCGAAATCGATCCACCGGAGCCGTCGCATCTGTGGGTGCAGTCGAAGCCGGCGTTCGACGACATGCATATCGATATCATCGCCCAGGCGCCGCGTGACGAGCGGGGCTCCGTGGAGCTGATCGAACAGCTTTCGTCCGATGACGACCATAATCCGAATGAGGATGAGGAAGGTTCGGACGCGGACATCGAAGCCAACACCATCGACGACGACGCCAGCCAAGAGGATGTGCTTGAGCATGTGGCCTCCGACGATGCGCCTGAAGTAGAGACCACCGTCACCGTGGTCGACGAGAATAAGCCGGAAACGTCGGACGATACCGAATCGGCTGATACGGCTGAGCCGACTGAATCGGACGAGCCAGTCGAACAGACTGAACAGGTTGATTCCGCCGATTCCGTCAATTCCGCCGGGTCGGTCGAGCCGGTTGAACAGATGGATGAGACGGTAGTTGAGCCGACTGCTGAAACCACCGGGCAAACGGAAAACAAATCGATGGAAGACGAATCGGCGGAAGCTGAGTCAACAGAAGCCGAATCGGCGGCGGCTGAAACAACGGAAAGCGAAATGACGGAAGCTGATTCGTCGGCCCAAGCCGAATCCGACGAATAATCGTCATCGTATATGAGAGGGCCACGTACCTGAATGTGTACGTGGCCCTCTCATATCTTGTTTTCTTTTTTATGCGGTCAGTGCACGACGGTGACGGTGCAGTCTGCGAAGTTGATGATTTGCTTGGAAACCGATCCAAGGAAATGCGCGTCCAGACCGGACAAGCCGCGCGAACCGACCACTAGATGACGTGCGTAGCGGGAAGCCGCGATAAGCCCCTTCGAGGCGGGAATATGGAAAGCGTGCGATTCGATTTGGAAATCGTCGGGAATGTTCGCTGATGAAACCTGAACCGAATCGAGCAATTCATCAAGCATGCGTTCCGCCTGCGCCTGGCCGACGGAGATGGGAGCGACGGCGTTCTCATACCCTTTGACCACGCCCAAATCTTTCAGCTGCCAGCAGAACATGACCTGCAGGGGAGCGTGATGCAGGGCCGCGAAATCGATGGCGAAACGCAAAGCGTGTTTGGAGGTCTCCGAACCATCAACGCCTACAACCACCGGACGCTGGTTCCGAGGCAGGGGAGAACCCGGCATCGTGTAGGAGACCGTTTCCTCGGTCGGCGTAAGCGCATTGGCGATGGCGTCCTGCACGGATGCCTCTTCATCATCGAGGATACGCACCACGGTGACGGGCACCTTCGCCTCCTCTGCAAGAGAAGCGGAAAGCGATCCCAGAAACCATCGTGCCACGCGTCCAAGCGAACGACGTCCGACGACGATCTGTTGGGCGTCCTTGCCGATTTCCAGAAGCGCTGCCGTTCCGGTGGCTTTGACGGAGGTGAGTTTGACGCGGTTCTCGTCAATCGTCATGCCTTGCGAGGCCTGGGCCACCCATTCGCGCAGCCGACGGGCGATATCATGACGCATCTGCGCCCATTGCTCCTCATCTTCCGGCTGGGATCCCATATCCCATGAATGGGTCCATGCGTAGACCGCATTCACCTGCTGTCCGGTCAGCGATGCTTCGCCAAGAGCCCAACGCAGGGCTGCGAAGGATTCATCGGACCCGTCGACGCCGACGACGATGTCGCCTCGGCGGGAATCCATCACATCATTCGATTGCAGGATGGTGTCGCTCATTTGGTGACCTCCTTGGTCGTTGCCATAAGTCAAGCATATCCGTTCCTTTGCGTCCATAGCGCAATTTACGCGCCGGCGGAATAAACGTCACCGCGAATCGGTAGAGTGTTGAAGGACTAACAAGAGTGGAAGGACAAGCATGTTCGAACGGTTTACCGACCGTGCACGGCGCGTGATCGTGTTGGCGCAGGAAGAGGCTCGGACCCTCCAGCACAACTACATCGGCACCGAGCATCTGCTGCTGGGCCTGATTCGTGAGGGTGAAGGCGTTGCCGCCAAGGCATTGGCCTCGAAGGGCGTGACCTTGGACGACACCCGCAAGCAGGTCGAAGAGATGATCGGCAAGGGAAATGCGTCGCCGAACGGCCACATTCCCTTCACCCCGCATGCCAGGCAGGTGTTGGAGCTGTCGCTACGTGAGGCGTTGCAGCTGGGGCACAGCTATATCGGCACCGAGCATATCCTGCTCGGTCTGATTCATGAGGGCGAAGGCGTCGGCACACAGGTGCTGATCAAGATGGATGTCAACCTTGGCGAACTGCGTAGCGCCACCATCGATCTGATCCGAGGCAATTCCAGCGACGGCAAGAACGATGGCAAGGGCGAACTCGCCAATGCCGGTGGCGTGCAGGACCGTCGCAATCAGACCGGTTCCGCGATTCTCGACCAGTTCGGCCGCAACCTTACGGCTGAGGCTGCCGCTGGGAAGCTCGATCCGGTGATCGGACGATCCAACGAGATCGAGCGTGTGATGGTGGTGTTGAGCCGCCGCACCAAGAACAACCCGGTGCTGATCGGCGAGCCTGGCGTAGGCAAGACCGCGGTGGTCGAAGGACTCGCGCAGAAGATCAACGCCGGTGATGTGCCGGAAACGCTGAAAGGCAAGCAGGTCTACTCCTTGGACCTCGGTTCCATGGTTGCTGGTTCCCGCTACCGTGGCGATTTCGAGGAACGCCTGAAGAAGGTTTTGAAGGAGATCAAGACCCGCGGCGACATCGTGCTGTTCATCGATGAGATTCACACCATCGTGGGCGCAGGCTCCGCGGATGGCGCCTTGGGCGCTTCCGATATGTTGAAGCCGATGCTGGCCCGTGGCGAACTGCAGACCATCGGCGCGACCACCACCGACGAGTACCGCAAGTACATCGAGAAGGATGCCGCGCTGGAACGTCGTTTCCAGCCGATCCAGGTGCACGAGCCGACCATCGCCGAGACCATTGAAATTCTGAAGGGCTTGCGTGAGCGTTACGAGAACCACCATCATGTGACGATCACCGATGGCGCGCTGCAGGCCGCGGCGGAACTTTCCAGCCGCTACATTCAGGACCGCCACCTGCCCGACAAGGCCATCGATCTGATCGATGAGGCCGGCGCCCGACTGCGTATCCGCAGGCTCACCGCTCCGCCGGAGCTCAAGGAATTGGACGCCAAGGCTGCCAAGCTGGCCGAGGAGAAGGACCAGGCCATCAAGGACCAGGACTTTGAGAAGGCCGCCGAGCTGCGTGACAAGCAGGAGAAGATCGAGTCCGAGCGCAAGGAGAAGGAATCCGCTTGGCGTGAGGGCGAGTCCGATGTGAAGATGGTGGTGGATGAGGACGTCATCGCTGAGGTGATTTCCCAGACCACCGGCATTCCGGTGTTCAAGCTCACCCAGGCCGAGTCCAAGAAGCTCATGGGCATGGAGAGCGAACTGCACAAGCGCATCATCGGTCAGGATGAGGCTGTGTCAGCATTGAGCCGTTCCATCCGTCGCGCACGCGTCGGATTGAAGGATCCGAAGCGTCCGGCTGGCTCGTTCATCTTCGCTGGCCCGACCGGCG
>OKUI01000697.1_pt1 | contig 11091 bp, 7 predicted proteins | sample 1606531 | NCBI WGS metagenome assembly OKUI01 (sample SAMEA3882506, study PRJEB24775) | human gut metagenome | biome: human-associated habitat; feature: intestine environment; material: feces | place: Netherlands | collected 2009/2010
GTACCACCATCCCTTTCGGCTTATTGACAATCAGTACATCCGCATCCTCATACAGAATATCCAGCGGAATATTCTCCGCCTCAATCTTGTTTTCGTAACGCGGACGGTCGAGCAGCAGGGTTACCACGTCGAATGGTTTTACACGGTAGTTGCTCTTTACCGGTTTGTCGTTGACGTGTATAAAGCCCGCCTTGGCAGCAGCCTGTATGCGGTTGCGCGAGGTATCCTTCAGGTGGTCGAGCAAAAATTTGTCCACGCGCAGCAACTGTTGGCCTTTGTCGGCCACTACGCGATAATGCTCGTAGAGCTGGCCACCTTCGTCGCCACCCTCTTCGTCCATGTCGTCGGTGTCTATGTAGTCGGGCAGTTCTTCGCTGATGTCTGCCTGTGTCATGATGTCTTCCACGTGTTATGCCGTGTTTAATACCCGTTGGCGGAATTCTTGGTTAACGGGTTGACAAGTTGATTGGTTAACAAGTAAGTATGCAACACATTACTTATTATGTTTAAGCCAGAATGGTAAGGAACCTGGCAAACTCATCCGTTAACTTGGCAACCTGTTTGCTTGCTTCCGCCTATACGTTGTTTTATATAATAAAGTCTGAGGTTGAGGCTACTGCCTTATTGCCCGTTGTCTGTGTTGTTATCGCTGTGGCCGGACTGAGCGTCGTAGCTGTCATCGCCACCGCCCTCGAGCTCGTCAACCTCCTCGGGAGGTGCATTCTTTACAAAGTCGAGACTGTCGTTGCCATTATACTCGTCTGTCACACCGCCCGATCCCACAACCAATGTGATGGGTGAGGTGACAGACACCTTGGTGCCAGCCGCCACACTGCGTCCGTTCACCTTGATGCCGTACACCCATTCGGGGTCGCCAACCACATATTCGGTAGCAGCCAGTTTGAAACCGAGCACTCTGAGTTTGTCCTCGGCCTCACGACGCGAGCAGTTGTCTGCCACATCGGGTATGGCTATTTGTCGCGGTCCGTTGGCATTGATGGTTATGAGAATGATGCGGCCAGGTTTCACCTTTTCGCCAGCCTTGATGTTTTGCTCAAGCACCGAGAAGGGGGCTGCATTGTACACATAGCCCGTATCTGTCACTTCCATGCGCAGGCCCATTGCCCGGAGTTTCTTTTCGGCCACGCCTTGGTCCATACCGCAAACGTTGGGCACGATCACCTCGTCGCCATGGTGGGTGTAAAAGTTTATAAACACCAGCGACCCTATGCCGAGCAACAGGGTTACAATCACCACTCCCAAACAGTTGCCAAGGAGCGGACGGCTAAATATCTTTTTGATAAATTCAGATACAGTCATGCGATGTGTTTACATTTAGAATAAGTACAAAAGTACGACAAAAAAATGAGTTATTCCATTTGTACGCCATAAATAGCTCGAAAGTTGGAGCGAAATGTATGCACGCCAACTATCGAAAGATTTAAGGATTTGACAAATTGCAGCCTGGCATGCTGAATGGTTGACGTCATGACGGGGGCGCGATTTTCGCACACGCGCCTATACATCAGGCTTTGGGCGAAGTATCTTGCATCTTACACTATTTGCTTGCAACATATTGAATATCAATATATTACACAGTGTAAGATACTTGCAAACACATCTTACACTGGCATGCACACGCACAAAGACGAAAGTGTATGACAGACAACGGGCGAGCGAATGTTCTGTCCGTCCGTCAGAAAATCCGCTCGCCCGTTATTGCTTTTACGCTCTGCCGCAACAGATTTTGCGTCTTATCATGCAGGTGGGTCAGTTGTGTAAGATTGGTGTAGGTAGGGTGTAGGAGCCTGCGAAGGTATCTTACACTCCGCAATTTGTTGATAATCAACACATTACATACAATTAGTGTAAGATATACCATGCTTTTCCAAAACTGTAGGTAGTGAAACGGTGTATGGGCTTACCGAGCAGCAATAAAAATCATATCTTTTTGTTCTGCCACGGGTACCAGCGCATGTAGGCAAATGTAAGGGCTGTAACGATAATGCTGTAAACAAACTCGCTGGCCCAGCACCACGGCAGCGACAGGCGCATGTTGAAGATGGCTATCACCACATAGGTAGTGTAAACAGCCAGAGCGCACAACTCGATGACGAAGGCCATGCGGGTGTTGCCCGTAGCACTCACAGCATTGAACAATATTTGCGCAGGAAGGGTGAACACATACGAGGCTAAAAGCACATAGAGTGCGCCGCGACCGAGATCAATTAACTGCATATCGGTGGTGAACACCGACATGACGGCATCGGGGAATATGGCTACTATCAACAGCAGCGGAGCAAGGGCCACGGCCGTCATGAGCATGGTGCGGCGCAGCATGGGCCACACAGCATCAGGCTCACCCTGCCCCATAAGGTTGCTGACCAGTGTGCCAGCTGTGGAGGCAAAGGCTACCACTGTCATGAAGGTGAACGACGAAATGCTGCGTATGATGTTAGTGGCTGCCAGATAATCCTCGCCCAAATGCTCGATGCTGAGGAAAAAGATGAACCATGTGGAAAGCGACAGGAAGTTTTGCACCATGGTCCAAACGCTGAGGTTGAGTATCTTGCCCAAGAGCGACAAGCGCAAACGCGGCATACGGTTGAGACCGTACTTGCTGCATGGTATGTGACGACGGGTGTGCACGATGAAGAATATAGTGGAAACGCCTTCGGCCATGCTACTGCCAATAGCTGCACCGGCTATGCCTAAGGCGGGTACGCCGAAATGGCCGAAAATGAGCACATAGTTGAAGCACACGTTGCTCAACACCATCACAACCGAGTTGAGCGTGAGGGTGCGCGTGTGGGTGGTGGCCACATAGAAGGCACGGAACATGACGTTGGCAAAGGCAAAGAACATGCCGATGATGCGCCAGTGCAAATAAGTGGTGGCAGCCTCGCACACACGGGGCGACTGTATGATGCGCTGCAATATGTGGGGCGAGAAGGCTCGAACAAGCACAAACAGTACGACTCCTAACAATAGCAGAAATGCGATGCTGTGATAAAATATGACGCCTATGCGCTGATAGTTGCCCTCGCCGTTGCGCCGCGCCATGAGTATTTGGGCGCCGATGCTGAAGCCTAAGCCTAACATGAACACGACTATGAATAAGATGCCGCCTATGGCTGAAGCACCCAACTCTATCTCGCCCACGCGACCAAGAAAGGCCGTGTCGGTGGTGCCAATGAGCTGCTCCATGAGTGTGCTGACAAGTATGGGCAGAGCGATGTGGGCTATTTGTGAATAGGTGTAAGTACGCATAGTGTTTTTTTGAGAAGGGCTACTCATTCTTTGTTGACGGGGTAACGGGTGACAAGTAGTGTAGAGCATATGTCAACTCATCAACTTATCAACTCATCAACTTGTAATCTCATCAACTCATCAACTTATCAACTCATAAACTCGTTTATACTGTGATATGCAAAGGCCACACTGCCGGGTTTCTGCAACCGGTAGCGTGGCCTTTTGGTATGAATGTTTGTGGGGTCACTCGTTGAGTGATTGCTCCATCGGAATTACTTCTTAGACTTTTCAGCCTTGGCAACCTGTGCTTGTGCCTTGGCTACAGCCTTGGCATAGGCAGCTTCAGCCTTCTTCTTTGAAGCCTCGTCCTTGGCGGCCTTCACGTCATCGTAGAGTTTCCAAAGGTTGAACTTGGCAGTGGCAGCCTTTTGTGCGGCGGTTACGGCACTGGCTTTTGTCTCAACAGCCTTTTCCTGCTCAGCAGAGGCAAAGGCGTGACGGAAGCCCTTCACATCGTTCCAGTGACCACGGGTAAAGTCGGGAATAGCCACACTTGCGCAGTTGTGATCCATTGAGAGGGCACCGAGCTCGGCAAGTGAGCACCATTCGGCAAGGTCGTAAACGTCCATGTCGAGGGGCAGACCATTCTGCAAGCAGTATACCAAACGGCTGTCCATGATAAAGTCCATACCACCATGACCACCTACTTCCTTGGCCATTTCGCCATACTTCTTAAGAATGGGATGCTGGTACTGCTTTTCGAGTGCCTGCTTTTCGCTCTCGGGCATGAAGCTGTGTGAGCTCAGATTGTCAACCTTGGGCTGGTGACCGGCTGAAGCCAACTGGCTGGCGTCAACAGCATAACCCTCTACGGGATACTTGTTGGCAAAACCCTTGGTACCGGTGAGCTGGTAGAGGCGGTTGTAGGGCTGGGGATTCATCACATCGTGCTGAATTTCGATAACCTTGCCCTCCTCTGTGCGGATAAGGGTGGTGGTGTGGTCGCCATTGCGGAAGTCGTTGCAGGGCTTGCCTGTCTTTTTCTCCACATAAGCCTTGCCATGCACGCTCTTAGTGTCCATGGCCACGAGTGTCTTCATGCGGTCGCCACGGTGAATGTCGAGTACCTGTGCCACAGGGCCAAGGCCGTGAGTGGCGTATACGTCGCCACGGTTTTCCTTGTTGTACTTCATACGCCAGTGCAAGTTTTCCTTGTCTGAGCCATTGGGGTTCTGCCAATAGTAGCCCCAGAAGTCGTCGAGGTTGTGAATGTAGGCACCCTGGGCGCGGATAACCTCACCAAACACACCGTGCTGGGCCATGTTGAGGGTGTTCATTTCAAACCAGTCGTAGCAGCAGTTTTCGAGTATCATGCAGTGCTTGCGGGTCTTTTCAGAAAGGTTGATGAGGTCCCAGCACTGTTCGAGGTTCATGGCCGAGGGCACTTCGATGGCGGTGTTCTTGCCATTCTCCATAGCGAACTTGGCTACGGGGAAGTGGTGATCCCAGTCGGTTGCTACATATACGATGTCGATGTCGTTGCGCTTGCAGAGTTCCTTGTAGCCTTCGGCACCTGAATAGATGGCTGCGGGGGCAAGACCTGCCTGCTTGAGGTACTTTTGGCAAGCCTCAGCACGCTCGGGCTGGTAGTCGCAAAGTGCTACAATCTGTACACCAGGAATGTGGGTCCAACGCTCTACGGCACCAGGACCACGCATACCGAGGCCTACAAAGCCTACACGTACGGTCTGAATTTTGGGAGTGGTAAGGTTGATCACGTCCTTCTGACCGGCAGGGCGCTCGGGAGTGTCAACAACAATAGTACCTTCTTCCCAATGCCACTTGGTTGAGGGCGAGAGTGATTGTGCATTGGCCATGTTGGCGCCCAATGTGAGGAGGGCTGCAAAGGCGAATGCAAAACATTTTACCATTTTCATAGGTAGATGTGATTAATTTGTTAAAGTTGTTTGTTAGATGCTTTTTTGGGTAGCTACGCAAGTATTGCGTGCTTGCAAAGTTAGCACAACTCCTCCGAAAAGCAAAATTATAGTGACGAAAGTTGCTCCGCGCAGCTTTTTGCTGCCGGTGTGCTGCAGGCACGATACGGGGTGGGTGGCAACAGATTTTGGAATTTGTTATAATTGTTGCCTGCTAAATATTGCTGTCCGGTGGAACCATTCTGATATTATCGCTCACGGATCGCACCGATTGCACGGATTTTTTGCTTGTGCAACGTGCTTTAGCACGTAGCGAAAGATCCGTGCGATCGGTGTAATCCGTGTGTCATAATAATCCATGTCTGAACTCTATCAAATTGGTTAGGTGTAGGTTAGCACGTCATTTTATGCACCCAACTCGCCGCTGACGGGTGCCTTTCTGTATCCCCAAAAAGCAGAGTGCTCCGCCCACATCAGTGCCATGCAGCACAAATGTGGGCGGAGCACTCCGCTTTCATTGCGGCAGTTGGGCTTTACAGCCTCTGCCTTTTATTATGTGTACGTTAACCTGTTGACCACCACAGTCAACCCGTTACAATTACATGGTCTTAAGATGCTCAAATGCAGCCTTGACAAAGTCGTCGTCGGGACGAATGCTCTTGGCAATGGTGGCATACTTTGTGGCCTCAACCTTGTTGGGGGTGTCGATGCTCACATAGTAGAAGAACAGGTAGCGGCAAGCCTCAAAACGGGCATTGCTGGCCTTCTGCTTGATGGTCTCGTCCTCGCTCTCGTTGATAGCCTTTACGTAGTAATCGCGTACCAAGTCGAGGGGCTTGTTGGTGTCAGTATTGCTCAAACGTGCAAGCATCTGGAGAGCCAACACGATGGGCAGGCGGTTGGTGGTTTCGGTACCAATAACGGCTTTGAAAGCCTCCTCGGCCTTGTCGTGATATGCTTGCTTTTGTACCGAGTGTATACTTGTCTGAAATGTCAGCCTTGTCGCCAAGCAATGCAAGGTACTTTTCGTACACTTCAATACCCTTGTCGGCTTGCTTGTTGCGCACGTAGAGGTTTGATATTTCGTAGAAGTACGAACCACGTTTGTTTTCGTTTTCGGCCTTCTTACGCTCATCGGTGATGTCGCCGGCTTTAGCCTCGAGGTCCTTTACAGCTTGTTCAAAATAGCTGATGGCCTGTGGTATGTCGCCCTTTTCCTTGGCAAGCTTGCCCGCGAAGTCGTAGTCCATGTAGAAGTAAACTGAATCGGGGAATTGCTTGTCGCGAATGTAGGCAGAAGCCTCGTCGGCAGCCTTCAACGCGCCTTCATAGTCCATGGCTGTTTCAACCTTGTTGTACTTGGCGAAGAACTCCATACGCGGAATGATGATGTCTTTGGGAGCGAGGGGCTTTATCTCGTTGGCGATGGTTATCATCTTGTCGAGGTTAGTCTCGTCCTTTACCGACATTGAGAAGAGTGCCTGAAGGTAGTTTTCACAAGCACGGATATCAATTTTGTCAGCTTCCTTGGGAGTCACCTTATAATAGGTGTCGTATGCGGCAATAGCCTTGGCGTAGTCGTCGAGTTTGTAGTAGATGTCGCCCAGGTCCTTGTCGGCATCGGTATATGCAGGGTCGATCTTCTTTATTTTGAGCAAATAGTCGATGGCTGCGTGGGGGTTTACATTTTTGTAAACGAAGGCGTTGCGCTTCATGGCAGCGATGTTGGTAGAGTCGATGGCCAGCACCTCGTCGTAACGACCACCAGCGAGGCCCCACTGCTGCATTTTCATGTACACCTCGGCCGAGAACATAAGGCCGGGAATGTAGTCGGGTGCCTTTTCGTAAACCAACTTGGCGCAACGGTTTGCACCCTGAAGTTCGTTGTGCTCGAGCAGGTAGGTACCAAGCGAAACGAGGTCTTCCTTGCTTTTCTGTACCTTCTTTTCAAGACCCATGTAGAGCTTGCCAGCCTTTTCGGGGTCTTCCATCTGCAGGCTGATTACTTGGTCGGCCAGTGCTTGATATTCGGGGTTGAGAGGAGGGCACTCGTAGTTACGAGTTTGGGCTTGTGCGCCGTTCACGCTCATGGCGAGAATGGCAGACAATGCTGCTGCGCGGAAAAAATTCTTTTTCATATTGTGTGTTACGTATTATGCTGTGAATATGTATTTGCCTTATGTTGGATCGTGTAGTGTGGCAAATTGCGTGCAAATATAGCAAATAATAAACAGACTTTGCCGTTTGCAGGCCGATTTTTGCCAGTACGGCTAATCCTTGATGCTCACGTCTTTAACTTGTACGGGGGTGATTGGCAACATTTGCGAGTTGTTGCAGATGATGGTCTGCCCTTTTTGCCCCTTGGCGTAGAAGAAGAAGTTTTTGAGCTGCGACTGGCTGCGCGGATCGGTGTGGATAATGTATACCGAGCGCAACAGGGGATAGTCGGCCGTTGCTATATAGTATTGGTACGGACGCACATACTTGCTTGTGCCGTCGGCAGTGCGACTGACGCGCATGACATTAAAGGGTAACTTTGAAAAGTTGGCAAGTGCGTTGCCCGTCTTGTCCATCAACCAGTTGGCACCCACTATGCCAATTATGTTGGGGTTGGCCTGCACCATGTCGAGCACAGATTGATTGGATTTGCCCTCTGAGGCGTAGACGTTGCCCTTGAGATCCCTTCCATTGCAGAGGGAGTCTTTCATGTAACGCACGGTGCTCGAACCTGAGGCATCGAACACCAATTTGAGCTCGCCGCTCTTTGTGTGATTGCTGAGCTGCTCCCAGCGGGTTATTTTGCCCGTCACAATGCCTTTTATTTCGTCGAGTGTGATGAGTGAGTCTTTGTTCTCTTTGTTCACAACCAGGGCTATGGCATCTGAAGCTATCATGGCTTGTGTGGCATCGAGGTGGTGCGAGCGTATGATAGTCAATTCGTTGTCGTTGAGCTTGCGTGTGACGATGATGCAACGCACGCTGTCGTTGACGAGGTCGCGAATGGCTTGGTCCTCGCTCTCGTATATGGGTTTCATGTTTGCCTCGCTGTATGCCATGCCGTAGCTTTGCGCAAGGTTGTCCATTATAGGTTTGAAGGTTTCGTCTATGGCAACCTTTACATCGTACTCTTTGAGCCAGTCGGAGTTGCCTTTTTTGTTGCTTTTACAACTTGCCAGTGCCAGGATCATAAGCAGCAGAGGCAAATAGAACTTCATTCGTTTCATCGTATTATGTGTTGAGTGTAGTGCAAAGGTAGCAATAAGACTACAATAATAATAGGCTGCACTACCTAAAATAGTGCAGCCTATTAAAACATTTTACATATTACAAATGTGTTTAGTACACAATTTGACTACTTTACGAGATCGAGTGTATCGCTGGCAATGAGCAACTCCTCGTCGGTAGGCACTACCACCACCTTGACCTTGCTGTCGGGAGCAGAGATAATTTCTTCCTCGCCGCAGTTGGCCTTATTCTTTTCGGCGTCAATCTTGATGCCCATAAATTCGAGGTCTTCGCAAGCACCCTGACGAACGTCCCATTGGTGTTCGCCCACACCGGCTGTAAATACCACGATGTCTACACCGCCCATAGCGGCTGCATAGGCGCCAATATACTTCTTGATGCGGTAGTCATACATCTCCATGGCCAATTTGGCGCGCTCGTTACCCTCGCGAATGCCGGCTTCTACCTAGCGAATATCGCTTGAGATGCCCGAGATGCCTTTCACGCCACTCTGCTTGTTGAGCAAATCGCTCATTTGGTCGGGGGTGAGGTTCTCCTTTTTCATGATGCTAAGCACAGCCGAGGGGTCGATGTCGCCTGAACGGGTTCCCATTACCAAACCTTCGAGCGGGGTGAGACCCATCGAGGTGTCAACACACTTGCCATACTTGACAGCTGAAACTGACGCACCATTGCCAATGTGGCAAGTGATGATGCGCACGTCCTCGGGCTTTACGCCGAGCACCTCGCATACACGGGCTGTCACGAAGCGGTGGCTTGTGCCGTGGGCACCCCAACGACGGATATTGTTCTGCTCGTAGTACTTGTAAGGCACAGCGTACATGTAAGCCTTGGCGGGCATGGTTTGATGGAAGGCTGTATCGAACACAAATACCTGGGGCAGGTTGGGAAGCATTTCCTTCACTGCCACATAGCCCTTGAGGTGGGCATCGGAGTGCAGCGGAGCGAGTTCCATGTACTGCTTCCACTCTTGGAGCATTTCGTCAGTCACAATCTGGCTCTTGGTGAAGCGGCCGCCTGCCACAATGCGGTGACCGGCTGCGCTGATTTCGTCGAGGCTCTTGATAGCGCCATAAACGGGGTTGAGCAGTGTGTCGAACATGAGCTTGATGCCCTCGGTGTGGGTGGGACAGGGCGACTCGATGATTTTGGTTTCGCCGTTGATTTTGGTTTTGAGGAAAGAACCTTCAAGACCAATTTTTTCGATACCGCCAGCGGCGAGTACCGACTTGTCGTCCATCTCGTAGAGTTTGTATTTGATAGATGAACTGCCGCAGTTGATTACGAGAATTTTCATAAACTTGTAGGGTTAGGGGGTTATTGGGTTAAGGGGTTAAAAGATTAGTCTTTACCTTCAAAACTTCTCCTTAACCCTTTTAACATGCGTGCTAACCTGTAAATGGTGGGTTTTAATTCATTTAATTCGTCTTGACTGATATATTTTAATTCGACTGCAACCGATAGTTGGCAATAAACTTCGTTTAGAGAAGCATACGCATATTCTACAAAACGAACCTTTTCCTTATAGGAAATGCGTCCGCTTCCTTCTGCCAAATTAAATGGTATTGAAGTTACAGCACGTCTGACTTGCGTGCTTAAAGCATACCTTTCATAATCAGGGAATTTGGCTATGACTGCGTAAATGCAAACAACAAAAGCTTTCGATTGTTGCCAAACTTGCAGTTTTTCAAAAGAGAATATATCGTCAAACATTCATGTAAGTTGTTAAAAGGTAGTGGGCAAGGGGGAAAGGCGTCTTTTTAACCTCCTAACCCACTAACCCCCTAACCCACTAACCCTCTCCCCCCACTCTCCAACGAATAATCTAAAAACAAATACCTATGAGCATGACTTGGCACCGGCCTTTTTCAGACTGGCCACCACGCCACGACACGGCTCTAATCTCCTAATCAATCTACTTTATGAAAAAAGTTTCCATCATGCTTTCAGCACTTTGCTTAATGGCGGCAGCCCCACTTGCCAGCCACGCACAAAGTTCTGAATTTACCTTGGTCAACAAACAGCCGGTTAATGCTGACAACGAACCGCGTCCGGTATTTCCCGTTCCCACAGAGCGCCAGCTCAAGTGGAACCAAACGGAGTTCTACGCCTTCTTCCACTATGGCATGAACACCTACACCTACAAGGAATGGGGCGACGGCAGCGAAGACGAGAGCATTTTTGCCCCTACTGCTGTGCCTAATCCGCGCCAATGGCTCGAAGCTATCAAGGCTGGCGGTATGCGCGGCGGTATAGCCGTAGTAAAGCACCACGACGGTTTCTGTCTGTGGCCTACAAAGACTACCACCCATAACGTGACGAATAGCAGCAATGCCAATGCACAGAAAACCAACATACCCAGGGATTTTGCGGCAGCTGCCAAGGACCTGGGCTTGAAGTATGGCTTCTACATCTCGCCCTGGGACCGCAACAGTAAATATTGGGGCGAAAAAGACGCCAACGGCAACTACACCGACGACTATGCCAAGAAGGTGTTCTTTGCACAATGTGCAGAAATAGCCGAATATGGTGCCGACCAGTTTGAGATGTGGTTCGACGGCGCTACCGGCGGTGACCATGAAGGTGGCTACGGCAGCTACACTTCTTCGCAGAAGCGCACTATCGACAACGCACAGACTTACTACGACATTCCTAA
>OKUI01000698.1_pt1 | contig 11081 bp, 10 predicted proteins | sample 1606531 | NCBI WGS metagenome assembly OKUI01 (sample SAMEA3882506, study PRJEB24775) | human gut metagenome | biome: human-associated habitat; feature: intestine environment; material: feces | place: Netherlands | collected 2009/2010
CAATTCATATGAAGGATTGTGTACGATCTCTGTTGTGCCTGTAATGCCATACTTAGTTAAATCAACTGTTGCCATTTTTCTTAACTCCTTTTCTTTAAATGTATTTCATTGATAGGTGCATGTCGCCTGTACCCTGCCGGCACCGCAACTATACAGCACTCAATAATCTGAAAATAAATATGAACACTTTCTCTCATATTCAGTTGAAAGTATACCCAATTAGTCAAAATAAATCAATATGATTATTGAGTTTTTTTTGTAGTTTACAGAAACTTCTCAATTATAATCTGAATTTTATATTTATTACTTGCATAACCTAAGATAATGAGCTTCCATGTCTCTTCTCAAGGAATTTTGACTTCACTATCAGAATATCACCTGTCTGTATCTTCAGATCACCTGTCGGCAGTATAGACATATTATCCCTGAGTACCATATATATATTCACACCATACTCCTCCGTAGCCTGGAGTATGGTCCTGCCGCAAAACTTGCTCACATCATCTACGAGCAGTTCTCCAATCTCGTCCACATCAACAACTTTGGACTCCTCGTTGGCATTGTTCTGATACTGCTCTACAAATCCGGCACTTATGATACCTGTAGGTATCGCTACCAGCAGAACTCCCATAAATGCTATGACTATCGCCATGCATTTGCCCAGCAGAGTGATCGGGTAAATGTCTCCATATCCCACGGTAAGAACCGTGGACACCGCCCACCATATTCCGCTGAAAGCATTGCTGAACACCCCTGGCTGTGCAGCGTGTTCCGTGCTGTACATGCACAGACTGCTCGCCATCATCAATATAAATATGATGAACATGGATGAAATAATCTGCCTGCTCTTTCTTACCAGTACAATCTTGATGACATTGAAACTATCATACCTCGAGTTGATCCTGAACAGATGAAATATCCTGACGACCCTGAGCATTCTGAATGCCACAAAACCAGAAAGGAAAAATACCGGTATGATTGTCAAAAGATCGACAACACCGTCATACGATATTAGAAACTTTCCTATCGCCTTTCCTCTGGTGCATGTGGGATACAAAAAGTCCGCCGTCCATATGCGGAGGGTGTACTCAACACAGAATACGCCTGTAGTCACCCACTCGATAACACTCAGTAGGTCTGCAGGAACATCACCGATATGTTAGACAATATGACAATCACTATAAATATGTCAAATGCCCTGCTCAGCAGATTGCTTTTGTCCCCTATCTGTATTATGTCAAATATTTGTTTTTTTAATTTTGTCTTGTTTACCGCCATTGTATCCCTCTTGATTATGCCTGTTAGCTATAGTCCTTCCCCTGCAGATGGCCTATTTATCCTTGAGAATATCCATCATCTCATCTATCATCTCTTCATCCTGAAGTCTGAACTTTATCTCAACACGTCTGGATGCATCCATGTCAACCTCTCCATCATCACCGTATATCGGATTGCTGTAGGACTTTCCATTTGCCGTAAGCACTGTCCTCAGCTGTTCTTCCTGTCCACTGCTGATTATGCCATTGCTCTCCGTCAGGCAGTACTTTGCCACCGAAAATGCTCTCTGCTGTGAAAGTTCAAGATTGTATATGTAGGAACCATTCGTATCCGTGTGTCCCTCTATGATTATCTCCGAAACGTAATCCCTGTAATCATCACTTAAAAGTACACTACAATACTTAGGGAGGAACTGGTTGATAAATTTCTTTCCATCTTCCTTCAGTTCACTGTCCGACACGTCAAACAACACTCCCGCGTCAAATGTGATCGCGCCGGTCTTCTCATCTATCTTAACATTCAGTGAGCTGCCTGAAAATTCGTCCCTGAGTGCCTTCACCAGATCACTTCTGATTCCGGCAATCCTGTCGAGCTCTTTCTGCTGCTCATTAAGCAGCTTCTCCTGATCCGCGATTATCTTCTTCTGCTCATCAAGCTGCTCCTGTTTGCTCTCATACTGCCTCTTGGACTGCATGAGCGTGAACGATATGATGAGAACAAATATCAGAAGCAGTGCAGCCATCATGTCCGAATATGACAACCAGTAGGAAGTCTCTTCATCATCGGGTCTTCTTCTCTTCCTGCTCATGACCTATCCTCCCCATTATTTACACCTATAGCCCTCGGACGGTTTATACGCCCTCTGAATATGTCATTCTGATCCCTTGTCAGTGTCCGGATATCCTCTATGTTCTCACCCATAGCTCTGAGATATGGAAGAAGTTTTTCCTCTATAGCCTTCTGTGTTGCAAGCATCGCCTCCAGCTGTTTCTTCTGGAACTCAAGTTTCAGATTGCCGTTGTCATACGCCGCATCCGGCTTGACGTATCTCTTGAATTCTGATATAAACTCATCAAGCTTATGATATGCCTGTTCCAGCACCGACTTGAATATCAGGTTAAATGTCAGAGAGAATATCATTCCATATATGGACGTGTGGAATGCTACCTTTATTCCATCCATAAGAGGTCCGATACTATTTGTTATCTCCTCCGCCGAGCCCGTGTTGAACGCCTGGAGTCCAATGGAAAGTCCGATGAATGTTCCAAGAATACCGAGTCCCGTCATGGCTCCCGGCACCAGCGAGAGCCTGCCCTTCTCGACCGCATCATCTATAAGCTGATAGTTTATGAAATCCTCGATATCGCAGGAATACTTTCCTTCCTCGTCATTTTCAAGACGCTTCATCTCCTCAATATAATCAACATACGAGTTTCTGAGATGTTCCTCGTTAAATATACCATATCTGGTCTCCGTGCGGTAGAGTTCCCACAGAAGCTTCTTTTCCTTGGCATAGTCACCCTTTATGTAGCTTATCGCTATATGGAAATCCTCACCCATCTGGTCGATGTGCTTCAGATGCTTATATGCGTACACAAATATAGCACCGGTTATGGCAAACATACACGCACTTATCATCACGTTTGCCAGATCCAGGCTGTCATTCGTGACGTTAAGGAGAATACATGTCCCCAGCATCGCCACGTACACAACCGGAAGCCATTTCTTGTTCAGTTCCACCCTCATATTCTGCTTCTTGCGAAACGATCTTGCAGCCTTCTCATTCTGCGGTCTGACTGTCTTCAGTCTGTTTCTTTTGTTCATATTGTTTCCTCCCATTTAACACCAGCCATGCAAAATTTGCCTTCGGCAAATGGCTGGCGCTACATGTCAAGTTTTCATAGAAAACTTGACACATCCATACAATATATCCTTTCTGCCATGTTTTTAACAACCGGCAGCAGCAGACTCCCCCGTTCCACCTTTTCTATTTTATCATAGTTAAAAAACAGGGATTTTACCAGTTGAAATACTTACTCTTTTTAATATTTTTAACTGCTATATCCATCACAATGTGCACACCGCACAATTCGCCATATCCTTTTTGTGCATTTTACAAATAAGGTCATATTTTTTTTAAATTTTGAAGATTTTATTTTGCAAAACGTTTTTTTTCTGTACATATTCTGTTCATATTTTATGTTTATACTGAATTCAGTTGTTAAGGAGAACGTAATTTACTCTTTGTTGTTTAAGTTGTTGTAAAAAAGAACCGCTGAGATTTATCAAGCGGTTCTTTTTTTGCGCTTTTTTAGTCTTTTTCCCCAGCAACTTATTGTCTTCACATGTTGCCTATTATCCATAACTTGGCTATTTAGGCGTTAAAAGAATAAAAGCCGATATACAGATGAGATCAGAACCTGTACACCAGCTTTCCTTGTATTTATCTTTTTTATATTTATCTTTATATATTCATCTTCATGTCTATATCTGTCAACCCAATATGCAAGGACGTATTTCCTACTCTGTAGGAAGCTTTGCCTGCTCAAATATCTCAGCAACCTTGTCATCAGGCTTCTTTGTGAGAAGTGATACCACAATGGCTGTGATAAATGCTGCTGCAAATCCAGGAACGATCTCATAAAGTCCTGTTGGTGTTGCAAGGAACTTGTACCAGAGCATGTCAACAGCAAATCCGACTATGATAGAAGCAAGCGCTCCGTTGTAATTCAGTCGCTTCCAGTACAGTGACAGAACGATGACCGGTCCAAACGCTGAACCGAAAGCGCCCCATGCATTTGACACGAGTGCCATGATTCCCTCGCAGTCTGGGTTCATAGCTATGGCAAGTGCCACAACTGAGATGATGATGACCACAATTCTTCCTGCCCAAAGCATCTCCTTGTCAGATGCACTCTTTCTGAATATAGGCTTGTACACATCAGACGAAAATGCTGATGATGAAGCAAGGAGCTGTGAATCAGCTGTACTCATGGACGCTGCAAGGATAGCTGAGAGAAGTATACCAGCTACAAGTGCAGGGAACACGCCTCTTACAAGTCTGATGAATACCTGTGAGTTGTCTGTAAGTCCGCCACCGAGATACTTAAGGCCGACCATGCCAACTACGGATGCCATAACGAGAATGATTCCTGTCCAGCAAGTACCGACTATTCTGGACTTCTTCATCTCCTTCTCTGACTTGATCGAAATGTATCTTATAAGAATATGTGGCATACCCATATATCCAAGTCCCCATGCAAGTCCTGATATGATATTGATCACACTGGTCTTGTCAAATGAACCACTTATAAGGGCATTGTAATAATTGTCTGGAATGACAACATCAGGCGCTATAAAGCCAGCGCCCTGCATGGTGATGACCGCAATGATAGGTGCGATCATGAGAGCTGCAAGCATCAGAAGTCCCTGGAAGAAATCCGTCCAGCACACTGCATTAAAACCGCCAAGGAATGTGTACACGATGATGATGACTGCAGCGCCGATCATAGCTGTATTCCTGTCGATGCCCATAACAGTATTGAACAGAGTACCGCAGGCCGATATACTTGACGCAGCGTATATACAATATGCAACCACAAATATAACTGCACATATTATGAGAAGCAGCTTATTGTCTGACTGAAAACGATTTGTCAGATACTGAGGTATAGTGATCGAATCGTTGTACGCTATCGAGAATCTTCTGAGTCTCGGTGCTATGAATATCCAAGCACATGCTGTTCCGATGAACAGACCAACTGATATCCACATGTTGCTGAGTCCTGTCGCATAGAATGCTCCGGGCAGTCCCATGAGAACCCACGCACTCATATCAGAGGCTCCGGCGCTGAGTGCAGCCACCAGACCATTCATATCTCTTCCTCCAAGAAAATAATCCTTCTCTCCGGCATTCCCCTTGGATTTGAAGAAGAAATAAATTCCTACACCGATTACCAGGACAAAATACGCTATAAACGCAATCATCTCGTAAACATTCATTAGTTAATCCACCTTCCATAATAATTATAATTTATCTGCTCCGCACCAACTTTACCACTGCAGTGCAGTATCTCACTGTCAGTGCACATAACAAAGCAAATTTTACACGGAAATATACCAAAATGCAAGGTTTTTCAGCATTTAGCGATTTTATCTGTTTTGCCAGTTTTCTGGTGGCAGGCCTCACATCTGATATCTACCAGTGCAAACCTCCCAAGCTCACTGCCTGATCCCTTCCTGATAAAACAGCCGGCTCACGGCGGCATGTCCGGTCGCGATCCCGGAAAGCTCACCATTGAGCCGGCTGTTTTATTCTCTCTATATAGTCTTTTAATCTCAAGCTTTTCAGTCCTGTGATTCGTCTGACTAGCTAAGCTTACTAATTAGAATCCGATATGTCTGTTATCTGTGATTCTCTTTGCCTTACCCTCTGAACGTGGAATGGTCTTAGGCGGAACCAGCTCAACCTTTGCGCTGATAAGCAGTGTCTGCTTGATATTTGTCTTGATGCGGGATGCAATAGCCGCAAGCTTTGCAGCATCGCCCATATCCACATCTTCCTTGAGCTCTACCTGAACTGTCAGCTTATCCTGTGAATTCACACGATCAACCACGATCATATAATGAGCTGAAGCCTCCTCCACGCCGAGAAGGACTGACTCTATCTGACTAGGGAATACATTTACACCACGGATTACAAGCATGTCGTCTGTACGGCCTGTGATACGGCTCATCTTGACTGTTGTTCTTCCACATGCACATGTGCCGTGTGTTAGTGTGCATATGTCATGTGTCCTGTATCGGATCATCGGTGTGCCTGTCTTTGTTAAAGTTGTAAATACAAGTTCTCCAGGAACTCCGTCTGGAAGCGGCTCCTCTGTGACCGGATCAATGATCTCTGCAAGAACATGATCCTCGTTGATGTGCATTCCGTTCTTCTCAAAGCACTCAAATGCAACACCAGGTCCACCGATCTCTGTTAGTCCATATATATCAAATGCATCGAAGTCAAGAAGCTCCTCAAGGTGCTGTCTCATCTCCTCTGTCCAAGGTTCTGCTCCGAAGTAGCCTGACTTGATCTTCAGTTCTGATGGATCGATGCCCATTTCCCTGATGGTCTCTGCGAGGTATGTAGCATATGAAGGTGTACAGCAAAGCATGGTTGCGCCGAGCTCTTTCATCATCATGATCTGTCTCTGTGTGTTGCCTGATGACATCGGAACTACCATGGCACCAACCTTAGTCGCGCCCTGATGTGCTCCAAGTCCACCTGTGAACAATCCATAACCATAAGCTATCTGGATGACATCATCCTCTCCGCCACCAGCGCACTTAATAGCTCTGGCTACCATCTCCGTCCACACATCTATATCATTCTGGGTGTAGCCAGATACAACAGGCTTACCTGTGGTTCCTGATGAACCCTGGATTCTGATGATGTCCTTCCTGTCTGCTGCAAACAGTCCAAATGGGAAGTTATCCCTGAGATCTGTCTTCTGCATAAATGGCAGCTTGACGATATCGTCTATGCTGTTTATATCCTCCGGCTTTACTCCCGCCTCGTCCATTCTGGCTCTGTATGCCGGTACATTTGCATATTCAAGTTCTACTGTCTTTCTGAGTCTCTCACCCTGAAGCTTTCTTCTCTCCTCAGGATCCATACACTCCATCTCTTTATTGTAGATGTAATGAATCTTCTTCTGTCTCATAACTTCACTGTCCTCCATAAGATAAATCAGGTCAACCTTTGTGCAACCTGCCGATTTTGTATAACGCTTTAGCGCGCCAAACAACTAAATTGTACATATATATAAGGACTATGTCAAGGAAAAGCCATTAATCGCGGAATATTCGCAGGATAATTTCCATATATTCCTGAGTCAGCATCGAATATTTGCGGTAAAAAGACATCTTTGCCACATAACTTGCTCTTGCATTCCGGATTTTCAAGTCGTATATTAGTATTTGATAATAAAATAAGGACGCGGGAGCTTGTAGTACAGGCTGAGAGGAAGGTATAACCTTCGACCGAAAACCTGATTTGGATAATGCCAACGTAGGGATGCCTAATAGTGAACGGCTGTAAGCTCTTTAATGCTTCACACAAGCCGGTTCTCTTCCATAACATCTAGGAATTTATTAGAGTACAAATTTTATTGGAGTTACCAGATCGGCAGCTCCTTTTTTTGTGCAAATAAAGAACTTTGGAGGAAAGTGCTATGGTAACAGTGAACGGAAAAGCTCTCGACATCACCGGTCAGAATCTGGCGGCATTTCTCGAGGAATCCGGCTACAAACCGGTGCGCATAGTTGTTGAGATCAACGAGGAGATCATACCAAGAGAGACATACGCAGACATTACATTTAACGACGGCGACTGTGTGGAGGTCGTGAGTTTCATGGGAGGAGGAGCATTATAATGAAAGAAGACAAGCTGATAATCGGAGGACACGAATTCAATTCAAGATTTATTCTGGGTTCAGGAAAGTATTCCATGAAGCTGATCGAATCAGCTATAAAAGACGCAGGAGCAGAGATCATCACTCTGGCCGTCCGCCGTGCAAATACAAAGGAAGAGGAAAATATTCTCGATTTCATCCCGGAGGGAGTTACTCTCCTGCCAAATACAAGCGGCGCGAGGAACGCCGAGGAGGCCGTGCGCATAGCAAGGCTTGCAAGGGCTCTGGGCTGTGGAGACTTCGTCAAGGTGGAGATCATGCGCGACAGCAAATATCTCCTTCCCGACAACCAGGAAACGATAAAGGCAACCGAGGCACTGGCAAATGAAGGATTTGTTGTATTGCCTTACATGTACCCGGACCTGAATGCCGCCCGTGATCTGGTAAACGCGGGAGCCGCAGCAGTCATGCCCCTTGCATCACCTATAGGCTCTAATAAGGGACTGGCTACTAAAGACTTCATCCAGATCCTCATCGACGAGATCGAGCTTCCGATCATAGTTGACGCCGGTATCGGAAGGCCATCCCAGGCATGTGAAGCCATGGAGATGGGGGCTGCTGCCATCATGGCGAATACTGCTCTTGCCACGGCTGGCAATCTGCCACTCATGGCATCGGCATTCAAGGACGCAATAAATTCAGGCCGAAAGGCTTATCTGGCAGGTCTTGGAAGAGTTCTCACCAGAGGGGCATCCGCTTCGGATCCACTGACCGGATTTCTGCATGACTAAAGGAGGGGCTCAGATGGACAATAAAAAATCAATCAAACACTCACAGACGGAGTCCCCGATAAATCATTTTCTGATAGACTCCGAATATCTTTCACCGGAGGCGCTTGCTATCAAGCACCGTCTGGAGACAGATCCATCGTCAAGGAAAAGCCATATGGAATACCTTCCGGGCATGGAGGTTATTGAATCTGACATCCGCAGCAAGGTCATGGAGCACATGAAAAGCTACGACTACAGCAGTTACACAGGCAGAGACGTCATGGCTGCCCTTGAACACGATACGTGCAGCATAGATGACTTCAAGGCTCTGCTCTCCCCCGCCGCCGAGCCATTCCTTGAGATGATGGCGCAGCGTGCAAGCTGTGAGACTAGCAGTCACTTCGGCAATACTGTCTACATGTTCACACCACTCTACATAGCCAATTACTGTGAGAACTACTGCGTATACTGCGGATTCAACTGCTACAATCACATCAACCGAATGAAGCTCTCCTCAGAGCAGATTGAGAAGGAGATGAAGATCATCGCAGACAGCGGCATGGAGGAGATCCTTATACTGACCGGTGAGAGCCGCAGCCAGAGCGACGTAAAATATATCGGCGAGGCATGCAAGCTTGCAAGGAAATACTTCCGCATGGTCGGTCTCGAGATATATCCGGTGAACACCGATGAATACCGTTATCTCCACGAATGTGGCGCAGACTACGTGACAGTATTCCAGGAAACCTACGATGCAGACAAATACGAAACTCTTCACCTGATGGGGCACAAGAGGGTGTGGCCATATCGTTTCGACGCGCAGGAGCGCGCCCTCATGGGCGGAATGAGGGGCGTTGCATTCTCGGCACTGTTAGGACTCTCCGACTTCCGCAAGGATGCACTGGCAACAGCCCTTCACGCGTATTTTCTTCAGAGGAAATACCCGCACGCAGAGATTTCTCTCTCCTGTCCAAGACTAAGGCCGATCATCAACAACGATCAGATCAATCCTCTAGACGTACATGAGAAGCAGCTCTGTCAGATACTGTGCGCATACAGAATATTCCTGCCATTTGCTGGAATAACTGTATCATCAAGGGAGAGTGCCGACTTCAGGAATGGTATAGTGAAAATCGCAGCAACCAAGGTATCGGCAGGCGTGTCAACAGGAATCGGCGACCATGAGAGCAAATACAGCGGCAAGGATTCCGGAAGCGAGCAGGGTGATGAACAGTTCGAGATCAACGACAACAGAAGTCTTGAACATATGTATTCAGACATAGAAGGTGAGGGATTGCAGCCAGTCCTCAACGACTATCTGTATGTGTAATATCACCTGATTAAGCAAATACAGATCTGAGCAATCTACGCACTATAACATACCGCCACTTGCAGGCGGAGAAAGGAAATGTAAATGTATACATTTAATCCTACTTTATATTTTATAACTGACAGCACCGGTCTGTCCGAGGAGGAATTTCTATACAGGGTGGAATGTGCCCTCGACGGCGGTGCAACGCTCATACAGCTTCGGGAAAAGGATCGTACAACCCGTGAGTACATACATCTAGCGTACAAGGTGCATTCTATAGCGCGCCGCTACAATGTACCACTCATCGTAGACGACCGTGTTGATGTAGCTTTGGCGGTTGGCACCGAAGGCGTCCATGTGGGACAGACCGACATGCCTGTCTCCATAGCCAGAAAACTCATGGGGCCTGACCGCATCGTGGGCGCAACCACCAAAACTGTCACTCAGGCCGTAGAGGCATATGAGCAGGGGGCTGATTATCTGGGAGTCGGAGCCATCTACCCTACTACCACCAAGGTCAAGACTGTACTCACGACCACAGACACACTGAGGGATATCTGTGCAGCCGTACCTATCCCTGTAAACGCTATCGGAGGACTGAACAAAACCAATCTGGATGTTCTCACTGGAATACCCATCGCAGGAATATGTGTCGTATCTGCGATAATGAAGTCTGATAATCCATGTAAATCGGCCCACGACCTACTGATTTTGTCAAAGCAACTCCAAAATAAGCTTCAAAATGGAAAATAACGCCCTTATAAACCAGGGAATGCATCAAAATGTCAATAAATACCTAATAAAATTAATTTTATGATTGCAAATCTTCACATTTCCATATAGAATTAGTAATACGAGGTGAAATTATGGAAAATTTAGCAATCGAAAATACAGACAACAATAACAACGACAAGAAATCGAATATTGTCGTAAATCAGAAAAGTAATTTTAGACGCGGTTCTGTAGAATTGATGGTTCTCTATCTCCTGAGCCAGAAGGACTGCTATGGATATCAGTTAACACAGCTCATCGAGGAACTTACAGACGGTGTCATTTGTATCCCTATCGGTTCCCTGTACCCAGCACTTTACAAGCTCATTGACGCAGGATACATTTCCGATGACAAAAGACTTGTTGGCAAGAGAATGGAGCGAGTTTATTATCACATCGAGGATACTGGAAGAGAGAGACTTAAGATTCTTCTTGAGGATTATTCAGCAACAACAACCGCTATACAGACCGTACTTGCTTATCATCCAACCAAAGAAAAAGAGAGCAGACGCAAGAAAGACTAAACAGTCAACTAGGAGCGTATGAGCA
>OKUI01000715.1_pt1 | contig 10922 bp, 8 predicted proteins | sample 1606531 | NCBI WGS metagenome assembly OKUI01 (sample SAMEA3882506, study PRJEB24775) | human gut metagenome | biome: human-associated habitat; feature: intestine environment; material: feces | place: Netherlands | collected 2009/2010
ATCTTCGTTCCCGCGCTGCGTTTTGCTTTGCCGCAGCGCGGGATTTTTTTGTTTTCCGGCATGGCGGAGCGCATGGCTCTTTACATTTGGAGAGCGATTTGCAATAATAGAAAAAAAGCGCAGGAGGGTCTGTACATGAAAGTAATGGTTTTTGATGTGGGCGGAACCGGGATCAAGTATTCCGTGATGGATGAGCAGCTGAACCGGACCGATACGGGCAGCACGCCCACCCCGGCGGATTCGCAGGAACACTTCCTGAACACCCTGCGGGAGATCTACCTGCCCCACAAGGACGAGGTGGACGGCATTGCCTTGAGCCTGCCCGGCTTCATCGATGCCGAGCAGGGTGTGGTCAGGGGCGGCGGAGCACCTTCGCTGGCCTACAATGTGGGCACGCCTGTCGGCCCCCGGCTGGCCGAGGCCTGCGGCTGCCGGGTCTGGATCGAGAATGACGGCAAAGCGGCCGCCATTGCAGAGCTGGAGCGGGGTGTGCTGAAGGGCTGCAGGAACGCAGCAGTGTTCATCATCGGCACCGGTGTGGGCGGCGGCCTGATCATTGATGGGAAGCTGGTGCGCGGCCGGGACTGCACGGCAGGCGAATACAGCTTTATGAACACCAACGCCGATGCCTGGAGCGACCCCACAAAGAGCGTTGCCTGCCAGTGCAGTACCAGCGGCCTGTTGAGCGGTTACCGCGCCCGCAAGGGCCTGCCCGCCGATGCACCCATGGATGGACGCATCTTCTTTGAGGCGGTCCACGCTGGGGAGACCGAGGCCAACGAGACCCTGTGCAGCTTCTGCCGGGCCGTTGCCGTGCAGATCTACAACCTGAACGTTTTGCTGGATCTGGAAAAGGTGGCCATCGGCGGCGGCATCAGCAAGCAGCCCATCCTTGTGGAGACCCTGAACGAGGTATATGAGGAGTACATCCTGCGGGGTCATCCCTTCAGCGAAGCGCAGGCCCGCTGCCTGCCCCGCCCGGAGATCGTGCCCTGCCGGTTCCTGAGCGAAGCCAACCAGATCGGAGCCTTTGCAAGCTACCAGAAGGCGTTTTTGGAAAAGTGACGATCAGATAACGGCACAGCGCTGGTGCATCATCGTAACTGCGCTGTGCCTTGATTTTTGGGCGCACCCATGATATGATAGACCCTGCGCGCGGAGCGCGCGGAAAACAAACGAAGGAGTTCTTTTTCTATGAAAACCATGCATAAATTTCTGGCCGTTGTGATCAGTGCCGCTCTGGCTGCCGGGCTGCTGGCAGGCTGCGGTGCAGCTTCCAGCACGGCTTCCAGTGCCGCCTCTTCTGAGGCCGTGTCCTCTGTGGCAGCTTCCAGTGAAGCCGCTTCCTCTGAGGCTGCTTCCGGGCAGGCTGAGGATGCCAAGGTCAAGGCAGAGTTTACCGTGACCGGCGCGGATGGCGAGAGCCAGACCTTTACGCTGGAAGTGACCGATGGCGAGAAGCTGAGCGATGCTCTGGTGGAAGCTGGTCTTATCAGTGAAGAGGAGGCTGCGGCAGGCTTTGTGACCACCGTCAACGGCGAGACTGCCGACTGGGATAAGGATCAGGCATGGTGGTGCCTGACCGATGCCACCGGCGAGATGACCACCGTGGGCGTGGCAGACATTGCGCTGCACGATGGCGACAGCTATGCCTTTATCTACACGAAGTAAGGAGCCTGTGCACATCCGGGTGCTGCGGCTGGTGCTCAGCGGCCTGATGGGTGCGCTGCTGGTGGTGAGCAAGCAGGCCATGAGCGGCCTGCCCAACATTGAACCGGTGACGCTGCTCGTCATCCTGTTTGCGCTGGAGCTGCCCCGGGAAACGCCGGGGGCTGTTACGGTGTTCATCCTGCTGCAGGGCGTGCTGTACGGCTTTGGGCTGTGGTGGGCCATGTACCTGTATGTCTGGTATCTGCTGGCCCTGCTGGCATGGCTGCTGCGCCGGATGGACAATGCCCTTGGCTGGGCGGTGTTCAGCGGCATCTACGGCCTGTGCTTCGGCGGCCTGTGTGCGGCGGTGTATCTGGTGGCAAAAACACCGGCCTTTGCCCTGAGCTGGTGGCTCAGCGGCCTTTCCTACGATGCCATGCACGGCGTGGGAAATTTTGTCATCATGCTGCTGCTCTACCGCCCCCTGCGCAGGGCGCTGCAGACAGCCAAACGGCAGATCCATCTGGATTGAACAAAGGGAGCGCCCCACGGTGGAAAACCATGGGACGCTCCCTTTTGTTCTGCGCGGAAACAGGAAGGAAAGCAGGTTGCAGCCGCGGAGATCAGCGCTTTCCGTTGAAGGCGGCCATGCCGGGGTAAACGGCGCTTGCACCCAGATCCTCCTCAATGCGGAGCAGCTGGTTGTACTTGGCAACGCGCTCGGTGCGGCTGGGGGCACCGGTCTTGATCTGGCAGGTGTTCAGGGCAACAGCCAGGTCTGCGATGGTGGTATCCTCGGTCTCACCGGAACGGTGGGAGGAAATTGCGGTGTAGCCTGCTTTGTGAGCCATTTTGATTGCCTCAAGGGTCTCAGATACAGAACCGATCTGGTTCAGTTTGATCAGGATGGAATTTCCGCAGCCAAGGGAGATACCTTTTGCCAGACGCTCAGTATTGGTTACAAACAGGTCGTCACCGACAAGCTGTACTTTTCCGCCAAGCTCTGCGGTCAGCTCTTTCCAGCCTTCCCAGTCTTCTTCATCCAGAGCATCCTCGATGGAGATGATCGGGTATTTCTCTACCAGTGCTTTCCAGTGAACGATCAGCTCTTTGGAAGTAAATACAGTGCCGGCTTTCGGCAGTTTGTATTCACCCTTTGTACCTGTCTTCCACTCGGAGGAAGCAGCATCCATCGCGATCTTGAAGTCTCTGCCTGGCTCATAGCCTGCTTTTTTCACTGCCTCAAGAATGGTCTCGATGGCTTCTTCATCGGATTTCAGAGCCGGTGCAAAACCGCCTTCATCTCCAACCGATGTTGCCAGTCCGCGCTCTTTTAAGATGGCAGCCAGTGCATGGAAGACCTCAGCGCACCATCTTAAGCACTCTTTGAAAGAAGATGCTCCAACCGGCATGATCATGAACTCCTGTACATCCAAGCCGGAAGAAAGTGCGTGGCATCCGCCGTTGATGATGTTCATCATCGGAACCGGCAGACGATTTCCGGAAACGCCGCCGAAGAAGCGGTACAGCGGAATCTCAAGTGCGTTTGCAGCTGCTCTTGCGCAGGCAATGGATACAGCCAGAATGGCATTTGCACCCAGGCGGGATTTATCTTTTGTTCCGTCTGCATCGATCATGGCTTTGTCTACAGCGTAGGTATCGGATGCATCCATACCTTTTAAGGTATCGTTGATGACGGTGTTGATGTTTTCTACTGCTTTCTGCACACCTTTTCCAAGGTATCTTGCTTTATCTCCATCTCGTAATTCCAGTGCCTCAAACTCACCGGTAGATGCGCCGCTTGGTGCCATGCCGCGTCCTACAACGCCTCCTGCAAGAACAACCTCAGCTTCTACGGTTGGATTTCCTCTGGAATCCAGAATTTCTCTTCCTTTTACTTCCTCAATTTTCAGGCTCTTCACTTTTCGTGTGCTCCTTTCTCGCTTGTTTCTGGAGTTTCCCGCCTGCGAAGTGTCCAGGATCCTCAGACGGGAGATAACAATGATTGATTCGCTTTGGTTAGTCTTTACTAACTATAATTCATTATAACTAATTTTTTGAAAATTGCAAGTGGGTAAAGTGATACTTTTTCTCAGAAATGCAAAAAGTTTTTCTGTTCTTATTTTTCCTGTTTAAATGCCTCTTCCAGCGTATGCCATCCAAGCACTGCACATTTCACTCTTGCCGGCATGTGGGAGATATCTTTCAGTGCACCAGCCTCCTCGAGTTCGTCAATCTCCTCGTCGGATGCTTCTCCTTTGATCATGCGCAGAAACAGATTTCCCAGGCGCAGTGCCTCGTCCTTCGTCTTTCCGATGATCATGCCGAGCATAATGTCCGCCGATGCCTGCGAAATCGCACAGCCGTCGCCCACGAACGCGCCGTCCGTGATCACATCGCCGTCGACTTTTAATTTCAGCCAGATATCATCGCCGCAGCTTGGGTTGACGCCCTCGAGTACGATGTCCGCATCCGGCAGATCATGCTTGAATTCCGGACGCAGATTGTGCTCCGTCAAAATTTCGTTATAAAATCCTCTACTCTCCATAGCCCATTCTCCTTCTGATTGTGGATACACTTTCGATCAGTGCATCTATCTCTTCCGGTGTATTATAAAACATCATGCTGGCTCTTGTCGAGCTTCGGACGCCAAGATATTCCAGAAGCGGCTGTGCACAGTGGTGGCCTGCCCGCACATCGATGCCGTCAGAAGAAAGAATTTCGCTCACATCGTGCGGATGCACGCCGTCAATCGTAAACGAAACGATGCCCGTGTGGTTGGCCGGATCTTTGGAACCGAGGATATGAACGTACGGCAGCGCGCCGAGTCCTTCCATAGCACGTTGCGTCAGTTCCAGCTCTTTTTTCTGGATATAATCAAATCCTTTTTCCTGCAGATACCGTGCCATTCCCTCTGCTTCAGACCACGGCTCATTGCTTCCCTGTCCTCCGGAAACAATGCAGACCGTGTCCGGGTTTTCATTCAGATATTCCACAGCCTTATCCAGACGATATTTAAGAACCGGACTCGGACCGTCCTTTCTCACCTGTGCGCCAAGTACGATAATATAGTCGAGCCCCCCTCGTCCATCCGCGTGCATCTGGCTGGTCACACAGCCCTCTACGATACAAAACACAAGCAGTCCGATACAGACAACCATTCCCGCAAAGATTTTTACCGGATGCGGAACCTTTTTCCACACTTCCATGTACACGGAAATTCCAAACAGAAACACCACGATCCCGATACCAATCCATATAAGGAAAAAAGCTGTGCCGGAACCGGTCGCATGAACCATTACCGCATAAATCACACTCAGGATTCCAAGCAGTAAACATATCCAAAATACCATCATATTCTTTTTCATTTCTCCATCCCTTTTCACTCCGCTAATACCGGATATGAAAGCCATTTTCCTGTTCATCCGGTGGTATGTTTTGCCGATCCATCCCGGTAATATCAATATATCTGTCCTGTTTCAACTGCTGGATAATCTGATCAATTTCTCCGACAAGCCCCTGTAGTTCGGCACTGACCGATCCATCATATTCATTTCTTACCCATCCGGTCACACCATAGTACTGGGCCAGATGCGACAGACGTTAGCGAAACCCTACCCCCTGCACATATCCAGTGAAACAGATGTGTTCTCTTCGTTTACTGTCTGACATAATTTCCCCTAACAATAACTCTGATACAATTTTTCAAATGCCAAAAACGACCGCTCAATCATATCGTAATCGACACAGTAGGACACACGCGCATACCCCGGACAGCCGAATCCGGTCGCGGATACAATCAAAAGATCCTGATCCTTGGCACGCTCGCAGAATGCATCTGCATCCGGCTCCAACGCCTTGACAAACATGTAAAACGCGCCCTGCGGCTTAAAACATTCATAGCCGATCTTTGTCAGGCCATCGTAGAGCAGATCACGGTTTTTCTTATACAACTCGATATCTCCGGTATTCCCTACACAGGCTGCAATCACTTTCTGGAACATGCTCGGTGCACAGACATAACCCAGCGCACGCCCGGCTCCTGCAATTGCCGCATAGACCGTCTTACTCTCGGTCACTTCATCTGGAACGATCACGTAGCCGATACGCTCGCCCGGCAGTGACAGAGATTTGCTGTAGGAATAGCATACCAGAGTGTTTGCATAATATTTTGTCACATACGGTACTTCCACGCCATCGTATGCGATCTCGCGATACGGTTCGTCCGCAAGAATAAAGATCGGTGTGCCGTTTTCTTCGGATTTCTTTGTCAGAAGTGCGGCAAGTTTCCGGATTGTCTCTTTCGAATAGACAGCTCCGGACGGGTTGTTCGGGGAGTTGATGATCACGCCTTTAGTGTGTGCGCTGATCGCTTTTTCCAGGGCTTCAAAATCAATCTGGAAATCGCTGGTGTGAGGCGGTACCACAACAAGTTTCGCTCCGTTGGCTTCCACAAACACACGATACTCCGGGAAAAACGGTGCGATCGTGATGAACTCATCTTCCGGTGAAGTGGTAAGTGCACGGAAACATACGGACAAAGATGCGGCAGCTCCCATGGTCAGGTAAAAATTGTCTGCCGAAAACGCAGTCTCATACGTCTTGTTCAAGTAATCTGCGATTGCCTGTCTCGTCTCGATATCCCCCTGTGCAGAAGTATATCCGTGTAAGGAAATGGAATCCAGTTTCTGTGTCAGGTCACGGATGGTCTCATTGACGCAGTCCGGTGCCGGTACGGTCGGGTTTCCAAGGGAAAAATCATAGACATTTTCCGCTCCCACAACTGCTGCGCGCTGCTTGCCATACTCAAATAATTCACGGATTGCCGAACGCTGGCTTCCTAATTGATACATATCTTCTGCTACGAACATTTTATTTTCCTCCTCATATAATCAGGTGTCTTTATTAAAATTCAAGGCTTTTCAACCTTTTGTATCTCCTGTTTTTCAAGTTATCGCTTCTGACTTGCCAGATAATTTTCATACTCCAGCCGGCTCAACCGCTCGATCTCCTCCCGGAGATTGTCCGCCGACATGCGCAGCGCGCCCTGACTCATGACCGTAAGCTGTTCCAGCCCGTCATTTGTCGCAACCGTGACACGGTACTTGTGCCCGATCTCATGCACGGTGCGCTCAATAAATGCATCCGCGGTCTCATCGGTTTTCGTGTAGACCACATCCAGATTGTGATATTTACTTCTGGCACCCGGATGTTCCTTGCGCTTGTAGGCATCAAACACTACCAGCACCGGACAGCTCTTGTATCCCTGATAATTACTCAAAATATCCAAAAGCCTGTCCCTTGCAGAATCAATATTGACACGGGAAAGTTCGTTTAAGTCTTTCCATGCAAAAATAATATTGTAACCGTCCACGATCAGATATTCTTCCTGCGGTTCCTTCGCCGGATAGATTGGATTGCCTTTTTTATCATATTTTACCACATTCGGCTTCGGCGCATCGGATTTCTTTTTCAGCCACTTGCGCCGTTCCTGATCTTCCATATCTTCGCGGCTCATGCCAAACTCGCGGGCATAAATCTGCTGCAGCTCCTGATCTAACTCCCAGCCGGTCTTGCCGGAAGACTGCTGCCGGTGCACCGGGCCAAAACTCTGCCCGTTGGTCTCATAACTGCGCCCGTCCGCAGGTGTCTGGGTTTCCTCCTCTGGCACAAACTGCTGCGGCAGATGCATATAATCATCCACCTGATCCCACGGCACGATAAATCCGGCACCGTGCGCACAGAATACCGATCCGGTCGGATTTGCCGTATCCGCTTCACTGTCATACCCAATTTCCGCGATCACTTCCTCACTGTTGTGACAGACATCATAGCCGGAAAGTTCCAGTGTAAGATGCCCGAGTCCGCGGGTATACGCATGCACCTCACTGCTGTAGTCCTGCATTGTTGCGACCGGAACCGTGCCCTGCAGCACGGCGTAGTCCATGCCGTTTCCAGTGCCGAATTCCGGCGAATCAAACTTGCCTGCACGCTGCTTTAAATCGGTCATGGCACGACCGACCATCTCCTGCGGCACTTCAAGCGTAAATGCGTATACCGGTTCCAGCAGTACGCTTTCCGTGCTCTTTAACCCCTGCCGGATCGCGCGGTAAGTTGCCTGCCGGAAATCACCGCCCTCGGTGTGTTTGATATGGGCGCGTCCACTTAAAATCGTGATTTTTACATCGGTGAGTGCTGATCCGGTCAGTACGCCCGGATGCTCCCGCTCCATGATATGTGTTGCGATCAGCCGCTGCCAGTTGAGGTCGAGCACATCCTCGCTGCACGCGCTTGCCACCTCGATTCCGCTGCCCGGTTCGCCCGGCTCCAGCAGCAGATGCACTTCCGCATAGTGGCGCAGCGGCTCAAAATGTCCCACACCCTCCACCGGCTTTGCAATCGTCTCTTTGTATACAATGTTGCCCTGTCCAAAGACAACCACAACACCAAAGCGCTCTTTGATCAACTGCGTCAGGACTTCGATCTGCACCTGGCCCATCATCTGGGCATGGATTTCCTGCAGCTGCTCATTCCAGAGGATATGAAGCTGTGGATCTTCCTCCTCAAGCTGCTTTAATTTTTCCATCATCTCCACGGCATTCACTTCGTCCGGCAGATAAATCCGGTAGTTAAGCACCGGCTCGAGTACCGGCACACTGCTCTCCTGCTGCGCGCCGAGTCCCTGTCCCGGTACGGTTGTAGTAAGTCCGGTCACAGCACAGACTTCCCCGGCCTCCACCGCCTCCGCGGTCTCAAATTTTTCTCCGGAATACAGACGGATCTGGTCAACTTTTTCCTCCAGACCATCATAGGAAATCCGGTCTTTGACATGCAGCGTGCCTCCGGTCACTTTCAGATAGGTCAGCCGCGCTCCTTTTGCATCTCTGCCAATCTTGTATACACGGGCAGAAAATTCGTCTTCATACTCCGGTGCCCTGTGGTATTTTGCCAAGCCTGCAAGCAGTTCTTTCACACCCTCCACTTTGAGTGCCGAGCCATAGTAGCACGGAAACAGTTCGCGCTTTGCCACCGCATGCGCCAGATGCTCCTCTGCAATGCTGCCCTGCTCCATATACTCATCCAGCAGTGCTTCGCTTCCCATCGCAGCTTCCTCGAAAAATGCTTCTCCGCTGTCTTTCGTAAAATCCACACATCCATCGGACAGTTCGGTTTTTAGCTGCTGCTGCACGACTTCCTTGTCCGCCCCCGGCAGATCCATCTTGTTGACAAACAAAAAGGTCGGAATGTTATAGTGCCGCAGGAGCCGCCAGAGTGTCCGCGTGTGTCCCTGCACGCCATCGGTTCCGCTGATAACAAGGATTGCATAGTCGAGCACCTGCAACGTGCGCTCCATCTCCGCGGAAAAATCCACATGCCCCGGCGTATCCAGAATTGTAATACTAATTGACGGTTCGCTATTTAGCCGAAGCCGCGCCTGCTTGGAAAAAATTGTTATTCCACGCGCCCGCTCCTGCGCATCCGTATCCAGAAATGCATCCTGATGATCCACACGCCCCAGCGCACGGATCTGCCCGGTGGCATATAACAGTGCCTCCGACAGTGTGGTCTTTCCGGCATCGACATGCGCCAACAGACCGATATTTATATTTTTTGCGGGATTTTTTCTACCCATAAAAAAAGCCCCTTTCCATGTATCATAATCCAATAGATTTATGATAGCACAGAAAGGGGGAGATTTCATTCCAAATGCCTACTTTATTTAAACTTTTTCCAGCAGATAATATTCACAGTCAACATAAAGGATAATCATACAGCTTACGTATTTACCTATTGGTTTGCTTCATATTAAATTGTGTATACACTTGTTCTATAATTTTCAAATTACAGCAACGTTCTTTTATCCGCTTATCAAACGTTGTCAAGTTCTCATCTCCGGTCATAACAAGTTTTCTTAATCTTGCTGCCGTCTTTATAATCTCCTCACTGTCAGCCCTTATAGCGCGATATTGATTTTGTAACAGACGTCTATACTTCTGATCTGACTCATTATCAATATCAATCAGCTTTAATGCGCAGTCAGGAACCGGAATCATGTTATTGAAATTAATCGCCCCATACTCCCCTCCCTGAATCTTTCTAAAATCTTTCCCATTCTTCATTTTGCGGTGTTTCGCTTTAGGGGACGTGAATGGAGCATAATATTTCATTTCCTCAATTTCAATAACTACTCCAATATAAGGACGACTCTCCTGTTTATTTTCGGACACTTTCGAATCAAATGTGCGCAAAAAATTTATGTATTCATCAGCTATATTATAAAATTTCATATTTCTCTGAAGTTCCATCACGTCCTGATTTCCCCAGGTAAAAAAGTACCAGTCTTCTCCGCACCAGTCAATAAATTCCCTGACTGCCTGCTCAAAGGGCACTCCTTTCATAAGATCTTTATAATCTACATGAATTACCTCATGGATGCTGTCATGAATCCATTTATAGACCTGTGGTTTGATCAGTCGGTGAAAATGATCCGTTATTTCTTTTTTGCTGTTTACTTTTACAGCCCCAATCTCGATAATCTCAAATGGAAGCCTGTCGTTACGTGTTTTCTTTCCCGAAGGATTCTGATTCCATTCCAGGTCAAAGACAATATAGTTCATTCATCCGGTCCTTTTTGTTTATTACTTTTTCGCATTTATTTTCCACTGCTGATAAACATATTATTTCACAATCTTCAGTTCATACTGTCTGGTTCCCAGACCAATCTTCTCTGCCTGATCCAGTGTTGCCTGCCATTCAATGTTCGGGTTGGAATCTTTGAAATGGTCGTGGTGGCAATGCCAGTCAGGTTTTGCCAGATGTTCTCCAAGCTGGCTGTTCTCGATCGGAGTTGCTTTCAGACAGGCATCTGCGCAGGCCTGGTCCAGAGCAACCGGGTCAAAGCTTGCAAACATTCCGATATCAGGAAGGATTGGTGCATCATTTTCGCAATGGCAGTCACAGTTCGGGCTGATATCCTGAACAAGCGCTACATGGAAATGCGGACGGCCATGACAGACTGCCTGTGCATATTCTGCCATCTTACGGTCAAGAAGTTCATTCGCACTGCTGTTTGGATTGTATACTGCATCAAAACCGCAGGCTCCGATACAACGGCCGCAGCCTTTACATTTATCATAATCAATGACTGCTTTTTTATCCACATAAGTGATCGCATCGCTTCCGCATTCTTTTGCACAGCGGCGGCAGCCACGACAGACTTCTTCGTTGATCGCCGGTTTTCCGCTTGAATGCTGCTGCATCTTTCCTGCACG
>OKUI01000716.1_pt1 | contig 10915 bp, 7 predicted proteins | sample 1606531 | NCBI WGS metagenome assembly OKUI01 (sample SAMEA3882506, study PRJEB24775) | human gut metagenome | biome: human-associated habitat; feature: intestine environment; material: feces | place: Netherlands | collected 2009/2010
CAACACCCAGGTCATGGGTGATGTAGATGACGGACATGCCCAGCTCTTTCTGCAGATCGCGGATGAGCTGCAGGATCTGCGCCTGGATGGTCACATCCAGTGCGGTGGTCGGCTCGTCGCAGATCAGGATCTGCGGGCGGCAGGCCGCTGCAATGGCGATGACGACACGCTGGCGCATACCGCCGGAAAACTCGTGCGGATACTGCTCGTAGCGGCGCTCCGGGTCGGGGATGCCGACCTTGGCCAGCATCTCGATGGCGGCTTTCTTGGCGGCTTCGCCTTTCAGGCCCTGGTGATGCTCGATGCTCTCCTGGATCTGCTTGCCGATCTTCTTCAGCGGGTTCAGGCTGGTCATCGGGTCCTGCATGACCATGGCGATCTTCTTGCCGCGGACACCCAGCCAATCCTTCTCGGTGAACTTGGTCATATCGCGGCCTTCGTACAGGATGGAGCCGCCGGTGATGGTACCGTTGGCATCCAGCATACCCACAAAGTTCTTGGTGAATACGGACTTGCCCGAGCCGGACTCGCCCACAATGGCAAGGGTCTCGCCTTCGTACAGGTCCAGCGAGCACTTGCGGATGGCGTTCAGCTTGCGGCCGCGCAGGCTAAAAGTGATCTCCACGTCTTTGGCAGAGATAATCGGTTGTCTATCCATTTACGTCTCTCTCTCCAATCTATCAAACGTGGTTGCGCGGATCAGCCGCATCCGACAAAGCGTTGCCCATGATATAGAAAGAAATGGAAATGATGGACACGATGGATGCAGGGAAAACCAGCAGGTACGGATAATCCAAGAAGAAGCCGCGCACCTTGCTCAGGATCAGGCCCAGAGAAGGCGTGTCGATGCCCAGGCCCAGGCCCAGGTAGGACAGCGTGGATTCCAGATTGATGGTGCCCGGGATGGACAGTGCCATACGCAGGATGATAACGGAGACCAGATACGGCAGGATGTTCTTGGTCAGCACGCGCCACAGCGGGGTGCCCAGGCAGCGGGACGCGAGGTTGTACTCGCGGTCACGGAACATGAACACCATGTTGCGGACACGGCGTGCCATGGAAAGCCAGTTGATGGCGATCATGGAGATGGCCATGATCCAGAAGCTCTGGCCCACCATCAGGGCGATCAGGGTCATATAGATGATATAGGGCACGTTGTCGATCAGGTTGTACAGCTCCGTAAAGAAGCGGTCCAGGCTGCGCACATAGCCCCAGATCAGGCCGAAGATCACGCCCACGATGCTCTCGCCCACGGCGACCACCAGAGCCAGACGGATGGAAACCTGGGTGGCGTACCACACCTGGCACCAGTAGTCACGGCCCAGGTTGTCGGTACCGAACCAGTACTCACTGTTGGGCTTGATGAAAGCCTTGCTGGAATCAGAGATCAGGGTGGTATAGTGATACTTGCCGATGCCCAGCGCAATGAAGGAGAACACTGTCAGCGCCAGGAACAGGATCAGGCAGAAGACAGCGACCTTCTGCTTGAGGAAGTTCTGGATGACAGAACCCCAATAGGAATAGTTGGAGTAGCCGATGCGTTCAGCTTCTTCCGGGGAATAATCCACAAAGTAGAACAGTTCTTCGGGCTTCTTGCCCTCAAAATCCGATGCCTTAGCCATCAGCGAGCCTCCTCCTTTCCGGTCAGAGTAATACGGGGGTCAACCACCATCATCAGCACATCGCCCAGGAACACGCCCACGATGCCCAGCACAGCGTAGAGGATGACCAGGGTCTGCACAACGTTCAGGTCATAGCGCTGGATGGCATCCGTCAGCAGGGGGCCCATGCCGGGAACGGAGAAGAACCGTTCCATCAGCAGGGAGCCGCCCACCGTCAGCAGGATGGACTGGGGGATATACTGCACCATGGGGACCATGGCGTTGCGCAGAACGTGCTTGAACATGATCTCGCGGGAGCTCAGGCCCTTGACACGCGCCAGCTTGATGTAGTCGCGGGTCAGCTCATCCACCATGTAGCGGCGGGTCCACAGGGCATAGCCTGCAATGGATGCCAGCGAAAGGCAGGTGATGGGCAGCACGCTGGAAGCACTCACATTGCGGGTGGAGTACAGCGTGGGGAATCCCAGGTACTTGGAACCAAAGACCAGCACCAGAGAATACGACACCAGCGACGGGACCGCGTTGACGAACACGGTGTAGGCCGTGCCGATCCAGTCGAATACCTTGTCCTTGAATGCCGCCTGCAGGATGCCCATCAGCACACCGACCACCAGAGAGATGGCGGACGCCGTGAGGCCCAGACGCATGGAGACACCAAACTTTTTACCAATGACCTTGACCACCGTGGCACCGTTCTGGATGCGGCGGGAAGTGCCGAAATCCAGATGCAGCAGGTTGTTATAGAACTTGACCAGCTGGGTGGGGATGGGATCAGTCAGGCCAGCTGCTTCCAGAGCGGCGGTCTTCTGCTGATCGGTAAACTTCATGAGCTGTTCCTCAGTGAAGTAGTAGTCCGTCGGCAGGCAGCGCATCATCAGGAAAACTGCTGTTGCGATCAGAAAGATTGTGACAAGCGACTGGAGCAGCCGCTTAACCGTGTATTTTAACATGTTATCGAACCCTTAACTTTTATTTCTACCCTTTCGGGCGGGGAAACGGGGAACTTAAGCCTTGGTAGCTGCGTCGAATGCAGCGGCGAACTCCTCGTACTGCTCGGTGGTGTAAGGCTCTTCGCTGGTCTCCCAGTTCACAGCCTTGTAGTTGCAGGGACCATACATCGCGTTGATCTTGCTGTACTCGTTGGCGTGGGTCAGAGTCCAGGCAACATCGAAGTAGCAGGGGCAGGCCAGAACGTTGTTCAGCATGCAGGCCTCAGCCTTTGCAAAGGCAGCATAGCGGGCATCGGTATCATCGACGATGGCCTTTGCGGTATTGACCAGATCGGTGAACTCCTCGTAAGCAGCGACCAGATCCTTCTGCCAGTCAGCGGGGCCGGCCTCGACGACCTTAGCGATGTTGGAGTAGTACCAGCTGTAGTAAGCATTGTCGTCGTGCAGGATCTCCTGACCAACGAAGTTGATGGGATCACCGAAGTCAGCGCCCCAGCCGTTGATGACGAAGCTCTGCACCTGAGGATTGCGGACTTCCTGGGTGAGGGAGGAGACGTAGGTCTTGATGTCCAGCACGATGAAGTCATCGCCGAAGCTGTCGGTGAAGCACTGCTTCAGCACGGTTGCGCTGTCCAGAGCGGAGGCGGAGCCAGCCAGGATATAGTAGGAGCAGTGAACAGGGAAGGTGACACCAATGGCGCTCAGCTCTTCCATGGCCTGCTTCTTCAGCTCGGTGATGTCGCCGTTGTTGGCGCGCAGGCGCTTCATGGTCTTGCCATCGTAAGCCTCGCCGTCCAGACCCATCTCCTTGGCCACCAGGTTGGTGTAGTCGGTGCCGTCAGAGGTGTAGCACAGGCCCTTCATGGTGAAGAAGTCGTTCTCGCACTTCAGGGGATTGATGGGGTTGTAACGGGCGAAGAACTTGTTCAGCACCATGCCCTTGGAGAAGCACTGACGGAACGCCTTGTTGGCAATGGCCTTGTTCCAGTTCTCATCGGGGGTGCCGTCGGTGTTCTTCTTGTCGTAGTTGAAGATGAAGCAGTAGCTGAACTTCTTGGCACGCTTCTCGCACAGCTGCTGATTGTACTCGTTGGAAGGATCGGACTGAATGGTTGTGATGTTGCTCTCGCCCAGGTCCACCTCGTCCAGCTCACGGTTCTGATACAGCTGCAGGCTGATGGAACCGTCGCTGATCATGGTGACAGTGAAGCGCTCAAAGCGGCTGACGTTGGCAGCATCGTAGTAGTTGGGGTTGGGGATGTAGCTCTTGGTGTTGCCCTGGATGTACTCCTCTACCACATAGGGTCCGTTGTACCACATGGTGGTGTTGTCGCAGCTCCGGAAGCCATCGACACCCAGCTCCTCGATCAGAGCAGGAGCCACGGGGTAGAAGCTGTTGTAGGCGGCAACGGTATCAAAGTAGGGGCAGGCGCTGGGGCAGGTGAACACCAGAGTGTAATCATCCGGAGCTTCGATGCCCACACCGGCAGCCAGCATGTCCTCATAGGTCATGTCGGCGGCAGCGTCGCCGGCTGCCTTGGTCTGCTCGTAGTAATCGGCAGCGCCCACGACGGTATCGTTGGGCATGGAGGTGTTGTTGGCCTCGTTCTTGATGGCGTTCATCACCCATTCAAAACCAACCAGGAAGTCCTTGCTGGTCAGGTGAGCCTTCACCTCACCGTTGCAATCCACCCAGTCCACGTCGTCCCGTAGGTGGAAGGTCCAGACAGTGGCATCCTCATTGTGCTCCCAGCTGGAAGCGATGGCGGGCACCACCTTGCCGTAGCAGTCAAAGCTCAGCAGACCGTCCCACAGGTTGGTGACCACGTTGGCATCTTCAGCCTTCTGGGTGTACAGCATGTTCCAGCTTTCCAGCTCACGGTTGCCACTCTCAAAGGAGATGAACTCCTTCAGGGGGGTAGCGCCGGTGGAGTTGGGGGCAGCAGCGCCGCTGGCGGCAGCACCATTGCCGGTGTTGTTGGACTTTTCGCCGCAGGCTGCCAGCAGGCTGGCGGCACCCACAGCACCTGCACCCTTCAGGAAGGTGCGGCGATCAAAATTGAAGCTCATTGGATGATCCTCCCAGATCTTGCGCGGACAGAGCCGCGCGTTTTTCCTTTTCCTAAACGCAGTGAGGCTGTCTGCCTTTCCAAAAAGTGCACAGGAAAGACAAAAGTCGCACCACTGTATATTTTAGCACTTTACTGGAAAGAAGTCAATCCGCCATAGCATAGAATTGGAAACAAAACGGTGACAAACACTTTCATGGAAAAAGAATATGAAAAAAATTACTATAAAATGGAAAGAACTGTATATCTGTGAAGAACAGGCGAAAGAGAGAAACTGTTCATGCTGTGCGCACAAAAAAGCTATCTTTTTTCACAAAAAAATGATACAATAAAGTGTATCTGTATCAATAAGGAGCGCACCATGAAGAAACTGACCTCGATGTACAAACGCTACATGTTCCACCCCATTTTATATAAGACCGTGACCCGCACCTCCATTGTGGCCGTGCTGATGCTGCTGTGGCAGCGCTATGTCAGCGATGGCACGTTTACCATCTGGGAGGCCCCGGGCTTTCTGTGCGGCGTGGTGCTGCTCATCTGGGCCTGGGTGGACTACCTGCGGCTGGATGGCGTGACCATCCACCATCTGCTGGAGGAATTCAAGGGGATGGGCAAGCGGCAGAAAAAGATCCACTCCACCCGCTCCATCATCGACTATGCGGATGAGAAGATCGTCTCCTTTGAGGAGCTGGAACCCGAGGAGCGCACCTATTGCAGCCTGCTCTCCAATCTGGTGCTGGGCCTGCCGCTGGTCGCTGCTGCGCTGATCGCCAGCGCACTGTAAGGGGGCCGCGGCATGGAACAAGAGCACAAGCAGCTGGTCATCGGCATTCTGGCCCATGTGGACAGCGGCAAGACCACCCTTTCCGAGGCCCTGCTCTACGGCACCGGCACCATCCGCAAGCTGGGCCGGGTGGACCATAAGGATGCCTTTCTGGACACCGACGCGCTGGAAAAGGCGCGCGGTATTACCATTTTCTCCAAGCAGGCTCTCTTCACGGCGGGCAATACCGATTTTACCCTGCTGGACACCCCGGGCCATGTGGATTTTTCCACGGAGACCGAGCGGACACTGCAGGTGCTGGATTATGCGGTGCTGGTCATCAGCGGCACCGACGGCGTGCAGAGCCATACCGAGACGCTCTGGCGGCTGCTGCGGCGGTACCGCATCCCCACCTTTGTGTTCGTGAACAAGATGGACCTGCCCGGCATGGAGCGGCAGGAACTTCTTGCCCAGCTGAACCGGCGCCTGGGCGAAGGCTTTGTGGACTTTGGCGCAGAGCAGGCCGACCGGGACGAGGCGCTGGCTCTCTGCGATGAGCGGCTGATGGAGACGATGCTGGACCGGGGAAGCCTGACCGATACCGACCTCATCCCCGCCATTGCCCGGCGGCATGTGTTTCCCTGCTGGTTTGGCTCAGCCCTGAAGCTGCAGGGTGTGGATGCGCTGGTGGAGGGCCTGGACCGCTATACCCGCCCGGCCCCCGCGCTGGAAGCCTTCGGGGCCAAGGTGTTCAAGGTGAGCCAGGATGAGCAGGGAAACCGCCTGACCTGGCTGCGGGTGACCGGCGGCGCGCTCAAGGTGAAAGCCCAGCTCACCGGAGAGGTCGACGGGGAGCCATGGGCCGAAAAGGCCAACCAGCTGCGGCTCTACTCCGGCGCAAAGTTTACGCTGGCAGAGTGCATCGGCCCCGGCCAGGTGTGCGCCGTTACCGGCCTGACCAGAGCCCGCCCGGGCGAGGGTCTGGGGGCGGAACGGGACAGCGACCTGCCGGTACTGGAGCCGGTGCTGAGCTATCAGGTGCTGCTGCCCGAGGGCGCGGATGTGCACGCCGCGCTGGGAAAGCTCCATCGGCTGGAAGAGGAGGAGCCCCAGCTCCATGTGGTCTGGAACGAGACCCTGGGCGAGATCCATGTCCAGCTGATGGGCGAGATCCAGCTGGAGGTGCTGAAAAGCCTGCTGGCCGAGCGGTACGGGCTGGAGGTCAGCTTCGGCCCCGGCGGCATCCTGTATAAGGAGACCATCACCGAAGCCATGGAGGGTGTGGGCCACTACGAGCCCCTGCGCCACTATGCAGAAGTCCACCTCAAGCTGGAGCCGCTGCCCCGGGGCAGCGGGATGCAGTTTGCCACCGACTGCCGGGAAGAGGTGCTGGACAAGAACTGGCAGCGGCTGGTGCTGACCCATCTCGAAGAAAAGCAGCACCTTGGCGTGCTGACCGGTGCCCCGCTGACCGATGTGAAGATCACCCTCATTGCGGGCCGGGCCCACCTCAAGCACACCGAGGGCGGCGACTTCCGGCAGGCCACCTACCGCGCAGTACGGCAGGGCCTGATGCTGGCCAAAAGCCAGCTGCTGGAGCCGTGGTATGCCTTCCGGCTGGAGCTGCCCTCTGACAACGTGGGTCGCGCCATGAACGATATCCAGAACATGGGCGGCAGCTTTGACCCGCCCGAGACCGGAGCCGACGGGGATACCACCCTGCTCACCGGCACGGCACCGGCCTCCACCATGCGCAGCTACCCCATGGAGGTGGTGGGCTACACCCGGGGCAGGGGACACCTGACCCTGACGCTGGACGGCTACCGTCCCTGCCACAATGCAGCAGAGGTCATCGAGGCTGCGGGCTATGAGCCGGAACACGACCTCGACAACCCGGCGGATTCGGTGTTCTGCGCCCACGGGGCCGGATTTGTGGTGCCCTGGGAGCAGGTGCGCAGCCACATGCATGTAGACAGCGGCTGGGGCAAGACTGCAAAGACCGAGGAAACGGTGCAGGCCCGTCCCCGCCGGATGGCCGCCTACCGTGCTACCCTGGAAGAGGATGCTGAGCTGCTGAAGATCTTTGAACAGACCTATGGGCCCATCAAGCGGGACCCGCTGGCGGCGTTCCGCCCCACCCAGAAGCGGGAACGCCCCGATTTCAACGCCGAGCAGTGGGAGATCCAGCCCGAATACCTGCTGGTGGACGGCTACAACATCATCTTTGCATGGGACGAGCTGAACGCACTCTCCAAAGAGAGCCTGGAAGCGGCCCGCCACAGGCTGATGGACATCCTCTGCAACTATCAGGGCTTTAAGAAGTGCGTGCTCATCCTTGTGTTTGATGCCTACCGTGTGCCGGGCAGCCCCGGCAGCATAGAGCAGTACCACAATATCCATGTGGTCTACACCCGGGAAGCCGAGACCGCCGACATGTTCATCGAGCGTGTCACCCATGAGATCGGCAAGGGCCGCCGCGTTCGCGTGGCCACCTCCGATGGCATGGAACAGGTCATCATTCTGGGCCATGGTGCCCTCCGTGTCTCTGCCCGCATGTTCCATGAAGAGGTGCAGGAGGCGGAGAAGGAGATCCGGAGGTATTTGCAGGGAACGGATTAAACCTCTCCGTCATCCCTGCGGGATGCCACCGTCCGGGTTGCGGCTCCCAGCGTCCGCTTCGTGCAAAATTTTGCACTTGCGTCCCGCTGGCCGCTGCCCCAACAACTCCTCCCTGTTTCCGCCACTGGCGGCGGTCGTCGTTGCTGCCCTAATAGGGGAGGCCTTGGCAAAGAGGGTGAGCTTTACGAAATGCCAAGGGCCCCCCTATTAGCGGGGGCTGTCACGCAAAGCGTGACTGGGGGGTTAAACCACAGTAGGAAAGGAGCCGCCTATGTTTGTAACAACTTCTGATTTTGTTTGGCAAAAGATCCAGCCCCGCCCCCGGGATGCGCATAAGGGGACCTTTGGCTCCGTGCTGGCGGTGGCGGGCAGTGCGTCCTACCGGGGCGCGGCGGCGCTGGCCGTAGAAGGTGCCCTGCGCACCGGGGCCGGTATCGTTACGCTGGCAAGTGTGGAGCTGGTGCTGGCGGCTGTGGCCGCCCGCCTGCCGGAGTGCTGTCTCTGCCCCTGCGAAGCGGGGGCCGAGGGCGGCATCTCGCCCCAGAATATTGAGCATATCCGGCGGCAGAAGGCCTCTGTCCTGCTGGCGGGCCCCGGGCTGGGCTATACGGCCCAGAGCGCAGCCCGTGCCGCCGAGACCCGGGCACTGGTAAAAATGCTCCTGCCCGGCTTTTCCGGCAGTGCAGTGCTGGATGCGGACGGCCTGAACGCGGCCGCTGACCTGCTCCAAACGGAAAAAATGCTTCATCCTCAAGGGGAACTGATTTTAACGCCCCACCCCGGCGAGATGGCCCGGCTGACCGGGCGCTCTGCGGCAGAGATCAATGCGGATCGGGAAGGCATGGCGCTGCGCTATGCGAAAGCATGGAATGCTGTGGTGGTGCTGAAGGGGGCGCACACCGTCATTGCAGGGCCGGATGGCCGCTGCGCGGTCAATCCCACTGGCAACCCGGGGCTTTCCCGGGGCGGCAGCGGGGATGTGCTGGCGGGCATGAGCAGCGCCCTGCTGGCCTGCGGTCTGCCTGCCTTTGAGGCCGCTGCCTGTGCCGTTTATCTCCATGGTGCAGCTGCCGACCGTGCCGCTGCCCTGCACGGGGAAACCGGGATGCTCCCGCATGATCTGCTGGATGCACTGGGGACCCTGTTTGCCGAAAACGGGCGCTGAGCAAGGGGACGATCCCATCAAAAAAAGAAACGCTTCCTTTCCTCTGGATTTGTGTTATACTGGAGCTATCCAAAACACAACGATCTGCCGGAAAGGAAGCGTTTCTTTTATGGTTCCTGCACTGGAAAAAATCATTGCCGAAAGCGACCGCATCGTCTTTTTTGGCGGCGCGGGGGTCTCCACCGAAAGCGGCATCCCCGATTTCCGCAGCGTGGACGGCCTGTACCACCAGAAGTACGATTACCCGCCCGAGACCATCCTGAGCCACACCTTCTGGGGGGAGAACCCCGAGGAGTTCTACCGGTTCTACCGGGATAAGCTCATTGTGAAGGGGGCAAAGCCCAACGCTGCCCACCTGCGGCTGGCAAAGCTGGAGCGGGAGGGCAGGCTGAAAGCCATCGTCACCCAGAACATCGACGGCCTGCATCAGGCGGCTGGCTCCAAGACCGTTTACGAGCTCCACGGCAGCACCCTGCGCAACTACTGCGTGAAGTGCGGCACGTTCTACGATGTGGACTTCATTGCCAACAGTACCGGCGTGCCCCGCTGCCCCAAGTGTGGCGGCATCGTCAAGCCGGATGTCGTCCTGTACGAGGAAGGGCTGGACGAGGAAGTGCTCTCCGGGGCCGTGTCTGCCATCCGCAAGGCGGATACCCTCATCATCGGCGGCACCAGTCTGGTGGTCTACCCGGCGGCGGGGCTCATCCGGTACTTCCGGGGCCGTCATCTGGTGGTCATCAACATGCAGCCCACCGGGGCCGATGCGCAGGCCGACCTGTGCATTGCAAAGCCCATCGGTCAGGTGCTGAGCGAGGACGTTTTGTTGGAGGACTGAGATGAAAGCTGTCATTCTGGAAAGCTATGTCATGGAGGAAGGCGACCTCGACTGGTCGGGGGTAAAGGCGCTGGTGCCCGATACCACCAGCTATGTCCGTACGGCCTACGAGGAGATCGCCCCCCGCATTGGAGATGCGGACATCGTTCTGCTGAACAAGTGCCGCATGGATGAGGAAATCTTACAGCAGTGCCCGAACCTGAAATGGGTGGGCATCATCGCCACGGGCACCGACAACCTGGATCTGGAAGCCTGCCGCCGCCACGGCGTTGCAGTGGCCAATGTGCCGGGCTATTCTACCTACAGCGTGGCCCAGATGACCTTCAGCCTGCTGCTGGCCATCTGCCAGTGCGCGGAGCGCTACAACCGTGCCGTCAAGCAGGGATGCTGGCAGCTGGATATCCCGGAGAGCATCGGCCTGCTGCCCCAGATGGAGCTCTATGGCAAGACCTATGGCGTTTACGGCTATGGCAGCATCGGGCGGCAGTCGGCCCGCATTGCCAGAGCCTTTGGCATGGAGGTGCTGGTCTGCACCCGCACCGTCCGGCCCGAATACGCCGCCGACGGTGTGGAGTTTGTGGATTATGATACCCTGCTGAGGCGGTGCGATATCCTCAGCCTGCACTGCCCGGCCACGCCCCAGACCCGGGGCCTTGTCAACGCGGAGGCGCTGGCGAAGATGAAGCCCGGGGCCATTCTGCTCAACACGGCCCGGGGCGCGCTGGTGGATGAGGAGGCCGTGGCAGCGGCCCTCCACAGCGGTCAGCTGGGCTTTTACGGGGCCGATGCCTTTGTCACCGAGCCTCTGCCTCAGGAAAGCCCCCTGCGGGCAGAACCCCACGCTATCCTCACACCGCACATTGCGTGGACGACCCGGGAGGCTTTGCAGAAC
>OKUI01000720.1_pt1 | contig 10868 bp, 9 predicted proteins | sample 1606531 | NCBI WGS metagenome assembly OKUI01 (sample SAMEA3882506, study PRJEB24775) | human gut metagenome | biome: human-associated habitat; feature: intestine environment; material: feces | place: Netherlands | collected 2009/2010
CATTTTGGGCAGAATTCAAAGTCCTCTGTAGTTGTATATCCACAATTGCTGCATCTTTTTATTGTATTTCCACTTCCATTTTCAAAGCCATAACCATACTGCGGATTTACACGCTGCAAATGCTGTGGCAATATCTCCACGTCCTCGCCTCTTGCTATCCTGCGTCCTATTTCCGGATCAAGCTCGTAAAGCGCATTACAGCATGTGGTCTGCACATAGTAGTGCCTGTTCCATTTAAAACACGGAATGAAGAACAGTGACAGCACCATGTATGTCATATACACCTGATACCTGCCATACCTGCCACATTTATCGCAGGTAATGACCTGATTGAAGTCAAAGTCCTTCCTGCCGTCCGTTATTCCCATCATAAAAAACATATATGATGCCTCCGTTTATCTGTGCCATAGTCCCCAGAAGTCTCCAAGCGATTCTCTCGTATGAAATCCCCGCTCATCCTCAACCACCGGTATTGATTTGGCATCCATTTTCTCTATATTTACATAAGTACCCTGACTCACCATTGCAAATACCCTGTCTATCTGCTCCTCTGTGCCCTGTATTTCCATAAATACCGAGCCGTCAGGGTCATTTCTCACCCAGCCTGTTGCGCCAACGCTTTCTGCCGCATGCTCTGTTCTGTAGCGGAAACCTACTCCCTGCACAGAGCCGTACACTCTTATCCGCTTTCTGATGATTTTGCTGTCGTAATCACTCATATGCTCTCACTTCCCTGATACACATTATTTTCAGTCTACAATAGCCCTGCAAACAGCCTCATAATTGACTGCCCCAGCCTTCGTCTTGCACTTCTTCCGGTCCTGTACTTCTCCGTCACCTCCGCTGACTCAGCGAAAAGCCTGATAAAATCATCCCTGATTTCATGCACCACTTCACAATCCGCCATAAAACAGCCATTTTCAAAATGGTGATAAAGGCTTCTGTAGTCAAGATTTATGGTACCGCAGGTTGCCATTATATCGTCTGCCACACTCATCTTTGCATGGCAAAAGCCCGGTGTCCACTCAAAAATTCTCACACCATGCTTCACAAGCTGGTTGTAGAAGGAGCGTGTCACGCTGTATATTGGTTTCTTATCAGGTATGCCCGGCGTGATGATGCGCACGTCAACTCCACGCTTGGCGGCAAGTGCCAGCGCATGGCTCATCTCATCGGTAATGATAAGGTAAGGAGTGATAAACCAGCAATAACGCTGTGCCTTGTTTGCCATACTGATATAGACATCCTCCCCCACCTGCTCGTTATCGAGAGGGCTGTCTGCATATGGCTGGATAAATCCACTCTGTTTTGCCTCATAATCATAGTGCAGCAGATATTGCGATACATCCACCTCGCGCGGCACCTTGCGCTCTGATGCATTCCACATCTCGAGAAATGCGATGGTAAACGACTTGACAGCATCTCCCTCAAGCCTGATTCCAGTATCCTTCCAGATTCCGTATGGGTGTGTCACGTTGAAGTACTCATTTGCCAGATTATAACCGCCGGTATATGCGATTTTTCCATCAATTACCGTGATTTTTCTATGGTCACGATTGTTTAAAAACATGTTAAAGGCAGGTGCAACCGGGTTGAACACCCTGCATTTGATGCCAAGCTTCTCCATCTTTTCCGAGAAATCCCTGTCTATGAAAAAGATTGAGCCCATATCATCATAAAACACCCTGACCTCGACTCCTGCCTGCACGCGCTCCGTAAGCACCTTCTGGATACGGTGCCACGATTCCTTGTCCTCTATGGCGTGATACTCCATGAAAATAAATTTCCTGGCCTTTGATAAATCGCTAAGCTGCGCTTCTAGTCCCTTTGATGCCTGATCATAATATGTCACATCAGTGTTCTGATATACCGGATATAGTGCATTTTTTGCCAGGTATGTTGAAATTCCCGCTGCCTGTGGCACCTTTTCATACATATCGGATAGTATGTCTGCGTTTTCAGGCAGACATGGAAGAAGCATGGAATCCACCTCTTCAAACCGTGCACGCATCTTATTCGGTGCGCCGTTTAGTCCGACTAACAGGTAAAGTGACACTCCCATTATCGGAAATGCCAGTATCAGTATAATCCACGGTGTAGTCATGGATGCGGTCTGCTCACGATTGTACAGTCCGAGCACAAGTATGATTGCCAGGACGCTTGTGGTCGTGTTTATTGCTGCCGCATATTCATTTAGCCTTGTAAACATATAGACCATGAAAACTGCCTGCAATAATATCGCAAGCGCTGAAAAAAACATTCTCTTTAAACCATTCTGTGTTTTTTTAGTTCCCTCGTAGGTTTTTTCCTTCATCTATTATGCCTCCATTATCTTACTGTCTGTAATACCAAACCTCTCCATACATTTTTAGCCACTTTCTTATTTAAGAAGCCATTCAATTTCCTCTTTATAAGGAGGAATAGTCTTCTTCGCAGAGCCCTCCTCACAAAGCCATGGTGTTTCCAGAATCTTTGGTACATTTGCAAAGGTCTCATCATGCACCAGGCGGTGCAGTGTGTCATAGCCGATGGTTCCCTTGCCTATATTTGCATGCCTGTCCTTGTGTGCTCCGAGAGGATTTAAGCTGTCATTCACATGAAATACCGCTATCTGCTCAAGCCCTATCACCCTGTCAAACTCTGCAAAAACCTCATCATAATGGTTCACAATATCGTATCCTGCATCATTTACATGGCACGTATCAAAGCAGACACGCAGCCTTTCTTTCCTATCCACTCCATCATAGATTGCCTTAAGCTCCTCAAAGGAACGGCCTATTTCACTGCCCTTTCCTGCCATCGTCTCAAGTGCGATAAACACATCGTCATCATTCTGATTGAGCACTGTGTTAAGTCCCTTTACAATCTGTGCGATTCCAGCCTGCTCACCGGCATTTACATGACTTCCCGGATGAAGCACCAGTATGCGGCTCTTCATTGCCGCGGTCCTTACTATCTCCTTTTCCAGAAACTCCACTGCCAGCTCGTATGTCTCAGGCTTTACGGTGTTTGCCAGATTTATAATGTATGGCGCGTGGACCACTATCTCATTTATCCCATGCTCATGTGCATATTCCCAGCCTGCGTCTATGTTGAGCTCAAAGATTTCCTTTCTTCTCGTGTTCTGTGGTGCCCCGGTGTAGAGCATAAACACATTCGCGCCATATGACGCTGCTTCCCTGGCTGATGCCAGAAACATATCTTTTCCTGCCATGCCTACGTGACAGCCTAATTTTATATCACTCATATTTTTCCTCTGTTTCATTGAATCTATATATCTATTATTTCTACTATAACACTACATCCCTGATAACTCTATCTAAATATTCTAAATTTTTACTAAACATAGTAAAAGTCATTGACATAGTATCAAAAACTACATATACTATTCTTTGCAACCACATATATTAATGGCATATAATTGCAAGATATGTGATGCATAACTACAGTTAACCAATGATTATAGAAATACGAGGGTAAATATGTTTGAAATAATTGTTGACTCTGCGGCAAACATTCCTGCAGAGCTATGTAAAAAATATAAAATCAAGGTGCTATCATTTGTAAACCTTGTCAACGGAAAGGAAATGACCTGCTTTGAGCCTGACCTCACACCGGAACAGGAGCGGGCAAAGGGTAAGGAATACTATGATGCGATAAGAGAAGGTGCCGAGGTAAAGACCGGACTTATCAGCAGCGGAATCTTTGAGGATACCTTCAGGGAAATCATTGAGGCAGACAAGGATGTCCTGTATTTCTCCCTCAGTAAAAACATAAGCGGCAACTACAACTCAGCCCGTGTCGCAGCCGATGCTGTCCTTGATGATTGCAATAACGGCAGAAAAATACGCCTGGTGGATTCATTAAATGCTTCCCTCGGACAGGGACTTCTCGCAATATACGCCAGCGAAATGCGTGAGAAGGGCATGAGCTTTGATGAGGTGGCTGACACGATAGAGACCTATCCTGCCAGATTAAACGGTGTGTTTACCGTTGGCAATTTAAAGTATATCGCAAGAACCGGCAGATTAAGCGGAACCACCGCTTTGGTTGGCAACATGCTAAGTATCAAGCCTATCCTAAGGGGCAGCAAGGACGGATATATTGTACAGTTCAGAAAATGTCGTGGCCGAAAAGCCGTACTAAATGAGCTTGTCAATCTGTTATGCGACAACATTACAGACCCTGAAAATCAGATTATCGGAGTGGCACATGCTGACGCATATGAAGATTCGCTCTATGTGATTGAACAGATTAAAAAGCGCATAAAGGTGCGCGATGTGATAAATACCACCTATGATTTCTGCACCGGAAGCCATGTTGGTCCGGAATCTTTAGCAGTATTTTTCATGGGAAAGGACAGAGAATTGGGAGCCTGATATCAGGCTCCCATTATATTTTACTTCATTTATTCATCATACTCACATAAACTAAGAAGTCTCAGAACCCGCTTATTCAGCGGATTCTGAGACTTTTGACTTCTATTAATAATTGCAACTTCTATCTCAAATATTAAGCTGCAGCTTTCTTGCTTTCTGATTTCTCACAGAGCTTCTTCACACCCTGAATTGCGACAAGCACACCAAGGATGAGCAGTAATACTGCGAATATAAGCTGTAATGAATTTCCAAGGTCAAGTCCTACAGAGAATAATGCCTTTGTAAGCTTGTAGATTGTCATGCCAAGTGCAGTAAATGTAACTGCCATCATGAATACCATTGGAATCCAGAGCATGCAGCCCTGACGCTTTGTCTTCTTTAAGAATACTGCGCAGGCAACAAGTGCAAGTACTGATAAGAGCTGGTTAGCTGAACCAAACAGTGGCCATATCTCTGCATAGCCTACCTTTGTAAGCAGGAATGCAAGTACCAGTGTGATGATTGTTGCAAAGTATTTGTTTGTCATCAGCTTGACAAATGGACTCATATTGTCATCATCTGTGTCTGAATCAAGCCAGAACTCCTGGAATGACAGACGTCCGACTCTGGCTACTGAATCAAGTGATGTCAGAGCGAAGGCTGATACAGCAAGGTTAATCAGTGTGAACACAAGTGAGTGTGGTAAACCGATTACTGACAGGAAGTTTGCGATAGCTCCTGCGAAAATCTGTGGCTGTGTTGTAAGTCCCTGAGCTGCTGCCTCTCCCTTACTGAATGATGCTACTGCGATAAGTGCAAGGATTGCAAGCATACTCTCCATAAGCATGGCGCCAAATGAAACAGGAAGCATGTTCTTCTCATTCTTTATCTGCTTAGAAGCAGTACCTGATGATACAAGTGAATGGAAACCTGAAACTGCACCACAGGCGATTGTTACGAATAAGATTGGGAACAGATACTGTGGGTTTCCGTTTGCATCAGGGATTGCAAATGCTGTGAAAGCATCAAGGTTACAAGCAGGATTTGCAACAAATACACCGATTATCGCACCTACGATCATGAAGATTAACAGGTAGCTGTTAAGGTAATCACGTGGCTGAAGCAGTGCCCATACAGGTGTAACACTGGCTATAAGTATATATGCAAATATAATTATGTGCCATACGCTAAGGTTTAAATACATTGGGAAATTGAGTCCCAGTGCTATAGCTACTATAAGTAATGCGATTGCAACAAGTGTGTTAATCCATTTGTTGAACTTAGAATATTTAAGGAAGAAACCAAGTGCAACTGCTTCTATGATGAAAAGCATTGATGTAGTTGCAACTGCTCCGTTGGCTACAACCTTTGTAACCTCACCTGCTTTATCAGCAGCAAAACCATTGAAGGTTCCGGCTACGACATCTGCGAAGGCTGCAACAACAAGTATACAGAACAGCCAGCAGAATAACAGGAATAATTTCTTTCCTAATTTACCGATGTACTCCTCGATGATGTAACCGATTGTACGACCCTTGTTCTTAACTGAAGCGTACATAGATGCAAAATCCTGAACAGCTCCAAAGAATACACCACCAATTAATATCCAAAGCAGAACCGGAAGCCATCCGAAAATAGCTGCCTGAATTGGTCCGTTGATTGGTCCAGCACCTGCTATAGATGCAAACTGATGTCCGAATACTACATTGGTATCGGCCGGTACATAGTCCACTCCGTCCTCCATCTCGTAGGCAGGAGTCTTGGCATTTGGATCAATGCCCCATTTGTTTTGCAGATAACGGCCATATAATAAGTATGCTCCACCGAGCACAACAATGGCTATTACCATCATTAAGATTCCACTCATATTATTACCTCTTTCTTTTGTTTATCTTAATTTTATTTGTATATTATGTTTACTCTTTTTTTAACAAATTTCAATAAATATTTTATACATAATTTATTTTTTATTTCTATAATTTTTGTTTAATTTACCAATCGGTTATAATAGGTATTCATTCTCTTTATGCTGTCTTTGTCTCAGCGGCTTCTTCTGCCTTTTTAGCAGCCATTTTGTCCTTTAATGCAAAGGCTCCGGCAAGCAGTGTGCCTGAGATTGAATGCCATGTACATGACACTGCACAGATGATGGCTGATTCAGGTGTTGAAGCAAACTGTGCTGTAGTGGTGGCAAGGTTTGTGGCAAGACCTGCATTCTGCATACCAACCTCGATAGAGATGGTTCTCTTCTTGGCTGTGTTCATGCCTACCAGCTTTCCTGCACCGTATCCGAGCAGATATCCAAGTCCGTTATGTAACAGAACTGCCGCAAAAATTACTACTCCTGATGTAAAGAACTTTGAGCCCTGTGATGATACAACACCACCTACAACGAATGCAAGACCAAGCACCGCAATACCCGGCATGACCTTCTGAGCCTCGGCAAATGCCTTTTTCTTTCCAAGCAGGTAGTTGAGTAAAAATCCAACCGCTACAGGAAAGATTACAGTCTCAATGATTGACACAAACATCGGAAGCGCCTTGATTGAGACATGTGTTCCGCTTGCAAGCAATGATACCAGAAGCGGTGTCATAAATGGTGAGAGCAATGTGGAAACTGTTGTCATTCCAACTGAGAATGCCACATCACCACCGCAGAGGTATGACATAATGTTTGAAGAAACACCACCAGGACAGCAGCCTACGAGGATAAGTCCAAGTGCGATTCCGTCAGGCAGATTCAATGCCTTTGAGATACCAAATGCGAGAAACGGCATGATAAGATACTGTGCGATTGCACCTACACATATATCAAATGGTCTCTGTGCGAGTATCTTGAAATCCTGTGTCGTAAGTGTAAGTCCCATACTAAACATGATGATTCCGATAATGATTGACTGACATGTGAACTTGTTGGATACCGGATCCACAAACAGCATCTGATTTACCCAGGCCATCAGATTCGGAACCAGAAATGTGACTACGGCGATTGCTATGACAACTATCGATGTGTAGTCTGATAAAAATTTACTTACTTTTTGTAATGCTTTCATTGTAAGCCTCCTTAACATTTTTCTGCTCACTAAAACTCTTTTATGGAATTAAAAAATCCCTTTCCAGATTGACATAATCTGAAAAGGGACGAAATAATCCGCGTTACCACCCTGATTCCACAGTGTATTACTGTGACACTCTGCATACCAGCATATGCTTTCCATATAACGGTGGACACCGGCGAGGTTTACAGACACACTTAATGCTTTCAGCCCGCTTCTTAGAGAGGATATTCCAATCTGATCATTGCCTGTTCGCACCGCCCACAGGCTCTCTGAAAATAAATACAAATCGGACCTTGTTCTCATCAACGAATTTTGGTGAACATATTTATTTAAATCTTGTTTTGTATTATAGCCCTCTGACTCTATATGTCAAGAGAATGATACAAATTTGTACTATAACATTTATTTATAGCTTTTATTCATGCGCTTTATTCTTATTATTTATTCGTAATCTTTGTTGTTATACTCATCATTCCATGGCTGCTGTTGTGATGTACCGTAGGAATTTTGATCATCCCCTCCCTGAGCTGCGCCGTCTCCATACATGTTCTGACCGTACTGCTGGTTTGCCCCGTTTCCGTACATGTTCTGACCGTACTGCTGATTTGCTCCGTTTCCGTACATGTTCTGACCGTACTGCTGGTTTGCTCCGTTTCCGTACATGTTCTGGCCGTACTGCTGGTTTGCTCCGTTTCCGTACATGTTCTGACCGTACTGCTGACCATATCCGTTTGAACCATATGGATTATAGTAGTTATTATTACTATATCCGTTTCCCACATAAACAATTTTTTTGTTGAAGGCAATAATACAGACAAAAATCACATTGAGGAATATAAGTCCACAGGCAAATCCGGCTCCCTTGCCAAACGCATGTGACAGTCCGACACAGCAGAGGATACTCATAACCAATGCCACAATCATTGCTGCAATAATCAGGATAACCGCAAATATCAGCATGCCCATGTGATTTCCGATACTGCTTACACCATATCCATAGGTAGAATCATAATACGATCCCATATAATCGGATGTCATAACAGAAAGTCCTGATGCAATAATCTCATACATCAATATAATACATCCCACTATAATTCCGATAGTAGCCACAAGATATCCCCAGAACAGCTTCTTTTTCCCTGCAATCTTAAATCTGACGTATGAGCTGTAAAACGGTACAATAGCCGCCCAGCCGGGCTCTCCTGCCTTTGCATACATAATCCATGATGCAATAATTGTCAGTACCATAACTGCAAGATTGATAAACGCCTCAAAGCCGTCAATCATACTCATAATAATATAATATATGCTCATTTTTTCTTCCTTTCATAACCAAAGTTTGTTTGTTATTCAAAGTATACATCACCACAGGTTAGAGTGCAATAATTAAAAAGCTTTTCATACTTTTCATACACCGCTTTTTGCACCCTTGACAAACCCCTTCTTAAACAGCTATAATATCGTCAATTGAAGCACAATTACATTTCAACAGGCTTTGATGGGAACAAGTACATTTCTGCAATACTTACAGAGAGCTGCCGGCAGGTGAGAGGCGCAAGGAAACAGATCTGGAATACATCCCGGAGCTTTGCACCGAACGTCATACCGGATGGTTAAATATCGCCGGTTCGATTAATAAGCCGCAACGTATTGGCACACGTTATAGTGCCGGAGTGTTAGCAGAATCGGCTATTTTCACTATATAATATATGTCGAATAATGTGTGACAACTCACGGAGGCATTCCTGTGCGAGCAGGATGCAAATTAAGGTGGTAACGCGAGAAATCCCCCTCGTCCTTAAATGGATGAGGGGGATATTTTATTTTTCAGAATACAGATTCATCTTATCAGGAGGAAAATCATGACAATTTATGACGAATTAGTTGCCCGCGGTCTTATCGCGCAGGTAACAGACGAAAAAGAAATCAAAGAGCTTATAAACAACGGAAAGGCTACCTTCTACATCGGCTTTGATCCTACAGCAGACAGCCTTCACGTTGGACACTTCATGGCTCTTTGCCTTATGAAGAGACTTCAGATGGCTGGAAACAAGCCTATCGTGCTTATCGGTGGAGGTACAGCACAGATCGGTGATCCATCAGGACGTACAGATATGCGCCAGATGATGACAACAGAGACTATCAACCACAACGTAGAGTGCTTCAAGAAACAGATGAGCCGCTTCATCGACTTTGGCGAGGGAAAAGCTATCATGGTAAACAACGCTGACTGGCTGATGGACTTAAACTACGTGGACGTGCTTCGCGAGGTTGGTGCTCATTTCTCAGTAAACCGTATGCTTACAGCTGAGTGCTACAAGCAGCGTATGGAAAAAGGTCTTTCCTTCCTTGAGTTTAACTACATGATCATGCAGAGCTACGATTTCTACACACTTTTCCAGAAATACGGCTGCAACATGGAGTTCGGTGGAGATGACCAGTGGAGCAACATGCTCGGTGGAACAGAGCTCATCAGACGTAAGCTTGGAAAAGATGCATATGCTATGACAATCAATCTGCTCCTAAACTCTGAGGGCAAGAAGATGGGCAAGACACAGTCCGGTGCAGTATGGCTTGATCCTAACAAGACAACACCTTTCGAGTTCTTCCAGTACTGGAGAAACGTTTCTGATGCCGATGTTCTTAAATGTATCAGAATGCTCACCTTCCTTCCTCTCGAGGAAATTGACAAGATGGAAAGCTGGGAGGGCGCACAGCTCAACGAAGCTAAGGAAATCCTGGCATTCGAGCTTACAAAGCTTGTTCACGGTGAGGAGGAAGCTGCAAAGGCTAAAGAGGCAAGCCATGCACTTTTCGCAGGCGGAGCCAATAACGCAAATATGCCTACAGTTACCGTTACAGCAGAGGACTTCCCTGACGGAGAGCTTGATATCATCTCTGTTCTCGTAAAAGCAGGACTTTGCGATTCAAGAGGAGACGGCCGCAGAAATATCCAGCAGGGCGGTGTTTCCGTTGCAGATGAGAAGGTAACCGATATCTCTACCAAATACACTCTCGACGATTTCAAGGGCGAGGGTCTCATTATCAGACGTGGTAAAAAGAAATTTGCCAAGGTTGTAGCTGAATAGACATAGAATCCCCGGTAGTTACTACCGGGGATTTTTACTTTCAGCCATATTTTATTTTGAAAATTCATTTGCAGGAAATTCATATGGCACAAATTTACTGCTACATATAACTGTATACTCCGTTTCTCCCGAAACCGTTTTTTGTTCTGTGCCAACACCCTCTCCACAAATCCAGTATGAACCATCATTTTTATTCTTTAGCATAATATTCCCCACACTAAATTAACATAATGTACAATAGCCATAGGTTGATAGCAGGCAGGCCTTGGGTAGCTGTAATCCATAAAACTTCTAAAACAGCACCCCAATCCAGCCCAAAAGCAAGAAAAATTCTGGAAAAAAGTAGCTGAAACTGCTGAAAT
>OKUI01000722.1_pt1 | contig 10856 bp, 8 predicted proteins | sample 1606531 | NCBI WGS metagenome assembly OKUI01 (sample SAMEA3882506, study PRJEB24775) | human gut metagenome | biome: human-associated habitat; feature: intestine environment; material: feces | place: Netherlands | collected 2009/2010
TACACAGGATTGCGGCTTATGCCGTAGATGCCGGATGTCACCCGTCTCGTGTCATCGTCCCCGGCAACGTCCTCTTCCTCACCAATATAGTTCCCTAAGTAAATATTAAGTCTCTACATAGTTTCTTTTGCAATTGTCAGGAACATTCATGTCTGCCTGATGACCCTGCAGCCAGTATGTCCGTTCCTCATGTCGGTTTTCCACATTGCGTTGGGAACGTCGAACCGCATTGCAGGTGTCTGCAAGGTAAAGGACTGTTCCCGCTAATTGCAGCGTCAGAAATAGCCCCTCAATGAATTTCATGGCTCTCAACCACATGAATATGATCGACAAAGCCATATACCCTTGTCTTGACCTTCATATTGGAACGACAATCTGTTGTTTATCAGAGAAATGAATCTCCAGGTGCGCGCCGATTTCACACATAGGAGGGAGCGACGCCCGAAGAACGCTTTGTAATGACTGTTCCGGCTTCCTGGTGTGCCAAAACCTTCACAAACCTAAAGGTGGAATATTAATGAGCGATGTCTCGAAAATTTTGCGTACCTTTGTAGTTTAGTAACATGAAAAAAAATAAGTTGCCTCAGATTAAGAGAATATTTTCGAGGATAGATCTATTTTCGAAGAAGGAGTGTGCCGGTGGCACATGACTGATGAGAAAAGAGATATAGACCGAAAAGATTCCTTAAGATGATGCAGGTTATTTTTTGAAGGTTACTTAGTGGCGTGAAATGTGCAGTTGCACGCCGGAGATTTTGAAAATAATAAAAACGTACGTGATAATTATGTTGTTCCAAGTTTTGCAGGCCGTGGGCCTGGATTCTGCGGCGGCCGAGATGGCCGAGGATATGGCACAGGGGGCCGCGCCTGTGGCGAATCTCGCTCCACAACAGGTAGAGCAGTCGTTCTCTCTCATCGAGATGGCGACCAAGGGTGGCTGGCTGATGATTGTGCTGGCGATACTGTCAGTGATCGCCATCTACATATTCGGAAAGAAATGGTGGATGATCCACAAGGCGGGACAGGTTGACAAGAATTTCATGAGGGACATCCGCGACTATATTCATGAAGGGAAGGTGAAGTCGGCTGTCTCGCTCTGCCAGAAATATGACTCTCCGGTGGCGCGTCTCGTGGAGAAGGGAATCGAGCGCATCGGAAGACCTCTCGCTGACATTCAGACATCTGTCGAGAACATGGGCAACGTCGAGATCGCGAGGCTTGAGAAGGGGCTCCCTATGCTCGCCACCATCGCAGGTGGAGCGCCAATGATCGGATTCCTCGGAACCGTGCTCGGTATGGTGCAGGCCTTCTTCAACATGGCCAACGCCGGCAACAACATCGACATCACGCTGCTGTCAAGCGGCATCTACACGGCGATGATCACCACGGTGGGCGGTCTTATCGTCGGCATCCTCGCCTACTTCGGCTACAACTATCTGGTCGCGCAGATCTCCAACCTTATGTTCATGATGGAGAACGCCACAATCGACTTTATGGATCTTCTGCACGAACCTGCGGACAACGGAGAGGAGAAATAATCCATGGCATTCAAGAGAACCACAAAGGTCTTGTCGGACACAGCGATGTCTTCGATGACTGACTTGGTGTTCCTGCTGCTGATCTTCTTTCTGATCACCTCGACACTGGTCAATCCGAACGCGCTGAAGCTCCTGCTCCCTAAGAGCACGGGGCAGGTCTCAGCCAAGCCTACCGTCACCGTCTCGATCAAGGATTGGGGCGACGACACCTACACCTACCATCTGAACGGAAGCGAGACTCCGGTGCAGTACTCCGAACTGGAGGACGACCTTGTCGATCTTCTTCAGACTGAGGAGGACCCGACGTTCTCGATCTACTCAGACGAGAGTGTGCCTGTCAAGGAGGTCGTGTCGCTGATGAACATAGCGAAACGCAATCATTACAAAGTAATCTTAGCGACACAGCCTGAATGATGAAACCATACCTTCGTGACAGACAGAAGGAGGCCAAGGTCTCCACGGTGACCGGGATCGTTCTCACGGTCGCGGTCCACGTGCTTGCCTGCCTGCTCTGCGTGTTCACGGGGATGAAGTACATCTACCCGCCGCCTCAGGAACAGACGTTCCTCGTGGATTTCAGTGAGGAAGAGCCGCAGCCGATCAAACGGCAGAACAGAGGCCGTCAGCCTCAGGCCGAGGAGATCGACAGGACGAAGCCGGTGGAACTGATCCAGAGGAGCGAGTCGCCTCACCGGTCCGAGAAGGCGAACAAGACCGCCGAGGCTAAGCCGGACGATTTCGGTGATGTCGAGACTCCTGTGCAGAAGGAGGAAATCAACAAAAACGCCCTGTTCCCGGGAATGAGCAAGAAGGACTCCTCGAACGCACCTCACAGCGCCACCGAACCCAAGAACGAGTTCAAGGCCGGACATCCTAAGGGAAACACTTCCAGCGGGAAGGCCGAAGGCACACCTAACGCCCGGCTGAAAGGCAGAAACACCTTGGGGGCGATTCCAAGGCCGGCATATTCAGAGCAGGACTACGGCACCGTCGTGGTGGACATCTGGGTTGACAACTACGGCAATGTGACAAAGGCCGTCCCTGGAGGACAGGGAACGACTGTGAACAACTCCAAACTCTGGGCGGCGGCAAGGGCCGCGGCCTTGCAGACACACTTCAACCAGAGCGCTGACGCACCGGCGCTCCAGCAAGGAACGATAACATACGTTTTCAAATTACAATAGAAAAACATTTTACTTATTTATTTTTAATTAATGGCGTGAGCCACAAACATTATGGAAGAAAATTTGAATGGTGGTCAAGAGAACCACGAGGAGCGTAGGGATTACGCTGCAGAAGGACCAAAAACAGGTTATTCATCTGAGGGCAGGAAACTCAGGCCAAGAAAGAAGGTAGTGCCTGCCGCTTCATCCTCCGCTGACGGAGAGTACAAGTCTTACGACAATCACAGGAGTTACTCCAGCGACAATCGTGGCGGCTACGGCCAGCGCGGTGGTTATCAGAGCCGTGGAGGCAACAGCAGAGGAGGATATTCATCAGACCGCAGAAGCGGCTACGGAGACCGCAGCGGTGGCTATGGCCAGCGCAGAAGCTACGGTGACAACGCCGAAGGCGGAGAGAGAAGATCTTCATCTTACGGACAGAGCCGTCCTTCTTACGGGGACAGGCCGTCTTACGGACAGAGAAGAAGCTATGGCAGCAACAACTACGATGGAGGCGAGAGGAGATCATCCTACGGTCGCCCTTCTTTCGGCGAGGGTCGTCCTTCCTACGGGGACAGGCCGTCTTACGGACAGAGAAGAAGCTATGGCAACAACTCCGAGGGAGAGGAGAGAAGATCGTCATACGGACAGAGCCGTCCTTCATTCGGCGAGGGCCGTCCATCCTATGGACAGAGAAGAAGTTACGGCGGCAGCCAGGAAGGCGGCGAGAGAAGGCCGTCATATTCAAGAAAACCGGCCGGAGGCCACGGATTCGGCCCTAAGCAGGGAGGTTTCTCAGCCGGCAGAGGCGCCGGACATCAGGGACCTAAGAAGTTCGGCCGCAAGGACGAGCCGCATTTCACCGAGGCTGACGAAGCCGGAATCAACCAGATGCTTTCAAGGAAGCCACAGATTGACGCGGCGTTTTCCGACAACGACAACGTTCCTACACCTATCAAGGAAGAGATACGTCTGAACAAGTACATCGCCAATTCCGGAGTGTGCTCACGCCGCGAGGCTGACAACTTCATTCAGGCCGGCGTCGTGACCGTAAACGGCGAGGTTGTGACCGAGCTTGGGACAAAGGTCAACGTCCTCAAGGACGACATCCGTTTCAACGGAGAGAGACTCAAGGGCGAGGAGAAAGTTTACATCGTGATGAACAAGCCGAAAGGCTTCGTCACCAGTGCGAGCGACCCTCACGCCGAGAAGACCGTCATGGATCTTCTCAAGGGATGCAAGTTGAGGGTGTTCCCTGTCGGAAGGCTTGACAAGAACACCACTGGTGTGCTGATGTTCACCAACGACGGTGAGATCGCCGAGCAGCTCACACACCCTTCCTACAACAAGAAGAAGATCTACCAGGTCATTCTCGACAAGCCGCTTGAGGAGGCCGACAAGGAGAAGATCCTCACAGAGGGTCTCGACCTCAACGACGGCAACATCAAGGCCGACGAGCTTGAATATATCGACGCCGAGGACCACAGACGTCTCGGCATCGAGATCCACTCCGGCAAGAACAGGATCGTCAGAAGGATCTTCGAATCCCTCGGCTACGACGTGAAGGCTCTTGACAGGGTTTACTTCGCGGGTCTCACCAAGAAGGGCCTCAAGAAGGGCGAGTGGAGATACCTCAGCGAGGGCGAGGTCAATGTCCTCAAGATGGGGGCCTATGTCTAGTCCGGACAAACACACTGAACACAGAGCTGGATTTGTCAACATCATCGGTAATCCGAATGTTGGCAAATCCACGCTTATGAATGCCCTGGTAGGAGAGAAACTGTCCATCGTCACGGCGAAGGCGCAGACCACCCGGCACAGGATCATGGGCATCGTCAACACCGACGACTGCCAGATCGTATATTCAGACACACCCGGTATGCTCAAGCCGAACTACCGCCTGCAGGAGGATATGATGAAGTTCGTGGACGCCGCCATCGGGGACGCGGACATCATCCTCTACGTGACGGACGTGGTTGAAAAGAGCGACAAGAACATTGAATATATTCAAAAACTCCAGAAGCTGGATTGCCCGGTGGTGGTCGTCATCAACAAGATCGATGTCAGCGACCAGAAGACGGTGACCGACCTGATCGCCTACTGGCAGGAGCAGCTTCCGAAAGCGACCATAATTCCGGTGTCGGCCAAGGAGAGGTTCAACCTTGAGAGTGTGCTGAACGCAGTGATGAGCGGGCTTCCGGTCGCGCCGCCGTGGTTCGACAAGGACCAGTTCACCGACAAGAACCTCCGTTTCTTCGCCTCCGAGATCATCAGAGAGAAGATTCTGGAGAACTACAGCCAGGAAGTGCCTTACAGCTGCGAGGTGGCCGTGGAGGCTTTCAAGGAAGGCCGTGAAAGGTACGAGATCAGCGCCGTCATCTACGTGATGCGTGACTCCCAGAAGGGCATCATCATCGGCAAGGGAGGCTCGGCTCTGAAGAAGATCGGCACTGAAGCCAGGCTGGAGATGGAGGACTTCTTCCAGAAGAAGGTCTTCCTTCAGCTGTTCGTGAAGGTCAATCCGGACTGGAGGGAGAACCGCAAGGAACTCAGGAAGTTCGGGTACGAGGAATAACATTGGACAAAATAATTAATAATCATTAGAGGAATATCTTGATATGGCAAAGGACGACGAGTGGGATGACATAGAGACTCCGGAGGGAGGCAACGAGGACGAGGAACTGAACGAGGAGCCGATCGACGAGACATCGGCGAAATCTTCAGGGAAATACGACAAGCTGCTGAGTTCCGACAGCAGGAAGTACAAGCTTTCGGGGATGTTCAAGGACTGGTTCCTTGACTATTCCTCATACGTCATTCTGCAAAGGTCCCGCACATCGTTGACGGACTCAAGCCGGTGCAGAGACGTGTGCTTCACGCCATGTTCAGAATGGACGACGGAAGCTACACGAAGGTGGCGAACATCGTCGGACAGGCGATGCAGTACCACCCGCACGGTGACGCGTCCATCCTTGGAGCCCTCGTACAGCTCGGCCAGAAAGGCCTTCTGATCGACTGCCAGGGAAACTGGGGTAACATCCTTACCGGTGACAGCAACGCGGCTCCACGTTACATCGAGGCCCGTCTGAGCAAATTCGCCAAGGAGGTCGTCTTCGACCCGAAGATCACCAACTGGATGACATCCTACGACGGACGAAACCAGGAGCCGACCGAGCTTCCGGTCCGTTTCCCGCTCCTGCTCGCTCAGGGCACCGAGGGAATCGCCGTCGGAATGGCCTCCAAGATACTCCCTCACAACTTCAACGAACTCATCGACGCGTCAGTGAAGATTCTTGAGGGCGAGGATTTCACGATCTACCCGGACTTCCCTACCGGCGGCTCGGCTGACTGCAGCAACTACAAGGACGGAGCCAGAGGCGGAAGCGTGAAGGTCCGCGCCAAAATCGAGAAGATCGACAAGAACACGGTGGCCATCACCGAGATCCCTTACGGAAAGACATCCCACATCCTCATCGACTCGATTCTGAAAGCCAAGGACAAAGGCAAGATCAAGATCAAGAAGATCGAGGATATGACCACGGAAAAGGTCGAGATCCTGATCCATCTTCCGAACGATGTGTCACCGGACAAGACGATCGACGCGCTGTACGCATTCACGGACTGCGAGTGCAACATCGCCCCGAACGCCTGCGTCATCGTGGACAACAAGCCTCAGTTCCTCTCGGTCAAGGACATACTGATCTACGACACGAACCACACGAGGGATCTTCTAAAGTGGCAGCTTGACATCAGGCTCGCCGAGCTTGAGGACCAGTGGCACTACACATCCCTCGAAAGGATATTCTTTGAGAACAAGGTCTATAAGATCCTGGAGCAGAACCAGAACAGCTGGGAGCAGCAGCTGCAGGACGTGTTCACGGAGATGAAGACCTACCAGGACGTCCTCCGCCGCGAGATCATGATGGAGGACATCGAGAAACTTGTCGAGAAGCCTGTGCGCAAGATCTCCAAGTTCGACACCAAGGCCATCGACGAGAAGATCGCCGCCATCGAGGCGGAGATGGAGACCGTCAAGAACAACATAGAGCACATCACAGAATACACCATCGACTGGTTCAAGATGCTCAAGGCGAAATACGGCAAGCCTTTCGTAAGGCAGACCGAAATCACAGCGTTCGAGAGCATAGCCGTCACCAAGGTGGTCAGCAACAACGCGAAACTCTACGCAAACTACGAGGAGGGATTCGTCGGGCTGAACCTCAAGAAGGACGACAACGGCACCTACATCTGCGACTGCTCCGACCTTTCAGAGGTCATCGTCATAGGCAAGGACGGCAAGTACCGCATCACCAAAGTCACGGACAAGGCATTCTTCTGGAAGGACTTGCTTTACGTCGGAGTGTTCAACAGAGGCGATGGCAGAACCATATACAACGTCATCTACCGCGAGGGCAAGAGCAGCGTCTCCTACGCCAAAAGGTTCGCGATCACCAGCGTCACGAGGGACAAGGACTACGACATCACAACCGGCGAGGAAGGCTCAAAGATCCTCTGGTTCAGCGTCAACCACAACGGCGAGGCTGAATCTGTACGAATATACCTGCGTCCGCGTCCGAAGCTGAAAAAGACGCAGATGGAATATGATTTCTCCACCCTTGCGATCAAGGGCAAGGCCTCCAGGGGCAACCTGGTGTCCAAGAACCCTATCGCGCGGATCCAGCTTAAATCCAAGGGTGTCTCCACGATCGGCGGAAAGGACATCTGGTACGACGCTGACATCCAGAAGCTTAACGACGAGCAGCGAGGACAGTACCTCGGTGAGTTCGGCCCGGAGGACAAGGTTCTGGCCATCTTCAAGGACGGCACATTCTACACGACTTCGTTCGATGTCTCGAACCGCTATCAGGGCGATGTCATCAGCATCGAGAAGTTCGACCCGAACAAGACCTACACCGCCCTCTACTTCGATGGAGCAGCCAAGGCATTCTACGTCAAGAGGTTCAGCTTCATCCTGAGCGACAACACGCCGCTGTCGTTCATCGCCCCGGGAGCGAAATCCTACCTTGTGGATATTTCCGAGGACAAGCATCCTCAGTTCCAGGTGATTTTCGGAGGAAAGTACGAGCATCGTGACCCTGAGAACGTTGACGCTGAGGAGTACATCGCAAAGAAGGGTTATTCAGCCAAGGGTAAAAAGTGCCACCAATACGATCTCAAGGAGGTGAAGTTCATCGAGCCTCTGCACAAGCCGGAGGACGACACCGAGGACGAGCCGCTGGACATCATTGAAGATGTGGAGCAAACCGATGAGTCGCAAGATGTCACGTCAACCGAAGCCACCGGAGTCATCAATGACGGTGGACAGACCGGTAGTGCGGCTGCCCTCCTCGGCTCCGGCGACATTCCGGACATCGGTGACATTGATGAGCCTACGCTATTCTAAGGTCAGGCATCCACACCGTTCCAACACAAAGTGGATCCTGTGTCCTTACGAATTGTCACGTTACTATTAATCAACGATCAGTCCCATAGTAATGGCGCCTATGTCACCAACAAACTAATTGAATGCTGATGTCCTGCAATGAGAAAGACATATCCCTAATAGGCTTCATGGGTTGCGGCAAGAGCAGCGTCGGAAAGATCCTCGCTTCGCTGCTCCCTGACTGTCACCAGATCGACCTTGACACCTACATTGAGGAAAAGCAGGGCAAGAATATTCCCGAAATATTCAATGAATATGGTGAAGCGGCTTTCCGCCGGATGGAGCGTGAGGCCCTTGAGGAGATATTCCGTGACCCCGACCGCCCCCGCGCCATCCTTTCCCTCGGCGGCGGCACCGTGACTTCCGGGCAATGCCGTCAGCTGATCCGCCGGCACACCGATTGTTTCTATCTCCGCGCCACCACCGACACCCTCCTGAGTAACCTCGAAGGCCATTCCGAAGGCCGCCCGATGCTGAATCCCACACAACCAGTCGAAGCGCAGTCAACCGAAACATCAAGCGAACGAGAAGCCCTCCGCCACCGCATCGAATCCCTGATGCAAACCCGCTCCCCCCAGTACCTCGCCACCGCCCACCACATAATCGACATCGATGGCCTGAGCTTCGCCCAGATCGCAGAGATTATCAAAGAAGCCGTGGAGACCAACACATTGAATATCAAACGATAGCATATTCATCTTTAGTTGATATCCGCCAAAGACAATTAGCTATTTCATTAATAGTAAAGCAGTTATCCACCACGCGACACCCAGTAGGCGCTGTCGATTAAAAACGGAGGCACCATTGGGGCATTGGATTTGACGAGTTTGCTCCGGAAGTGACCAACCCAGCACTTTGGAATGGAGAGAATCTTCTTGGTTTTGCTCTTATGGAAGTACGCGACCGACTGAAGGAAATCGGCACACAGGGTTAGAATCGTAAATGTTACCGGAACCAAAACAAGAGTAAACGATATGGCTGAGAAGAACAATATCTGATTTTTAGGTTTGTCTTTTTTGTACTCCAGAAGCGTATCTCCTGTACCAATGGGGTGTTTATGTCCATTTGGTACACATAAAGGCCTTCTGCTGTACGACTTCAATCCTGGAAAGTCTGATGTAATATCGCTCATTACGAGGGAGCGATACTGCATACCTAAAACAGCATCTACATGACAATGGTTTAGTATATATTCCAAGTATGAGGATAATCGAACACATAAGAGTAGGTGGCTTCGTCTCCATAAGTGGTAATCACCACTGACACTTGCAGCAGCAAGAACCGAACGGTGAGGAAATATATTCCTAAATGAACTCGTCGCGCTCCTTGATGTCTTTGATACGGAGTTGGAGGGTGGTGTTGCCGCGGTAGTAGTTCTCGACGATGGAGTAACAGATGTCGAACGGGTTGCCGGCTTTGATATAGTCATAGAACTCGGCCATATTGAAGGCTATGGCAGGAATCTGATGGAAAGGCTGCTTTTCGTCGATCAGGTCTAGCTTCATGTGGACTCCACCGGCGCCGACCTTACGGCCGTTGCCACCGTCGGAGACGTTTTCTGTCAGGAAGACAGGATTGGTGTTGCCGGGACCGAAAGGCTGGAACTGCTTCAGGAGACGGAAGAATTTAGGGGTAATCTGGCTGAACTCCAGTTTGGCGTCGATGTCGGTAACCGGAGTCAGCATCTCATCGGTGATCTTCCCGGAGATGAACTGGTCTATTCTGCCGACGAACTCATCCAAGTTGTTCTCCTTCAATGTCAGACCAGCCGCATAGACATGGCCGCCGAAGTTCTCAAGCAGATCCGCGCAACTCTCGATGGCCTCGTAGAGATCGAAACCGGCCACGCTTCGGGCAGACCCGGTGATGAAGCCGTTCGATTTCGTCAGCACGATGGTCGGCTTGTAGAACGCCTCGACAAGACGCGAGGCCACAATCCCTACCACACCCTTGTTCCACGTCGGATTATAAACTATTGTAGCGGCGTCGGTAGAGAGCGCCGTGCCGTTCTGAACCATCTCCAGAGCCTCCTGGGTGATCTCCCGGTCGATGCTCTTACGGTCATTGTTGTTGTCGTTGATCTTCTCGCCGATCATTGTGGCGGTGTGGTCGTCGGAGGCGGTCAGGAGCTCCACGGCCAGGCGGCCGGTCTCCATTCGTCCGGCGGCATTGATCCTCGGACCGATCTTAAACACAATATCATCTATGGTCAGATGCCCGAGTTCCAGCTTCGAAAGGGCCGCCATCGCGTGAAGTCCCTTTCGCGGATTCTCATTCAACTGCTTGAGTCCGAAGTGCGCGAGAACCCTGTTCTCCCCCACCATCGTCACGAGGTCTGCCGCGATGCTGACCACCAGAAGATCCAACAGCGGAATCAAAGTCTCGAACGGAATCCCATATTTCTGTGAATATGCCTGCACAAGCTTGAATCCCACCCCGCAGCCACTCAAATCGTCAAACGGATAGGTGTCATCCTCCCGCTTCGGATCCAGCACAGCCACAGCCGGCGGAAGAGTGTTCTCCGGAAGATGGTGGTCGCAGATAATCACATCTATTCCCTTAGTGGCGGCATATTCAACCTTCTCGTTGGCCTTGATGCCGCAGTCCAAAGTGATTATGAGCCCGAAGCCGTTGTCTCCAGCCCAGTCAATGCCCTTGTAGGACACGCCGTAGCCCTCGTCGTAACGGTCCGGAATGTAGAAATCAACCTTC
>OKUI01000723.1_pt1 | contig 10845 bp, 7 predicted proteins | sample 1606531 | NCBI WGS metagenome assembly OKUI01 (sample SAMEA3882506, study PRJEB24775) | human gut metagenome | biome: human-associated habitat; feature: intestine environment; material: feces | place: Netherlands | collected 2009/2010
AATTCATAAATCAGCGTGGTGTTGAAAATAATATCGGCACTGCTCTGGTACGGGAAGATGTATTTTTCTTCACCCTCACGCACGTCTGCCCAAGTCCTCAGCGTAGTTTCCGCATCATGCGAACGGAATTGACTGTCGCGCACCATGCGGCGCAGCAGACGCATATCGGTAGTACGGATGCGGTTGTACTCGTCAAAAGACATGGGCGTCAGCGCACTGACGTAAATTTTGATTTTATGTTCCGCCGGTACGGACGGTGTCAGCTTTTCATTCAGGCCGTGGATGCCTTCGATAACCAGCACGGAATTTTCCTGCAGCTGCAGCTCATTGCCACGATATTCACGGCAGCCGGTGCGGAAATTGTACTTGGGCATTTTCACTTTTTCGCCTGCCAGCAGACGCTGCAGATGCTCGTTGAACAGCTCCAGGTCGATAGCCTCCAAGCATTCAAAATCATAGCTGCCGTCAGCTTTGCGCGGTGAATCGACACGGTTTTTATAGTAATCGTCCATGGAAATGGCTATCGGACGCAGGCCGTTGACAGCCATCTGAATGCTCAAACGCTGTGCCGTAGAGGTCTTGCCGGAAGAGGACGGACCTGCAATCAGCACCAGCTTCAGCTCATGGTGACTTGCCAGGATATCGGCAATATTGGCCAGCTTCTTTTCATGCAGCGCTTCCGCTACCTGAATAATCTTTTCGGCATAGCCTAAATCAATAATTTTATTGAGCTTGCCCACAGTATTGCAATGAATCATGGCAGACCATTCTTCTGCTTCCTGATAGGCATCGTTAAGGCGCGGCTGGTCTACAAATGGCGGCAGCACCTGCCAGTTGCCGTCGTCGGGGTAATTGATAATCACACCGTCAGCATACGGCAGCAGCTCAAAATGCGGCACATAACCGGCATCCGGGCACATGGGGCCGAAGAGATAACCGGGTACGCCCTCCAGAATGTTAATCGTCAGCACGGTGTCGTCCGGCACCTGAGTCAGCAGCGCCAGGTTATCATCGCTGCAGATGGCGCAGGCCATATCAATAGCCTCGGATTTAGGCAGACGCAGCAGCTTAATAGGCTCCCTGCGTTCTGCCATTTTATGCATATATTCTTCAATGCTGCGAATATCCTCAGCGGTAAGCTTGCGCTCACTGTTATCCTTACAGTAGAGTGCGCTTCCCAGAGAGTTGCGCACCTCCAGATGTACATCGGGATAAAGCTTTTTGGTTGCCGCAATCAGCATAAACAGCAGCGTGCGTACATAAACACGCATGCCTACGGAATTGTTGACTTCCACGAAATCAACAGTGCCGTCGGCAGTAAGCGGACGCTGCAGGTCACATTCCTCACCGTTATAGAGTCCCATAACGATGGGAGAAGCATATTTATCGCTCAATTTTTGAGCTAAAGGCAGCAGAGTGCTGCCCTCCTCTACTTCGATAATTTGTCCATTGGACAACTGCAGCTTAAGCATTTTATTCGCCAACGGCTTGCATTGCAGCGTTGACCTTAGCAGCCATGCCTTTGATTTTCTTCAGAGGTACGGCGCAAACAGCGATACGCACACCTGCAGCCAGAGGAACTGCAAAAATGTTGTCCTCATGCAGCTTTTCGCAGATTGCATCCGGGTTTTTAGCGGGAATAGACAGGAAGAAGCCTGCTACATACGGCAGCATCGGCAGGCCGCATTCTTCTGCTTCCTTGGTGAACAGGTCGGCACGTGCCTTAATCATCTGATAATAGTAATCACGCTCGGCGCAAACCTTGGCCAGCAGCTCGGGATCGCTGTAAATGGTTGCCAGAGTGCGCATAGCCGGACGGTTGATGTTGGACCAGGTTGCACGGCTGGTGTATTGGTTGATAGCAGCGAACTCGTCAATAACGCTCTTGTCGGAGGAAACGCCGATCATAGCGCCGGTACGCTGACCGTACATAGTGAAGCCTTTGGACATGCTGTAGCCGACAATGCAAAGAATGTTGGCAGGCAGACCGGAAAGCTTTTTAAAGATTTTGCGTACTTCTTCTTTTTCGCCGGCATAATCGATATAAGCAACGTCCAGGAAGAACACGATGTTTTTGCCCGGTACGGCAGCCTCCTTCAGAATTGCCAGCACGCCGTCCATATCCTCGCCGCTCAGGCTATAGCCGGTAGGATTGTGTGCAGGAGTATTCAGTAGATACAGCAGGTTATCCTGCTTAGCAAGCAGCTCGTCAACCTTTTCCTTCAAAGCAGGCAGGTTGAATTTGTTGTTTTCGTCCAGCATTTTATAGGTGGTAAAATTACGGCCCATATCCTGGCACAGTACTTTGTAAGCGCCCCAGTACCAGTCGGAGCAGAGCACGGTGTCACCGTTATCGGTGTAGTTCCAGATAGCATGGTGGATAGCACCGGTGCCGCCTGCGGTTGCAACTGCAGAAATGTAGCCTTCCGGACGGGAGTTGCCGAAGGCAGCAGTCAGTACGCAGTCCAGATATTCAGGCAGACCGCTGATAGGTGCGTAAGCAATCATTTCGTTAGTGGAAAGACCGCGGAAAACCTCTTCTACAGTCGGCAGGCAGACAAGCTTTTCCTCCTCGCCTAAAATAGCGCCAATGGTAGCGTTGGTTACGGCATCCTTGCCGTATTTGGCAGCAGCTGCCACTGCAGCAGCGTTAGCACCGAAAATTTTATCTTGGGCAGATTTACCCTTAGCGTGTTTTGCAGCAATACTCATAGTCATAGTTAACTACTCCTTTCAAAATTACAAATCAATTACCGTAGCGCCACTGCCACCGGCCTCCAGCGCCGCCGTCTCCAGCTTCTTGACAAAGCGGTTGGTCGACAGATACGCTGTCAGTCCGGCGCGCAAGGCACCGGTTCCCTTGCCATGGATGAGTCGCAGCTGGCCGATACCGGCAATCAGTGCATCATCAATAGCTTTATCTACAACGGGAATTGCTTCATCCAGCGTCATCCCGCGCAAATCAATTTCCTGTTTGGCACTGCCTGATTTGGCAATGAACATCTGGTGTGCGTAATTGGCAGCAGCATTCTTGCTGAAGCCCTTGCGCTTTTTAGGCGCAGCATCGGTATGCGCAGGCTGTGCCTTGGTAAGCAGGCATTTTTTTGCCGGCACAGTCATTTTCAGGATACCAACCTGCACTGTTACATCGTTGCCGTTGACATCGGTAATAATGCCGTTCTTCCCTAAGGAAACAACAAAGACATTCAGACCCTTCTTGGCTGTCTTGGCTGATAACGGTGCACCCTCCGGTAGCGGTGCGTCCTCGCTCAGTGTTTTGTTGAGCTTCTTGCGCGCTTCCTCTGCCGCCTGCTCCAGGCGCTTTGTATCGAAGTCAGCCTTCATGGAGCGCAGCTCCTTCAGCACTGCTTCGGATTCACGGCGGCTGCGGCGGTAGATTTCGTCCGCCTGCTCACGCGCCTTGCGCAGCATTTCATTCTTACGGCGCTCAAACTCGCTCTTGGAGTACGCCAATGCGTTGCGCAGCTGCTCGCTTTCGCGGCGCAGGTCCTCAATCTCCTTGCTGCCGCTTTCATAACGGCGACGTTCGCTGTCCAGCTCCTGCAGTACATTTTCCATATGCACATGCTCCTGGTTCAGCAGCTCGCCGGCATTTTGGATAATATCCTCAGCCAGGCCCAGACGGCGGCTGATGTTGAAGGCATTACTGCTTCCCGGCACGCCCATCAGCAAGCGATAGGTAGGACGCAGCGACACGGGGTCAAATTCCACGCTGGCATTTTCCATGCCCTCGTGACCGTAGGCAAAGGTTTTCAGCTCGCTGTAATGGGTTGTTACCATCGTCAGCACGCCCTGCTCATGCAGGTGCTCCAGCATCGCCATAGCCAGCGCAGCGCCCTCGTTCGGGTCGGTGCCGGCGCAGATTTCGTCAATCAGCACCAAATCTCCTGCCTTGACCTCGTTTAAAATACTGATTAAATTCGTCATATGCGCAGAGAAGGTTGACAGGCTCTGCTCAATGCTCTGCTCATCGCCGATATCCGCATAAACTGCACGGAACACCGAAAGCTTGGCACTGCTTGCAGGGATAAACAGACCGATTTGCGCCATCAGCGCAAAGAGGCCTACAGCCTTCAGTGCTACCGTTTTACCGCCGGTATTAGGGCCGGTAATCAGCAGCATCGTGAATTTATCGCCCAGCTGTACGTCCAAAGGCACTACCGTATCCTTCGGCAGCAGCGGGTGACGTCCCTGCGCAATTTCTACGCCGCCTGACAATACCAGCATCGGACGTACCGCATGCTGCTCCTGCGCCAGCAAAGCTCTGGCACAGATAACGTCCAGCGTAGTAAAAATTTCCAGCGAAGCCAGCAGTGCCTTCGCCTCCGCGCCCACGTTCTGCGTAAGCTGACGCAGAATACGCTCGATTTCCTCGTGCTCCTCTGCAACATAACGCTTGATATCATTGTTCAGGTTGACAACAGCCAGCGGCTCGATAAACAGCGTTGCACCCGTACCGCTCTGGTCGTGCACAATGCCGGGGAAGTTCATCTTATATTCCTGCTTTACAGGGATAACATATCGGTCGCCGCGCATTGTCACGATATTATCCATGAAATACTTCTGGTTATTGGGGTCATGCAGAATGCTGTCGAGCTTTTCCTTCACGCGGTTTTTTGCAATCTGAATCGCAGTACGCAGACCGCCGAGCTTCGGGGAAGCGTTATCCTTGATTTCGCCATGCTCATCAATCGCACTGCCAATCTGCTTTTCCAAACGGCTGAACTGCGTCAGCTCCGCGCCGTATTCGGCCAGATTAGGCGCAGTTTCCGCATTTTCCGCAGTAAAATCCTTCATCGAAGCAAAGGCCTGCACCGTTGTCTGGATATGCTGCAGCTCCTCCGGCTCCAGCACACTGCCAAGCTCCGCGCGCTTCACATCGGCCGTAATATTGAACGCACCGCCAAAGGGGAAACGTCTGCCTTCATCCAGAATGCGCAGTGCTTCCGCCGTTTCCTCCTGCAGGCGCTTAACCTTACTGAATTCACTTTCAATCTGCAGGGAAATTATTGCCTGCTTGCCTAAAAAGGTTGCGGCCTTGGAGGCCAGCATATTTTTTACTTTATCAAATTCTAATGTCTTTACAGCAAAGCGTGCCATATTTTTTTGCACCTCTAAATCTAAATCATAATATATTATTATAGCATATTTGCAAAGCTTTGTGCTACTGCCTGCAACAGCTATTCCCTCTTACGAGGCTGCATAAAACATAATTTGATTACAGCGCAGGCATCACTTGGCGATAAAAAGCTCACCGTCACGCTCGTAGGCATAGCATTCCTGCTGCAAAATGCGGGCAATGCGCACAAAATCATCTGTTATATCGGCAGCGGTATAGGCCACCAGCAGCTTTTCCGCATAACTGCGTCCCTTATAATAGCCCACGGCATCTTGCACGAAAAAGCCGTCCGTATGCTTATACAGCACCTCGGCAAAATCATCAATTACCTGCTGCCACGGAGCAGGCTTCAAAGCACCGTTCTCATAAACAGCGCAGGGAATATGAAAAACGTATCTGTGCACTAAGGCAACCTCCTTCAACCCTCTTTATCCAAAAACGGCCACCGGCAGACGCTTTGCTGCCAATGGCCGTTTACTTTCTGACTCACTGCAACAGCAGCTCAGAGCTACACTAATTTAGTTTTCGTGATGGCGTTCCTTGTTCTTGCGAACATACTCCATAATAATGCCGGCGGTTTCTTCAATCGCACGGTTGGAAACGTTGATAATCTGGCAGTGCAGACGGCGCATAATGCCCTTAGCATAAGCCAGCTCATCATCAATACGCTTCATATCGGCATAAGTCGCAGTATCGGACAGGCCCATGGTTTTCAGGCGCTCGCTGCGGATTTCGTTCAGCTTAAACGGGTCAATCAACAAGCCGATAATCTTATACGGTGGCACCTTGAAAAGCTCTTCAGGAGGAGCCAGCTCCGGTACCAGCGGCACGTTGGCAACCTTAATCTGCTTGTGTGCCAGATACATACTCAGCGGAGTTTTAGAGGTACGGGAAACGCCGATAATAACAACGTCCGCCTTCAAAAGACCCAGAGGATTTTTGCCATCATCGTATTTAACAGCAAATTCCACAGCCTCAACACGCTTGAAGTATTCGTGGTCCAGAGAGTGAATCAGGCCGGCCTGATTTTTCGGCAGCAAACCGGTAGACTTTTCGATGGATTTCAGCATCGGTCCCAAAACGTCAACTACCTCAACATCACTGCTCATAGCCTTGTCCGCCATATGCTCGCGCAGCTCCGGCGATACGATTGTATAGCAGATAACCGCATTATTTGTTGCAGCCTCTTCTACAATTTTATCAATCTGTTCCTTGTCCTTTACGTAAGGAACACGGATAACATCAAATTTTTCTTCTACGAACTGACTGGTGGTTGCCTTAACTACGGACTCCGCAGTTTCACCAATAGAGTCAGATACAGCATAAATAACCGGATTAAGCTTCGTTATTATGATAATTACCCCCCTTACCCTCAGCCAGATCTACCAGCAGACGAGTAAAATTAGTTTTTGTAATACGTCCCAGAACCTGATACATGCGCTTCTTTTCATCAATGATTTTTACTACCGGCAGACAGTCGATTTCATTGTCAATCAGTCTGCGAGCTGCCGAAGCGGCAGGCTCATCCGGAGTAGCTACGATGATTTTGGAAATCGGCGTCATTACCATGACCACGGGAATATCACGCAAATCATTATTATTGATAGCAGCCTTCAGTAAATCCTTTCGCGACAAAATGCCGTTCAGCATGCCTTCCTCATCCAGCACGAACACCGTTCCGACATCCTCAAGGAACATGGTAACAACTGCTTCGTAGGCGCTCTTGTCATGTTTAATCGCTACCGGTACCGACTGCAGATCCTGCACAGTAATAGCAGAAATTTCTTCCATCAGCATACCCAAAGTATTTTTACCGGTATAAAAATAACCAACCTTAGGTCTTGCATCAAGAATACCGCCCATAACAAGGATTGCCAGATCACTGCGCAAGGCAGCGCGGGTTACATTCAGCCTTTCGGCTATATGCTCGCCGGTAATAGGTCCGTCCAGACGTACAATTTCAGCAATTTGCTTCTGCCTGTTGCTTAAAGCTATGATCTTCACACCCTTTCTGTCTAATACAATAGTCTATAATATAGGTATAGTATACACTATTAACAGAAAAAATGCTAGATTACGTCACAAATAATTTCTGCAAAATTTAGCTGTATAGCTTAAATTTCTAATTGTGTTATTTTTATCTGCGCCCCTTATCCTGACCGTGACCGCTGGGAATGTAATAGCGCGTTCCCACCAGCTCATCCGGCAGGTACTGCTGCTCCACCCAGCCTCCGGGGAAATTGTGCGGATACTTGTAATCTATGCCATGTCCCAGCTTGGCGGCACCGGGATAATGCGCGTCACGTAAATGCTTAGGCACACTGCCGCAGTTGCGGCTGCGCACATCAGCACGCGCCTTGGCAATGCCCATATAGGCTGTGTTGCTCTTGGGTGCGTTGGCAATATAGCACACTGCCTCCGCCAACGGTATCTGTGCCTCAGGCCAGCCGACAAAATCGGCAGCCTGCGCCGCAGCGTTGGCTACCACCAGTGCCTGCGGGTCCGCCAGACCTACATCCTCCGCCGCACAGATAACAACGCGACGCGCCACAAAGCGCACGTCCTCGCCACCCTCAATCATGCGCGCCAGATAATGCAGCGCTGCATCCGCATCGCCGCCGCGCATGCTCTTGATAAAGGCGCTGATGATATCGTAATGCTGGTCACCCTTCTTATCGTAACGCTGCAGCGCCGTACCGATAACGCTGCGCAAGGTTGCCACCGTCAGCACACGCTCGCCCTCCTCCGGCAGCATGAACTCGGCCTGCTCCAGAATGTTCAGCGCACTGCGGGCATCACCTGCCGCAAAATCGGCAATAATCCTCAGCGCCTCAGGCTCCGCCTTAAAGCTGTTGCCAAAACCACGCTCCGAATCGGCAATCGCTCGCTCCAAAATCTGCTGAATCTGCGGTGCCTGCAGCTTTTCCAAACGCACCACCTTCATACGCGAAAGCAACGGCGAATTTATTTCGAAGAAAGGGTTTTCGGTAGTAGCACCTATGAGCACTATCATGCCGTTTTCCACATAGGGAAGCAGCACATCCTGCTGCGCCTTGTTGAAGCGATGAATCTCGTCGATAAACACGATAGTACGGCCGCGTCCGTTGCGCCTGTCCTCCTGCGCCTTGGCGATAAGCTTGCGCAGCTCTGGCACACCGCTGGAAACGGCGTTGATGGCCTCGAACTTTTCGCCGGTAACGTGTTCCCGGAGGTCCGTAAAAGAGTACGGACTGCAGTACATCACGCTCAATCATGCGGCGCAGCGGACTGCCTGCGCCCACGGCGCTCTCCTGCCCTACAAAGTCACTGAGGCGCTCCGGACGCATACGGTCAGCCAAGGGCTTTGTCTGTCGCTTTTCAGTTTCAAATAAATTACCGAATAGATTTTCCATCGCTCTTTACCTGTATCTTTCTGTGACGAAAATTATCTCATAAAAAAATTAATCCCCACAATGCCGTCCAGCTCCGTGTTTTGAACCTGCATGTGCAGGTGGGTGCCTTCCCTACCAATCGCAAACGTCCACTCAAAGGAGGCATGTTTTTGAAAGAAGGAGTATCAGGCTCCCTAGGTTAGAGTGTTGGCTCAAAACCTTTGGAGCAATGTAACGAACATCGCAGGGGTATAATTAACAACTATTCTTCAATTGTCTTTAACTTCTATCGACATACATATAATACCAAAAATGGAAGCGTTTTTCAACGCTTCCATTAAAAATTTTTGAATATTTATTTTGCTTTATCCTCTTGACAGAAGCAGGCTAAAGTGCTTATTTGTCTTCTTTGTCCTTCTTCATCAGCAGGCTGGTTTTGATGTGCAGCTCACGCAGCTGTTTTTCATCAACATCGTTAGGAGCCTGAGTCATCAAATCGGATGCGCTCTGAGTTTTCGGGAAAGCAATTACGTCGCGGATAGAATCGCGCTGAGCCATAATCATGATCAGACGGTCAAGGCCGAATGCCAGACCACCGTGTGGCGGAGCACCGTATTCGAATGCGTTCATCATGAATCCAAACTTCTCTTGTGCTTCCTCATCGGACAGGCCGATAGCTTCGAATACCTTCTTCTGTACGTCACGGCGATGGATACGGATGGAACCGCCGCCGATTTCGGTGCCGTTCAGAACCATATCATAAGCCTTCGCATATACCTTGCCGGGGTTAGTCAGCAGCAGCGGCAGGTCCTCGTCACGCGGAGCGGTGAACGGATGGTGCATTGCAACATAACGTTTTTCTTCCTCGTTGTACTCGAACATCGGGAAGTCAACAACCCAGGTGAAGGCCAGCTTATCCGGATCAATCAGACCACGGCGTTTAGCCATTTCGATACGCAGTGCGCCCAGAGAAGCAGCAACTACAGACGGTTTATCGGCAACGAAGAGCAGCAGGTCACCTGCTTCAACTTCAGCAGCTTTTTTGATTGCTTCGATGTTTTCATCGCTGAAGAATTTAGCGATGGAGGATTTTACGCCGCCTTCTGCCGGGAATTGCAGCCAAGCCATACCCTTAGCACCATAGATGCCGCAGAATTTAACGAGCTCATCCAGCTGACGACGCGGAATATCTGCATAACCCTTAACGTTAATGCATTTTACCTGACCGCCGTTAGCGATAACATTGTTGAATACCTGGAAGGTGCAGCCTTGAACAGCTTCGCTGACATTTTTCAGCTCCATGCCGAAGCGCAGGTCCGGTTTATCGCTGCCGAAACGATCCATAGCATCGTCCCAAGTCAGACGTTGGAACGGAATTTGGATATCCTTGCCCAGAGCACCCTTGAAGATGTGGTGGATTAAGCCTTCCATCAGCTCCAGAATTTCGTCAACCTCCATGAAGGACATTTCCATATCCAGCTGGGTGAATTCCGGCTGACGATCGGCACGCAGATCCTCATCACGGAAGCAGCGTGCGATTTGGAAGTAACGCTCCATACCAGCTACCATCAGCAGCTGTTTGAAGATTTGCGGAGATTGCGGCAGTGCATAGAACTTGCCGGGGTTTACGCGGCTCGGAACGAGGTAGTCACGAGCACCCTCCGGAGTGGATTTGCACAGCATCGGAGTTTCAATCTCGAGAAAATGATTATCATCAAGATAGTCGCGCATCAGCTTAGCAACTTTATGACGCAGAATCAGGTTGCGCTGCATTTCCGGACGGCGCAGGTCCAGATAACGGTATTTCAGACGCAGGTTTTCATCAGTATCAATGCCGTCTTTAATGTAGAACGGAGGAGTTTTAGCACCGTTCAGCACTTCGATATCATGTGCCAGTACTTCGATAGTACCGGTAGGAATGTTTTCGTTGATGGTGTCCTCATCACGCAGACGTACCTTACCAATTACTTTGATAACATATTCGTTACGGATGTCTTCGGCAGTTTTGAAGCTGCTGCCTGCGCTTTCGGGATCGGCAACAACCTGCACGATACCGCTGCGGTCACGCAAATCGATAAAAATCAATCCGCCGTGGTCACGTCGTTTAGCAACCCAGCCGCACAGTACAACCTGTTCGCCGGCTTGCTCCTTGGTCAGCACACCACAATGGTGGCTGCGTTTTTCATTAATCATCTTTAGCACCTCTACTTATAAAGTATTGAAATAACTAATAATATCATTAACAGCGATTTCATGTTGCTCGCTTGTTGCCATGTTACGCACAGTAACGGCATTACGGCTGAGCTCATCCTCGCCAAATATTAACACTTGCTT
>OKUI01000727.1_pt1 | contig 10818 bp, 7 predicted proteins | sample 1606531 | NCBI WGS metagenome assembly OKUI01 (sample SAMEA3882506, study PRJEB24775) | human gut metagenome | biome: human-associated habitat; feature: intestine environment; material: feces | place: Netherlands | collected 2009/2010
ACCTTTTTTGTTCCAAAATATTTTCAGACACAAACAGCAGCCGGACCCCTCTCCCGGATCCGGCTGCCGTTTGTCCTGTATCGTATGCTTTTATTCTGCAGTGCTTGAAGACGTCGAAGCAGTGCCTGTGCTGCTTGTCGATGTCGTTTCGGTACTGCCTGATGTCGTGCTGTCAGACGTTGTACTGTCCGTTGTTGTGCTGTCGGTTGTTGTTCCGTCGGTGGAATCGGTAGAAGTGCTGTCGACGGTCATGGTGTACATGTCTGCGTCCGTTACTTCAAGCTTTTTCCAGTTGGATGCGACCTTGATATCGCTCTCCTTTACCCATCCATCCAGTGTATCGTTGTACTTATCCGATTTGCGGTTGGAAATGATGGTCTGTCTTCTGGACTCGGTTTTATCCTCGTCGAATGCTTTATCTACACGGATCACATAATATGCATCGTCGCCTTCGATGACACCGTCATAATACTCGCCATCCTTCAGCTTTGCTGCTTCTTCCGCTACTTTATCTCCAAGAGAACAGGTATCGTCATCGTCTTTCTCCGATCCGGTTCCAAAGGATGTCTCGGAAGAGGTCAGATATGAAACTTCAGAGGAGGAATCGCTGTCGGAACTGCTCGATGTGCTCGCGCTTGAAGCGTCGGATGCGCTTGTGTCGGAAGCATCGGAAGAAGAACTGCTCTCATCGGAGCCATCTGCAGAATCGGTGGAATCTGCGGTATTCTCCGCATTTAACTGATCGTTCAGCTCCTTGCGCAGATCAGTAAACGATGCGGTTGCCGGATCCTCAGACTCTTTTAAGAGATCCAGGAATCTCTGTGCGATTTCTTTCTTTGCCGCTTTTTCCTCGTCCGTCAAATCAATCGTTTTTCCATCGTCATCCTTCTCGGTTCCTGCTGTGGATACCGTGATGTAGCTGATGGAGGTCTGCTTTGCCTCTTCATCGGATACCTCGGTATCTACATCTGCGATGATCGGATCATAAATTTTGGTCTGAATAACATACAGCTCCAGTGCATCCTGGATGTCCTCAACGGTTGCGTGCAGCTTTTTCATCACATCGTCACCGTTCTTATCTGCGAATGCCTGTGCAGCCTCTTTCGCCTGCTGTTTTTCCTCGTCTGTCAGGGAAATTCCGTATTCCTCTGCGTGCTGCCGCATCAGAAGCTCTTTTTCGATCGTATCAAGAGACTGCTCCTTGAACGTTTCCCCGGTAGTCTTTCCATCGTCGCCTTCCTTGTCGTACATCTCAGACGGCATCTGCATTCCGTACATCGAGTACATCTTGGAATAATAATTGTACATGGTTGCCTGCTGATATCTCAGCATGAAATTTGCCTGTCCGAGTGTAATCGACTCGTCATTTACAGTAATTGCCGTTTTTGTTCCGTCCACATTGTCGGAACCGCAGCCAGTCAGTCCCATCGCTGCCATCGAAGCACTCAGCATAACGCAGACTGCTTTTGCTTTTAAATTTTTCATTACTTCCTCCTCATGCAGGACGAAATGTATGCTCAAAAAGAGTTTTTCTTTTTACACGTTCGAATTTCCGGTCCTGCATCGATTTTTATAAACGCTTTTTCTATTATACCCTTTTTGCTGATACAGGGCAACTTTTTTCTTCCCTGTTCACGCCTTTTTCACACGATTTTGGGGGTATGCGAGTGTTTCACTCCTGCGTGATCTGCAGCAGATCTTCCACCAGTGCATGGCTCTTCTCCAGCAGATCGATCTTTTCCTTTGAATTTCTCCGCCGCGGCGTGTAGACAAACGCCAGCGACTCCATCTGGAATTTCAGTTCGTCGCGGTATTTCTGCAGCAGCTCCGGAATCCGCGCCACATCGATTTTTGCATGCTGCTGTAAGGTGACGCGTACCGAATCGCCCATCTGTTTCAGCTCCGTCACATACGCACAGTGCGCCAGCGCTTTCAGTTCTGCGACAGCCAGAAGATTCTGTACATTTTTCGGCGGTTCCCCGAAGCGGTCGGTCAGCTCCTCCGTCATGTCCTCATACTCTTCCTTATTTTCAATCGCCGCAATTCGCTTATAGGTGTCAAGCTTCAGAGCCTCGTTGCTGATGTAGCTGTCTGGAATATAGGCACTGACATTCAGATCGATCGTTGTCTCGAACGCCTCTGCCGGTGCGATGCCCTTCGCCTCCTGGACAGCCTCTGCGAGCATTTTACAATAGAGATCGTATCCAACCGATTCCATATGCCCAGACTGCTCCGCGCCCAGCAGATTTCCGGCGCCTCGGATCTCAAGGTCACGCATCGCAATTTTAAAGCCGCTTCCCATCTCCGTAAATTCACGGATCGCATGGAGACGTTTCTCCGCTACTTCTTTTAGCATCTTGTTTCTGCGGTACATCAAAAATGCGTAGGAAGTCCGGTTCGACCGTCCGACGCGGCCGCGGAGCTGATAGAGCTGTGACAGTCCCATCTGGTCGGAATCATGGATAATCATGGTATTGACATTCGAAATATCGAGTCCTGTCTCAATGATCGTTGTTGACACGAGCACATCGATCTCTCCGTTGATAAATCCGTACATGATCTTCTCGAGCTCGCGCTCCTTCATCTGCCCGTGCGCAAAGCCTACATTTGCATCCGGCACGAGCTTCTGGATCGTGTTCGCCATATCCGCAATCGACTGGACACGGTTATAGACATAGTAAACCTGCCCGCCCCGCGCAAGTTCACGGTTAATCGCCTCGCGAACCATTTCTTCATTGTATTCACAGACAAAGGTCTGGATCGGCTGTCGATCCTGCGGTGCTTCCTCGAGCACACTCATATCCCGGATGCCGATCAGGCTCATGTGCATGGTACGTGGAATCGGCGTCGCCGTCAGTGTCAGAACATCCACATTTTTTTGCAGCTGTTTGATTTTTTCTTTATGCGTCACGCCGAACCGCTGCTCCTCATCGACAATCAGAAGGCCAAGATCTTTGAACTTCACATCCTTTGAAAGAACGCGGTGTGTTCCAATGACAATATCCACGAGTCCTTTTTTCAGATCCTCCAGCGTTTTTTTCTGCTCTGCCGGCGTGCGGAACCGGCACAGAAGATCAACGCGCACCGGAAAGTCCTTCATGCGCTCAACGAACGTATTGTAATGCTGCTGTGCCAGAATGGTGGTCGGAACGAGGTAGACGACCTGTTTGCTCTCCTGTACTGCCTTGAACGCTGCACGGATTGCAACCTCGGTTTTGCCGTATCCGACATCGCCGCAGATCAGGCGGTCCATAATACGGCCGCTTTCCATATCCGCCTTTGTCGCCTCGATCGCCGCAAGCTGATCGTCCGTTTCCTCAAACGGAAACAGTTCCTCAAATTCCTTCTGCCAGATTGTATCCTTTCCAAACTGATAGCCGGATGACGCCTGCCGCTCGGCATACAGCTTCACAAGATCCTGTGCGATATTTTTTACCGCATGGCGAACCCGTGTTTTCGTCTTATTCCATTCCTGACCGCCGATCTTATTCAGCTTCGGCACCTTTGCGGCTTCGCCGGACGCATACTTCTGCAGCGTATCGAGCTGGGTGGCCAGCACATAGAGGTTCGATCCGCCCGCATACTCGATTTTCATATAATCACGCGTTACGCGATCCATCTCAATTTTCTCGATACCGCGGTAAATACCAAGACCGTGGCTCTCGTGCACGACATAGTCACCGATCGATAGATCCGCAAAATTCTGGATTTTCTGACCGGAATACTCCGATTTCTTCCGGTTTTTCTTCTTCTCTTTTCCAAAAATATCCGTCTCTGTGATCAGCACAAATTTCTGCATCGGATATTCAAAGCCTCTGCGGGCCGCGCCGTGGATCAGCATGACCTCGCCCGGTTTCAGAACACGCTCCTCATTCTCGCTGTAGAAGGCCGGAATTTCCTCATTCTGCAGGTCCTCCGCCAGATGCTGCGCTCTCGTCCGCGACGGACTCGCCAGTACAATACGGTAACCCGCTTTTTTCCAGGATTTCAGATCTTTTACCAGAAGCAGGAACTGATTGTTATACGAATTGACCGATTTCACCGTCACACCGAACTCATCGCGGATGTTCCACTCGCCCTTCTGCGGCTCCATCAGCGATACGGCAACACAGCCGCGGCGGTTCAGTTTTGCCACAAGCTCCGCCGTACTGCACATCAGCTTCGCCTGTCCCGGCAAGAGGTATCCCTTTTCGAGACGGTGGCTCACGCTCTCCTGAAACTCTGCTTCCAACGCATCGGCACACTCGATGATGCGGTTCGGCTCATCGAGGAAAATGCGGCTGTTCTCCGGCAGATACTCAAGAAACGAGACGGTCTCCGGATAAAAATAATGAAGATACTGCTCCGCTCCCTGCAGAATTTCGCCTTCTCCGATCTGGTCGCAGATTTCCTCTGCTGCATGGCGGATCCTTGCCGCTTCCTCTGTCATCATTTTGTCGCGGAATTTTGTGTTTTGCGCTTTCGCCTCTTTTTTTATAGCTTTTACGCCGCGCGCAATCGTGTCCTCTGTTAAAATCAGCTCCGATGCCGGATAGATTGTGATTTCCTCGAGGTTTTCAATCGACCGCTGGCTCTCCGCATCGAAGCTTCGGATGGAATCAATCTCATCGCCCCAGAGTTCAATCCGGATCGGGTTCTGTTCCGTCAGCGGATAAATATCGAGAATGCCGCCGCGGACGGAAAACTGGCCGGTCGACTCCACCTGAAAGGTACTCTCATAGCCGAGCCGCACCAGCTCTTTTCTTATTTTATCCAGATCGAGTTCGCTGTCATTGCGCAGATGGATACAGTGCTTTTCAAACACGTCAAGAGGCAGAAGAAAGTCCATACATCCCCCTACACTGGTGATGATGGTAACTTCCTTCCGCTCAAGAAGTGCCTGGATGACCTGAAGCCGCTGCCGGATCAGCAGATTTCCGTGAATGTCTGCCTGATAGAAAATCAGGTCCTTCGCCGGATAATACAGCGTCTCCGCATCGTACAGCCGGTAATCCTCATATAATTCTTTTGCTTTTAATTCATTTTCCGCGATCAGAAGCCGCACCGGGGCATCCTCGGAGAGACCTGCGATCATGTGGGCTTTCTGGCTTTCCAGACAGCCCGAGATCACCGTCACACCTGCGGTTCCTTTTTTCAGATCACGGAACAGCTCGTCAAAACGGGCAATTTCTTTGATCGGTTCTAATAACGCTTTCATTTTCCTTACTCTGCCGGGTTTGCAGATTTGCGGTTATACTCGTTCATGGCTGCGTCCACATCCCCGTTCAGCATCTGCTCGATTGCTTTTGCCGCATGCTCGATCGCCAGATTTACAAGGGGACGTTCGTCTTTCGTAAACGGACTTAACACGTAGTCCGCCAGATCCCAGTTTTTCGGTTTCTCACCGACGCCGATCTTCACACGCATAAAATGGTCGGTGCCAAGATTAGCGATGATGTTTTTGATGCCATTGTGGCCGCCCGCGCTTCCTTTTTTGCGGATACGGATCTGTCCCGGCGCCAGGCTGATATCATCGTAAACCACGATCAGCTCGCTCTCCGGATCCACTTTGTAATAGTTCACCAGCTCCCGAACGGACTCGCCGCTCAGATTCATATACGTCATCGGCTTTGCAACGATAACCTTCTGACCTGCGATCATGCCTTTTCCGAACAGAGCCTTGTGGCCTGTACCGGAGGAAGGGATCTGATATTCATCGATCAGATAATCGATGGTATCAAATCCGACATTGTGCTTCGTCCCTTCGTACTGGCGCGTTGGATTTCCCAGACCTACTATAATATACATAAATTCTCCTGTCATCAGACCATTTTCCGGCGCAGTTTTTGTTCACGTCACGGTCAAAACGGATATTCTCCATCCACTTCGCTACTTGCGCATAACCGAATAGCTGCTTCGCCGCACCGAAAAATGATATATTGTTTTTCCATCTGTCATAAAGAAAGAACACGAACAAAAGAGCAGCCTTTTTCCTGCTCTTTTATTCGCTGAAATGCTTCGTCAATGTTTAGTTAAAGTATACCAGCTCGCTCTCCGGCTTTTTGGCCGGTTTGATTTCTTTTGCATACAGAACCGGGCCTTCGCCGTCGTAAACCTTCATATAGCCCCATTTTACCGTTGCAGTCACGTCAACCCAGGAACCCATTACGAGAGATTTGGCGCTTGCGCATTTGCAGACATAGCCGATAAAAGAAGTATCATCTGCACAGCAGGTCATTGCCATACGGCCCGGAACAAAGAAATCGGCTCCGACATCCTTGCTCTTTAATACCATACCGCGGAAATGAACAGTCTTGCCCTCGTAACGCTCCGGGTTGTCGCCCATATCGACATACCAGATTCCGTAATCGGCGTCATCAATCTCGATCACATCGGCATCGGTATCAAACGGCATCTGATCCTCAAAAATGTTGTCAATTTCGCCTTCTTCATTCTCAAACAGAACGTCGCACGCCTGGTTGACTACTTTGATGCTGCGGCGGAATGCCGGAAGCGGATCTTCCGGACGACAGCGGTTGAACATAACCATATCCGCATTTTGTGCCATCTCCATGAAAACAGATTTCATATTCTGCATATAAATCTGGAAGCAGCTTGCATCGACCGTCACAATCTCCTGTACAATGCCCCAGCCGCGCGGCAGCTCCATTTCTTCCAGTTTTTTTACACTCCAGAGCGGATTGTATTCCAGAATAATACGCTCCGGGCGATATTTACGGTTCAGTTTTTTCAGGTAATCTAAAGTAAACTGCTCCGGTCCTTCTACGATTTCCAGTACTGTATTGTGTTTGAGCAGTTCTTTTTCGTCATACTCTACCTCACCTTCTTCGGTTGTGATCAGAAGGGTCGGTCCGTCGATCTGGAAATAGTCCTGTGCTACGGTAAAATTGATAAAAGAGGTTTTTCCACTCTCCAGAAATCCTGTTATGAGATAAATCGGAATTTCTACTTCGTCTTCTTCGTACATTTTGTACCTCCGTTGTCTTTGACGTACTCCCGGAATCTTTCTTCACTTGCTTTTGCGGCTGAGATTCCGGGCGTACCTTTTGCTTTGTCTCTAAATCAAGAAAAAAGCTGCCACATCGGATTTTGTTTCTGATGCGGCAGCTTCACTACAGTTCACAGGTACCCTGCGGACCGTAATTTTCGCAGCTACTTTGTATTTTTACAGTCCGAACAGCTCTGCCAGCTTATCTTCTGCTAATTTGGAACCGATGACACAGATTCTTCCGGTGAATTCCGGTGCTCCGTCACGTACTTCGTACTCTTCCGGAACCATATCGAAATAGATCCACTGTCCATCGGCGCCTGCTACCATACCTTTGGCACGAAGAACCATACCATAAGCGGTATCCTCGGAAAGTTTCTTTAAGATGCCTTCGATCTGCTCTTTGGTGAAGGTCTTCACAGTCTCCTGACCCCAGCTTGTGAAAACTTCGTCTGCGTGATGATGGTGATGATGATCATGACCGCATCCGCACTCGTCATCGTGGTGATGATGATGCTCATGGTCGTGATCATGGCCGCAGCAGCACTCGTCGTGGTCATGATGATGGTGATGATGCTCTTCCTCTTCTACCTGCGCAAGGTTGATGATGGCACCTTCCATCGTATCGAGTACTTTCTTACCACCCAGTACTTCAACCGGTGTGGTAATAATGTGTGCTTCCGGATTCAGTTCGCGGAGCATTTTTACAGCTGCCTCTACTTTTTCCGTATCGGCTTTATCGGTACGGCTCAGGATGATGGTTCCTGCGCTCTTTACCTGATTCTCGAAGAATTCGCCGAAGTTTCTGAGATACATTTTGCATTTCATAACGTCGACTACGGTTGTTGCGGAATTCAGGGCTACGCCTGCTTCTTTTTCTACACCGTCTACAGCCTTGATGACGTCGGAGAGTTTACCTACGCCGGACGGCTCGATGATGATGCGGTCCGGGTGATATTTGGTGATAACGTCTTTTAACGCTGCGCCGAAGTCTCCTACAAGAGAGCAGCAGATGCAGCCGGAGTTCATTTCACGGATTTCGATACCGGCATCTTTTAAGAAGCCTCCGTCAATTCCGATTTCGCCGAATTCGTTCTCGATCAGGACAACCTGCTGGCCTTTCAGTGCGTCTCCGAGGAGTTTTTTGATCAGGGTTGTTTTTCCTGCGCCCAGGAAACCTGAAATAATGTCTATTCTTGTCATTGATTTAACCTCTTTATCTTGTTGATTCCGTTTATAGTTAGCTGCAAAAGGGCCGAAGTTTATCCTCCGCCCCACACTCACGCTTATTATAGCAACCATAGAACAAAAAATCAAGAGAATTTCCCTTGCTTTTTCTGCATTTCACCATTATAATATATTACATGTCTTTTCTACTTTAACGCGTTGAATGGACAAATCATTTTACCTATGAATGGGGGATTTTTTTATGAGTGGAACGAAAGAAAAAAAACTCAATCTGCCACAGTCACTGCTTTTGCTGCTGCTGATCATCGTATCCGTCGCAGTCTGTATCCGCCTGAAAACCGGCGGTCCTATGATCGGCCTGTTTGCAAGCTGGATTTTTATCTATCTGTTTTGTAAGATTTTCGGTATTTCTTACGCCAACATCGTTGCCGGCGCATACGATGCCATCCGTATGGTCGTCCCGACGCTCTGCCTTCTGATGGCCATCGGTGTCATGATCGGCACCTGGCTGCAGAGTGGCACCATTGCCACCATCATTTCCTGGGGCTTAAAAATGATTAACCCGTCCTGGCTGCTGCCTCTGGCGCTGCTGTTCTGCTCCATTTTGAGTATTGTAACCGGTACTTCCTATGGTTCCGTCGGAAGTGCAGGTGTTGCCATGATGGCGATCGGAAACGCCATGGGTATCCATCCTGGCATGGTAGCCGGTGCTGTCATCTGCGGTGCCATGTTCGGTGACAAATTAAGTCCTCTTTCCGATACCACAAACCTTGCTCCGGCCGTTGCAGATGCCAAACTTGGCGATCATATCCGCTCGATGCTCTGGACCACCCTTCCAACGTATGTGATTACCTTAATTCTTTTTACTATTCTCGGTTTCCAGCAGACCAGCGGAAGCTATACCGAGGGAAGCATTACCGTTTACATCGATGCTTTAAACGGTGAATTCCAGCTCGGATGGATTACCATGATCCCTGCCATCCTGATTATTGTATTGCTCCTCTGCAAAGTAAATGCGATTTCTGCACTTGGTCTTTCCAGCTTCGCCGCCGGATTTGTTTCCTATTTTGTGCAGCACGATACTCTGCAGGGCATCATCCGCACAGCTTACAACGGTTACACAACCGCAATCGAAGAACCGGTATTACAATCCATCTTAAACCGCGGCGGCATGGGAAGCATGCTCCAGTACGTAGCCATTATCTGCTTTGCTGTCGGCATGGGCGGCATGCTGGAAAAACTCGGTGTACTGGATCACATTCTTCAGGCGATTGTAAAGAGAATCAACAGCGATGGAAGTATGATCCTGGCAACGATGATTGTCGGTTACGTGACCAGCCTCATCAGCTGCTCCCAGCCGATGGCACACGTTCTGACCGGCCGTCTGATGGCACCTGTCTTTCAAGAGCGCAAGGTTGCACCGGAAATTCTTTCCCGCTGCCTCGAAGACTCCGGAACTATGGCTGGTCCTATGATTCCATGGCATGGCTACGGCGTATACATGGCCGGCACACTTGGTGTTGCATGGTCGGCATTTTTCCCATACTTATTCCTGCTTTACCTGACCCCGGTTTTCAGTATTTTCTATGGATTTACCGGAATTTCCATTAAGCATCTTCCGGAAACCAAAAACAATGAATCAAAAGAAGAGAAATAAGGCAAAAACAGAAATCGTAACAGGAAATCATAAACAGAAACAAAAAAAGAAAAGGAAAAGAGAAAGAATGCATACAAAACTTGTTCTTCTCGGGACCGGCACACCAAATGCGTGTCCGAATGCCAACGGACCTTCCTCCGCTGTCGTGGTCGGTGACCGTGCTTATCTGGTAGATTTTGGCCCTGGCGTTGTCCGCCAGGCCTCAGCCGCCTATTTTAACGGCGTGGATGCCCTGCGGCCGGATCTTCTGACCGTTGCCTTCTGTACGCACCTTCACACAGACCATACTGCAGGATACCCGGATCTGATTTTTACTCCGTGGGTGCTGGAGCGCCCGGTTCCACTGAAAGTTTTCGGGCCAAGGGGCTTACAGCATATGACCGATCATATCTTACAGGCCTATGAAACCGACATTGATTTCCGAATTCACGGTTTCGAAAAAGCAAACGAATCCGGCTACCGCGTTGAGGTAACAGAAATTGAATCCGGCATTGTCTACCGGGATGACCTGGTTACGGTGGAGGCTTTTCCGGTCAGCCACGGAACACTGGAATGCTACGGCTATAAATTCACCACACCGGACCGCACAATCGTCATCACCGGCGATACCGCTCCGCTGGATCTCGTGGCAGAAAAATCGAAAGGCTGTGATATCCTGCTGCACGAAGTGGAATACGCCGCCGGAATCTCCTGCCGCGAACCAAAATGGCAGAAATACCACCAGGAAGTGCATACCTTAAGCACTGATCTGGCCTGGGTAGCAAAAAAAGCAAATCCGAAACTGCTCGTTACGTATCACCGGATTTACCATATGAATGTACAGGATAACCACAAAAACCTTGCCGCCGAGATGGCATGGCGCGATACTGCGATACTGGATGAAATCCGGGATGCAGGGTATGACGGATATGTCGTGAACGGAAAAGACCTGGATGTATTTTAACCGAATCAAGCAAGTCCCAACCCACTGCTTATTGCTTCACGC
>OKUI01000729.1_pt1 | contig 10791 bp, 9 predicted proteins | sample 1606531 | NCBI WGS metagenome assembly OKUI01 (sample SAMEA3882506, study PRJEB24775) | human gut metagenome | biome: human-associated habitat; feature: intestine environment; material: feces | place: Netherlands | collected 2009/2010
CGGAACAAGGCCGATAGAAGTACGGCTGCCTGTTGCTACATAAGCAGAGGCATGGGCACTGATTTTTTTCGTATAGCGCTTATAGCCCTCAGGAGTATAGACGCTCATCGCCATACCCTTGCGGATAACCTTTGTTTCCGGCTCAATCAGCACATGACGTGTCAGCTCCTGTACGGAATGACTGCCATCACCGTTTTTCACCTTTTTGGAAATAACCTTCGCTGTACCGGCCTTGCCTTCAACATGTATCTTTTCCGTACCGAAGTTCAGACTGTAATCGTCCTCATACTTCACCGGAATATCTACACTCGCTTCACTGAATTGCAGCTCCTCATCGGCATTCAAAATATAAACCTGCATGCCTTCCTTAAACGGCTCATGCACATCCGGATAAACACGCTCCTTTTTGTAGGAGATGCCCAAATCCTTCAGCGCCTCGCCTACAGTCGGCTTGCAGCTTTTGTATTCTACCGTTTCATTGCCACGGATAACAGTAAAGGGCTTGCCGCGCAGTACCTCAATCACACTGCCGTTCTGTACCCTTTTGGTATTCTGCAGCTTCCAGCCATCGCCCTTCTCCAGGACAATGCCTGCCTCCTGCAAAATCTTACCTGGCTTTACTGCATTAGTACGCACTTCCTTGGTCTGACCATCATAAAGAATCGTCACCTGCTGTGAAATATCAAAACCGGTCAGGAAGGGTACCATCAGCATAAGGATAACGGCAGATAATAAACAATTTAAATGTAATCTGCATATATGCTTAATCATAAAAACCTCCTTAATCCGATAATTATTTTAACATAAAACAGCAGGAAGCGTCAAATCCGTGACATTTACAGCATTTTCGCGTATCTAAAATGTATAATTTGTTAGCATATAGACTACTTATATTCTAACATTTTCCCGTCCATTGAGATTATTTAACAGCAGGCTCATAGAATTTTTTCACCTGCTCCGTATAACTGCCATCCTGATTATACATAATCAGCGGCGGCAAAACATCCAAGCCGTAGCTGCCGCCCTTCTGCATTTCCATCAGGAAAATCCAGGCAGGCTTATCAATTTTGGAATGCACCCATTGCAAACGCTTCGGCTGCAGGCCATATTTCAGCGCCAACTGCATGCTTTCGGCAAAGCGCTCCGGCAACTGCACCAAAGCAAAGCGTCCGCGATAGCGCACAGCAAAGGCCGCCGCCCGGAAAAAATCCTCCAAAGTTGAAGTAACCTCGTGGCAGGCAGCAGTGCCTACCTGGCGCACGTTGCCACTGTTGCGGTAGGGCGGATTGGCAGCCACCAAATCCATGCTCTCCGGCTGCAGCAGCTGCTTGTAATTGCGCAAATCACCGTCTATGACAGTAAACTTATCCTGCAAGGAATTATCCGCAACGCTTTGGCGTACCAGCTTTGTTACCTGCGGATTGCAGTCCAGCGCAGTAACCTCCGCCGCACCTCTGCTTTCCAACAGCATACTGATAGCACCGGTACCGCAGCCCAGCTCCAGCACCTTGGCCTTACGCACGACATGCGGAAAGTTGCCTAAAAACACAGCATCTGTAGTATAGCAGAATTCCTTGGCATCCTGCCAGATTTTATAACCGCAACCCTGCACATAATCACAGCGCAGGCTGTTTTCCTGCTCAGACATTATCAGCCTGGGAAGCATCTACAAGCTCTTCCCACTCCACCTGAATAGTATTGTCCGGAGAAAGCTGTACGGCAGCGGTACGCTCCTTGCGGTTGATGCCTACTACCTTGCCTTCGCCCATAGTAGTCACTACCTTGCTGCCCATCTTGGGAATTTCAATACGCTCGCGACGACCGCAGCCGTTGCAGCCGTGCTTGCAATACATATGGTTTTCATACTTCAGGCAGCACATCAGACGACCGCAGATGCCGGAAATCTTCGTCGGATTCAAGGACAAGCTCTGGTCCTTGGCCATGCGGATAGAAACAGGCTCAAAATCGCCTAAGAATGTTGCACAGCACAGCGGACGGCCACAGCTGCCGATACCACCCAGCATCTTGGCCTCATCGCGCACACCGATCTGGCGCAGCTCGATGCGGGTACGGAAAACTGCCGCCAGGTCCTTAACCAGCTCACGGAAGTCAATACGTCCGTCAGCAGTGAAGTAGAAAATAATCTTATTCACATCAAAGGTAAACTCTACGTCAATCAGACGCATGGGCAGGCCATGATTTTTGATTTTGCGCAGGCAGATATTGAACGCTTCCTTTTCACGGATTTTGTTTTCTGCCAGCTTCATGTCATCATCGGCTGTTGCTTTACGCATAACCGGCTTGAGCGGGGAAACAATCTGCTTGTCTTCTACCTCACGCGGTCCGATAACAACCTCGCCGTATTCCACACCGCGCGCTGTTTCCACGATAGCGAAATCACCCTTTGCTACACCTGTTTCCGCAGGATCAAAATAATATATCTTGCACGCTTTTTTAAAGCGAATGCCTACTACTGTCGTCATAAATTATCACTCCTTATAAATTTTATCTATTTTAAGCGCCATGGTTTCCAATGCCGTTTTCATACCGACACTGCTCACCAATGCGTCATATGCTTCCTGTACAATCACTAAAGCCTGCTTCAGCGCCGACAGCTGCCAGCCGCTGCTCTGACTTTTAAGCTCATCCAGTAAATCTATATTATATATTCTATCATAAAGCTGCAATTTGCACATCATTAAATCGCGCAACAGCAGTTGCCACAGCTGCACGAGCAGCAGTGCCTGCTCGCGCTGCACCTTTTTGTCCAGCCAGCTGCGGCCGGCAAGATAATTCATCGGCATCGCCAAGGGCAAAGCCTCCAAAAAGGCTGCCGCCTGCTTACGGCATTCAAATACATCCAGCTGCCCCTTGGCTGCAGCTAAATTCAGCGCCAAGCCGATTGAGCCTTCGCTGATACGCGCCAACACCGCGGCCTTAGCAGGCTCTATCTGCCTTGCCTGTAGCGCCTGTTCCACCAGCTGCGGCTCGATTGCCTGAAAGCGCAGCTGCACCACGCGCGACATAATAGTCGGCAACAGCTTGTTGACATTAGCTGCCAGCAAAATAATAACCCAGCCGGCCGGCGGCTCCTCCAACAGCTTCAAAAAAGCATTGGCTGCGGCGGGAACCATGGTATCTGCATCCTCAACAATGCACACCCGCGTCGGTGACATCACCGGTGCCAGCGCCGTTTTAGCCGTCAGCTCCCTGATCTGGTCGATAATAATCGTATCTCTTAAACGGTCTTTTTTATCATCCAATTCATGCTGCACCAGCACGAAATCCGGATGGCTCAGATTGCCGTCCTGCAGATTCATAAGCCTGCAGGCCTCACAGCCATCTGTTCCGTTATGCTGAAAGCACAGCAGTGCCTTAGCAAATTCCAAAGCCAAAGCGCGCTTGCCCAAGCCAGCTGCACCGCTGAAAAGCAGCGCATGCGGACGCTCCTTGGCCTGCAGATAGTTCTGCAGAAATTTTTTCTGTTCTGTGTGGCCGATAATATGCTCCCACATTTTATTTCTCTCCGCTGATTACTCTGCTGACGGCCTGCAGCACCTTCGCAGTAACCTCCTGCTGACTGCCTAAGGCATCAATCACCTGCAAGCGTTGCGGCTCTGCCTCGGCAAGCTGCAGAAAGCCTGCACGCAGACGCTGCTGAAATTCCAGTCCCTGCTGTTCATAACGGTCCTGCACACCACGCTGCTGGCGACGCGCCAGCAATTTTGCCGGGTCGGCATCAAAAACAAGCGTCAAATCAGGCTCCAAGCCTCCGGTAGCAAAAGAGCCCAACCGGCGCAGCTGCGCAATCTCCTCCGGAGTTTTGCCCTGCGCCAGTCCCTGATAAACCAGTGTTGAATCATTGAAGCGGTCACAGATAATAATCTTGCCTGCTTCGAGCGCCGGACGCAGCAGCTTATCGACATGCTCGCTGCGCGCTGCCAGATACAGAAGCGTCTGCGTTGCCGTTGTCAGCGGCAGCTCCGGGTCCAACACCAAAGCGCGCACCTTTTCAGCCAGCTGAGTACCACCGGGCTCGCGGCTTTCCAGTACATCATAGCCCTGCTCGCGCAAGGCCTGCGCTGCCAAATGCTGCTGGGTAGTTTTCCCCGCTCCGTCTATTCCTTCAAATGTAATAAAAAATCCTCGCATTTTATTTACCTCAATCCGCAATAACACGTATCGTTTGTAAGCTGCTGTCCGCAGGTCCGCTTACCGGCAAACCCAGCTCCTTCTGCGCTCTGCAGTAGGCAATAATCTCTTCCGTTACCAGCTCACCCGGCAGCAGTACCGGTATTCCCGGCGGATAAAAGCTCACCTGCTCGCCGCAGATTTTACCTGCAGCCTGCGCCAACGGTACTGCTTTTTTCGCACGATAGAATACGTCGCGCAAGGGCAGAACTGCCTGCGTCTGCGGCACCTTCGCTGCCGCTGCCAGCTGCAGCGGCGCACGCTTCTGCGCCTGCATTTTATTCAGTACAGCGGCAATTCTTGCCAACGCCTCGTCATAATCCGTAGTAACATCTGCATAGGTCACCAAAAAGAGTACATTATAGGCATCTACAAGCTCAACAGCAACTCTTGCCTCACGGAAAAGCTCACCAACCTCTACGCCGGTATAGCCCCAGGCTGCAAAATTCACCGTAACCTTGGTAGTATCAAGCTGCAGTCCGCCGCAATCTGCCGTCTCCATTACACGCAGGCCGCTATAGGCGGCACACAGCCTGCGCAGCTTTGCTGCGGCCTGTACCGCCGACGCTGCCATCTCCTTGCCGTAGACCTGCACCTGCGCTCTGGCAGCATCCAGTGATGCCATAAGCAGATAGTTGGGACTTGTTGTCGTCAAAAGGCTCATCACATCCGCCGCACGCTGCAAATCAAGGCGCGCTCCCTGCACATGCAGCATGCTGCACTGCGTCATAGCGCCCAAAATTTTATGCGTACTCTGAGCGCAGGCATCAGCGCCGCACTGCAGAGCGGATGGCGGCAACAGCTCACTGAAGCCCAAATGCGGTCCATGCGCCTCATCCACCAGCAGCACTGCATTATGCGCATGGCAACAGTCGGCAATCGCTCGCACATCTGCCGCCACACCGTAATAATTGGGGCTTGTCAGCAGCACCGCCTTAATTTTGCTGTCCTGCGCCAGCGCCGCCTCTATCTGCTGCACAGTAACCTGCATCTGAATACCGAATTCTGGCTGATACTCCGGCTGCAGATAGACTGCTTCGATACCGCCCAAAACAAGTCCGCCGGCAACACTGCGGTGCGCATTACGCGGCAGCAGCAGCTTTTCCCCCGGGTTCAGCGCCGTCAGCAGCATGGCATGAATTGCCTGGCTCGTGCCGTTGCCTGCCCAAAAGCAGGCATCACTGCCGTAGGTTTGCGCCGCCAGCTCCTGCGCATCTTTAATATAAGTTTCCGGCTCGTGGATATCGTCAAGCTCGCTCATCAGCGACACGTCCATCTGCACGCTGCCACCTAGCTCCTGGCGCAGCAAGCGCTGCATGCCGCGTCCTCCCTTATGTCCGGGAGTATGCAGAGGATAGACGTCCTCACTTTTATATTGCAGCATCGCCTCTATTAAAGGCATGCTAATTTTATCTTTCATTATTTGCTCCCTCCGGCAAAGCTAAACTAATTTAGTACATCATTATATTTTAACATATTTAGTACTGCAGATATAGCTTTAAAGCAGCTATCCGCACAAATTTATTCTTTACGCTGCGCACGTCTGCACAAAAAAGAGAGGCCCATACATCACAGGACCTCTCTGATTATTTGCCGTAAGCAGCCTTATGCTTATTTTATTTTTTTGAATAATCTTTTGGTATTTGCCGTAGCAATTGCCGCCAGCTCCTCAAACTCCATTCCCAGCACCTGCGCCGCATTGCGCGCCGTATATTCCGTATAGCCGGGATTATTGCGCTTGCCGCGGAACGGCACCGGTGTCAGATAAGGGCTGTCGGTTTCAAACAGCAGCAGCTCCTTAGGAATATACTGCATAACCTCACGCACCTTCTGCGTATTCTTATAGGTAGACGTACCGCCGAAGCCAAAGTAATAGCCACGCTTAGCCAGCTCCTTCGCCATCTCCAGCGAGCCGCTGAAGCAGTGGAACACTGCCTGTACGCCATGCACTTCCTTCTGGAACAGCTCCAGCATATCGCCGTGCGCATCCCTGTCATGAATAATCACCGGCAAATCAAACTGCTTAGCCAGATCAATTTGCTCTAAGAAAATACGCTTCTGTACCTCCTTAGGTTCGTTTTCCTTCCAGTAATAATCAAGACCGATTTCACCTATTGCCACTACCTTCGGGTGCTGCGCCCACTCTGCCAGCTGCTGCAGATAATCGGCTGGAATACCCTTTAAATTTTCCGGATGCCAGCCTACTGCCGCATAGATAAACGGATATTTTTCCGCCAGCTCCACCGCAACAGCACTGCTGGCAGCATCACAGCCGGGATTGACGATACCATCCATATCCTGCTCCAGCTGTGCAATCAGCTGCTCTCTGTCCTCATTAAACGCTTCATCATCTAAATGGGCATGTGAATCCCATAAACCGGTTCTGCTCATAATCTACCTCACATTCACAAAAAAGTTCAGATACAGCTGCAAAAACAGCAGCATGCTGAACAAAATATAACGGAAAACCGCCGCCTTACGCGAATAATATTCGCAGCCCGGCAGGTAAAATTCCTTGGGATTTTGCGGATTATAAATAATTTTACGCAGCAGCCTCAGCGTAAAGCCACGCTCCAGCACGTCGCCACTCTTTTCCTTCGTTCCCTTGGCTTCGTTCAAGGCCTCGCTGTATTCCTTATCACCGACTTTATAGGTAAAAACCGGACACAGCTGCTTGCCACGGCTCCAGCTGCTCTTGTAGCCGGTAATCACCGCGCGCACCTCTTCGGTAAACAGGCTGCACAGCTTAGGGAAATAATTCTTCGTAAAGATGCAGACAATGCCATATAAATAAATCAGCAGTGCCAGCTTCAGCGTCCAGGCCATGCCCTTAAACATGTAAAAATCGTAACCGGGATAATGCTCTCCCAGCCATGCATGCGGCAGGATATAGGGCACCATGCTGCTGAGCAGCACTAAGATCATGCTGATGCCTATACAAAGATACGGTCGCCAAAACAAGCGCGAAAATAGCTTTTCGGACACTGATAAGCCCCCTTTCAAAACAAAAGACAATATGTTAATAGACGAAGAGCAGGCACTCCTCATCCGCCAAAACGTATCAGAGTGACTGCTCTAAATCTCAGAGTGCATCAAGCACTTTTTTATTTTACACGACTGCCGGAAGCAAGATTTTGCGGGTCAACGAGAGCCAGATTGCCCTGTCCGTCGGAAGCACACAGCAGCATGCCGAAGGATTCGATACCCATCAGCTTAGCCGGTGCCAGGTTTGCTACAACAACAACGTTTTTGCCTACCATCTGTTCAGGCTCATAGTATTGGGAAATACCGCTGACGATAGTGCGTACCTCATCACCGATTTCTACCTGCAGCTTGAGCAGCTTTTTGGATTTCTTAACCTTTTCTGCTTCCAGAACCTTGCCTACGCGCAGGTCAATCTTCTCAAAGTCAGGGAAGGTGATTTCCGGTTTAATAGGCTCCATAGCAGGCTTTGCTTCTTCTGCCGGAGCAGGTGCGGGAGCTGCAGCCTTATGCTCATAGCGTTTGCCGCCGATGATGGTTGCGCCGTCTTCGGTAACCTCGATACGCGGATACAGAGGCTCGCCCTTGCAAACCTTAGTGCCGTTTGCCAAGCCGCCCCATTCAGCGTCAGCCAGCAGGAACTGCTCAGGCACAGCCAAGCCAAGCTGGGTGTAAATTTTCGGGCTGGTGGTCGGGATATACGGGCTGATTAAAATAGCTACGATACGCAGGGTTTCAGCCAGGTTATACATAACTGTCTTCAGACGATCAGCCTTAGTCTCGTCCTTAGCCAAAATCCACGGAGCGGTTTCGTCGATATATTTGTTGGCGCGGCTGATTAAAGCCCATACGCCTTTAATTGCAGTGTTGATTTCCATGTTGTCCATAGCCTTAACATAGTTAGCTACGGTTTCTTTAACGAGAGCCTTCAGCTCATCATCAATCGGTTCGCTTGCACCGGTATCGGCAACAATTCCGCCATGATATTTTTCAATCATGCTGACGGTTCTGTGCAGCAGGTTGCCCAGGTCGTTGGCCAAATCTGCATTTACACGGGTAATCAGTGCATCACGGGAGAAGTTGCCGTCGCTGCCCAGGTTGATTTCGCGCAGCAGGAAGTAGCGGATAGCATCAGCGCCGAACTCATCAATCAGACCCAACGGGTCGATAACGTTGCCCTTGGATTTGGACATTTTATCGCCGTCAACTACGAGCCAGCCATGACCATAAACCTCTTGCGGCATTTCCAGACCCATAGCGTGCAGCATGATTGGCCAGATAATGGTGTGGAAGCGCACGATTTCCTTGCCTACCAGATGCAGGCTTGCCGGCCAGTATTTGTGGAAGAAGGCATCATCGGTGCCGTATTTAATGCCGGTCAGATAGTTCAGCAGAGCATCGAACCATACATAAACAACATGTTTTTTGTCAAACGGAACAGGAATGCCCCAGTCAAAGGTGGTACGGGTAATGCACAAATCCTCCAGACCTTGCTTAACGAAATTAATCATCTCGTTGCGGCGGCTTGCCGGTTGGATAAAGTCCGGATGCTCTTCGATGAATTGCAGCCACCAATCCTGGTATTTGCTCATTTTAAAGAAGTAGCTTTCCTCTTCCATCTCCTCTACCGGACGATGGCAGTCGGGGCAGCAGTGGTTTTCATCCAGCTGACGCTCCAGCCAGTAGGATTCGCAGGGTACGCAGTACAGGCCCTTGTAATTTTTCTTATAGATATCGCCCTGCTCATAAATTTTTTGCAGTGCGTCCTGAACAACCTTATGATGACGCTCCTGGCTGGTGCGGATAAAGTCATTGTTGGAGATATTCAGCTCTTTCCACAGCAGCTTGAAATTAGCAATAATTGCATCTACATACTGAATCGGGGTTACGCCTTTTTCCTTAGCCTTACGTTGGATTTTCAGACCGTGCTCGTCACTGCCGGTCAGGAAGAATACATCTTCACCCTTCAGACGGTGAAAGCGTGCCAGGCTGTCAGCGATAGTTGTGCAATAGGCATGGCCTATATGCAGATTGTCACTCGGATAATAAATTGGTGTTGTAATATAATAACTCGGTTTAGTCATTGTCAGACCCATCTCCTTCAGAAATTAGTTGATTATATAGCTCCCGTTTGGGAATTTTACGTTTTTTTGCTACCTGCGCCAAGGCAGTCTTTTTATCTACGCCTTCAGCCATCAGCTTGCGCACCTCGTCAAGAGGTTCAAGCTCCTCCTCGGCTGCAGCGAAAGCACCGTCGCCGGCACCAAGCACCAGGCAGAACTCTCCGCGCGGCGAATTGGCCTCCAGCCATTCCAGACAGCCGCTGACCGTACCACGGTAGAATTCCTCATGCAGCTTCGTCAGCTCGCGTGCTGCCGCCAAAGGACGGTCGCCCCAGGCATTCAGAATATCCTTCAGCACCTCCACAATCCTGTGCGGTGCTTCGTAAAGAATAATCGTCGCAGGAATATGCTGCCATTGCTCCAGCTGCTCGCGTCTGTTACGCTTACTCTTTGGTAAAAAACCGCCGAAGAAAAACGGATATGTCGGCAGACCGCTGGCAATCAAAGCACATAAAGCAGCGTTAGCACCTGGTACAGGCACCACTCTGATACCATGAGCAATCGCATCATGCGCCAAAGCTTCACCGGGATCAGCAATTCCCGGAAAACCTGCGTCGCTTACAAGAGCAACATTTTTGCCTTCCAGCAGCTGACCTAAAAGATATTCTCCCTGCTTATCCTTGCTATGCTCATCATAACGCACCAGGCGTCCTTTGATGTTGAAGTGATTTAAAAGCTGCAGCGTATGACGTGTATCCTCCGCCGCAATCAAATCTGCCTCCTGCAGCATCCGCAAAGCGCGCGGTGTCATATCCTCAAGATTACCGATAGGTGTAGCGCATAAATAAAGTGTTCCATATATATTATTTTGCTCTGCTGTCACAGCTCCGCCTCCTATCATTTAACGGTGGTCAGCAGGTGCAGTACATACTAACCCATAATATATTAATTTTATCACACACAGCGTGATAAATAAAGAAAAAACGCGTAACTTTCGTTACGCGTTCAGCTTATCAGTAAAAAGCTCGGCCGGATTTCCAACCGGGTGTAAATGTAGTCTCGATAACAGCACATTTATTATTATAGCTGTCTGCCAGCCAGGAAGGATAATCAAAATACCAGGTATTCCAATATTCCCCGTTGATAAAGCACTTTTTGTAATAAATCCTGTCATTTTCCAGATAGGAAATAACATACCAGTCATCACCCTTAGCCTTATAGGTAACAGACGGATGATTTTGGATATCCATATCATATTCATCGGCAAGCGTCATGCCCATATTATGACCGCCGCTGACAGTAAAGCCGGAACCATATTCATCTTTAAAGATGCAGCCGTCGCCATTAGTGCTTTCGAATGCCTGATTAAAGTTTGCCGGGAGATTAATCGCAAAGGCAAATCTTTCATTGATATAACGATAATAATCGGGATTATCCGTTGTAAATACTTTGACGTACTCTGCTGTTCCTTCACTGGGCTCATACCATTGGTTCTTTAAGAAAACAGCACTCGCCGCCGATACGGTAGCAGTAGCCGCAGCGGGCATAGGCTTTT
>OKUI01000756.1_pt1 | contig 10483 bp, 11 predicted proteins | sample 1606531 | NCBI WGS metagenome assembly OKUI01 (sample SAMEA3882506, study PRJEB24775) | human gut metagenome | biome: human-associated habitat; feature: intestine environment; material: feces | place: Netherlands | collected 2009/2010
CCCATTACAATTCCTACTTGTGCCATTTTAAATATCCTCCTATATGTGAAAAAATTTATGGTTCCATTGCATCCAGCGGCTCATTTAACGGTTCCGTTCCCGGAACGACAAACCGCCCGTTTCTTATAATATCTGTCGTCGTGCCATCTGCACGTACTACCGTAATCGCTCCTAACTCATCATACGGAATCGTAATATCGGTATGACAGTTAAAATATGCTTTTGAAATATCTTCTTTGCGCCGGATCGAAATTTCATTGTCCCTTGCGATGATCGCTTTTCCATCCGGATTGTATGTCATGTTGTCCTCATCGTACGTGTAACAGGTGTCTCCGACCGCAAAATGCGGACCTGTCTTTTCCGCAATCAGAATCGGAAGCTTATCCGCGATCTGATATTTCCGTGCCATCCGGTATGCGGTGGTATTTGTTCCGATTGCAAACTCTCCCATCGGAAGTGTTTTGTGATGGAACAGAATATTGTCCTCTATATACTTGCGGTTTTCATCCTCAGAATCAAAATTTGTACAGGAATAAGCTGTAATTCTTCCGTTTTCAAAATCCAGTTCCAGATTCTTGAAAAGGAATTCCCCCAGATAGACCTGTGTGACGTGCAGCTTTCCTTCTGTTTTCTGCAATACCGGAGATGTGAACACTTCCCCGACCGGAATATTGACATCTGCCACACAGTTTTCAAATGCGGTCTCTTTGGTAGGATCGGAAAGCGGATGAATCTTTACATACAGATCCGTGCGGTTTCCGTTACAGCCTTTGATGTGCACACGGTCCGCCGTATCCAGCACATCAATGATCTTCTGCTGCATATTGCGGTAAAGCATATAATCAAGCGTATTGATATGCACCGTTTCCGCAAAGATTTCTTCGTATTTTTCTCCGATGGACGGAACCGGGTAAGCAATAATCGTAAAACTGCGTTCCTCCCCGTGAATGTAATGATTGATCAGCTGGCTCTTCTCGCTGCGCTCATACACATCTATTTCCCTCTGTTTGTCGGTATAGGTAACGCGCTCCTCTTTCTGCTCCGGCGAAAACGGCTTTGTCCCGAAAATTTCGATCACTGCCGGTCCTCCGTAATTTGGAGCAATCGCTTTGTGATTTTCCCAGACAGTACGGTCAACTTCGAGTCCCCGCTCGATGAGTGCCTTATCCAGCCACAGCCCGCGATCCTCTTTGTGATCGTAAGTAAACTGCTTGTTCAGGGAAATAGAGTACGGACGCAGCACCGGCTGCAATCCGATCTTTTTAAAATTGTGTACGGCGGCGCGTACCATCCGCTCAAATCCCAGCGGATAACGGATCTCCACTACCGACTTTTTAGAAATATCTTTTCCGGTTGTTTCAAATCCGATCCGGTATCCTTCGGTAAATGTATCCGCCATTGCCTGCATCTGCTGCTTTGTCAAGGAATGCAGAAAATGTGCGGACTCCGTCTCATCTTTTCCGATATACAGACCATAACGGTACAGATATGCCGGATGATCCAGCTCCGCTTCCATCACGATCTGGGTGAAATAATCATATTCCGGATCGATCAGTCTGCAGATCGCATCCGCATTAAAAATTTCTGTGTAATCATGCATAAAAGAATAAATGCATTTTCTGATCTCGTGCACATTCAGATTCTGTGCATCCTCAAAACAGTTGTAAATTTCCACAAACAGTTCCGCATAAATACACAGATAACGGATATTTCCTTCCATACAGCTGGTATAAATTCCATGCAGTCTGGCATCCAATGCCGAGAGCAGCGGTCCGTATTCCCAGCCCATCTTACTGACGGCATATGCCGGGTTTGTATAACTGTCCGCATAATCTTCCTGCACATCCAGATACAGACGGCGATTGATCTTTTTCCCTTCCAGCGTGGAAATTTCTGCCAGTTTTCCACTCAGGGACGCTTCTGCTAATTTATACAAAACCAGAAACAGTTCCGACATTTCAAAGAAATATCCCCGGTACAGTTCTTCCACACTGGAGGCTTCCTCATCGCTGACCGCCTCAATGCGCTCCATCACAAGTTCCAGCCGTTCCCAGTATTCCTCGTTATTTTTGTGATTGATCTCTCTAAATCTCATAGTTTGTTTCCTTCTTATAATTTTTAGCTCAAAAATCCCCAGATATAGGTTCCGATCCAGCATACCATATCCAAAAGGGTCAGTCCCAGTCCCAGTCTCGGAAACAACTGGAAGGAATCTTCTTCCCGCAGACTTTTGGCTGCGATGACAAGAACAACAAATGTTGCGATCATCGCAACGACTCCTGCGCTCCCATAATAAGCAGACAGCGAACCGCCTCCCTGAAAAGCAAGCTTCAGGAACACAAGATACCATACCAGAAGAGCAAGTGCTAATACCGTGGCCAGTATTCCCTGTCTGGAATGTTTTTTCTCGGTAAACTTATAGCCACGTCTTCTCCGGTTTCTCATATGCGTCTCTCTTTCCTATACAACCTTTTTGCTTATTTGCATCCATACTGCTCATAATAGGCATCGATTGCTTTCCTGATCGTGTCATCAATTACAATTCTGCCCTGACATTCCCGATTATATAAGTGTTCTACCACTTCTTCCATGGTAACAATTGCTTTTCCTTCAAAACCATATTTCTCATGAATTTCATCGAGTGCGCTCTTTACGCCGCCCTGTCCGACTTCCATGCGGTTTAAGCTGACCATAAGACCAACGATCTCAACGTTTGCAGCCCCACGTACTTTTGGAACAGTTTCTTCCATGGACTTGCCGGATGTCGTCACATCCTCGATCATCACCACGCGGTCTCCATCTTTTAAGCTGCTTCCTAAAAATCCGCCTTTGTCTGCCCCGTGATCCTTGGCTTCCTTGCGGTCACTGCAGTAACGGATCTCTTTTCCGTACAATTCACTGAATGCAATTGCGGTAACAACAGCCAGTGGAATTCCCTTGTATGCCGGTCCGAATAACACATCAAAATCATCCCCGTAACTGGCGTGGATCGCCTTTGCATAATACTCTCCGAGTTTCTTTAACTGGGAACCTGTCACGTATGCACCTGCATTCATAAAAAATGGCGATTTTCTTCCACTCTTCAGTGTAAAATCGCCAAATTTGAGAACATCACTCTCTACCATAAACTCAATGAACTCACTCTTGTAACTTTCCATTGTATACTTTCCTCCTGTATCAAAAGGCATTCTGCCCTTGTTATTTCGCAGTTTTCTATTAAATTTTAGCATACTTCCGGTGGGTTTTCAATGCGCGAATCATAAAAAGAAAGTACGCAGAATACTGCCGAAAGCTTTTCTGTCATCCAGCGAAATTCTGTTTCCATTCAGAACAGTATCGAGGAACTGACCAGCAATACCACAGATCTGCGTAACTCTAATCAGGCAATTTCAGATTCCGTACAGACAATTTCCGCAGTTTCTGAAGAACTGACCGCCCATGCATCCGAAACAATGGATGCAGAGACCGTAAACACACAGATTCTGGAAAACATTGCTGCCAAAATGAAATCCCTGGTACAATATATTCAAAAACAGTAAGCAGTTACCATATCTTTATTCCGAAACGGCACCGATTAGTTCTTTGATATCGCTCACATGATATTTTTCCATGTAGCGCTCAATGCCTTCTACAATTTCCATGGTCACTGCCGGATTCCGGAAATTGGCGGTGCCGACAGATACAGCTGTCGCACCTGCCAATATCATTTCAATCGCATCTGCGGCATTCATAATCCCACCCATACCAATAATTGGAATCTTTACCGCCTGTGCCGTCTGGTAAACCATACGCACCGCTACCGGATGAATTGCCGGACCGGACATCCCACCGGTCTTATTTGCAAGGACAAATTTTCTTCGGTTGATGTCAATCTTCATTCCCGTGATGGTATTAATCAAAGACAGGGCATCGGCACCGCCGGCTTCTGCCGCCCGTGCCATCTCCGTGATGTCTGTGACATTCGGACTCAGTTTCATGATCACCGGCTGTTTTGCATACTTTTTCATTTCCTTTGTGATTGCTTCTACCGCTTTCGGATCCTGTCCAAAAGCAATTCCACCCTCTTTTACGTTCGGGCAGGAAATATTGATTTCCAGCATGTCCACCGGCTCTTCTGCCAGCCGTTTTACCACTTCCACATATTCCTCTGTCGAGTGTCCGCATACGTTTACAATAATTTTAGTATCATTTTTTTTCAGGAATGGAATATCTCTCTCACAGAACAGATCAATTCCCGGATTCTGCAATCCCACGGCGTTGAGCATCCCGCCATAGACTTCTGCCACACGCGGAGTCGGATTTCCCGGCCACGGTACATTTGCCACACCTTTGGTAACCACCGCACCAAGCCGGTTTAAGTCTGTAAATTCACTGTATTCTGCTCCGGAGCCAAAGGTTCCGGATGCCGTCATTACCGGGTTTTTTAAGGTAACACCACATAATTCCACACTTGTATTCATTACAGATCCACCTCCTCAGCCAGAAATACCGGCCCTTCTTTACAGATTCTCTTGTTTTTCACATTGGAATGTGCATCTTTTTCTTTGGAATTGCACACACATGCCAGACATGCACCGATTCCGCATGCCATCCGTTCTTCCATGGAAATATAACAGGTCATGCCCTGCTCTGCTGCATACGCTTTCAACGCCCGCAGCATCGGTGTCGGTCCGCACGCATATATTACATCTGCATTTAACTTATACTCTTTCATGGCATCCAGCACATTTCCCTTTGCACCGACACTTCCATCTTCCGTTGCCACGTAACAGTCTCCCTGTTCTTTAAATTCATCCAGAAGAAACGTCTGTGCATCCCGGTATCCCATCACACTGACAAATTCACAGGTGCCGGCAGCCTTGATGCTCTTTGCAAGTTCAAGCATCGGAGGAATTCCGATTCCTCCGCCGATCAGGAAAGCTTTCTTTCCCGGCTCCACGGTAAATCCGTTTCCAAGCGGTCCCAGTACCCGGATCTTATCGCCCGCTTTTAACCGGGAGAATTCTTCCGTTCCGGTTCCTTCTCCCGTTACCCGGTATACCAGACGAAGTGTTCCTGCCTCTGCATCAATCCCACACAGGCTGATCGGACGTGGCAGAAGTTTGCTGGCATCATTACTGTACAATGATACAAACTGTCCTGCCTTTGCATGTCCTGCAATATGCTTCGTCTGGATTGTCATGTCATAGATATCTTTTCCGATGCACTGCTGCTTCAGCACCGTAACATTTTCCTGAAATTTTTCGCTCATAAAATCCAACTGTCTCCCTTTTGTAAAATCACAACTTTATTTTTATCTCTGTGCAAGTGCTCCGGATATGTCTGCGATCATATCTTTGACTGCCAGACGGGAGGCATCTGCGAAGTTCTCCGGTGTCATTCCCTGCTCTTTATACTTATCCTGTTTGTAAGCACAGATGATACCACGGGAAGAGTTTACAATTGCTCCTAATCCATCCTCATTAAAGAAATGTACCAGATCCTTGCCCTGTCCTCCCTGTGCACCATAACCCGGTACCAGAATGAACGATTTCGGCATCACTTTACGAAGAATTTCCCCCTGCTCCGGATACGTTGCTCCGACAACTGCTCCAACATAGCTGTAGGAATCTCCCATACATTCGCTTCCCCACTCTGCTACCTTTTCACCAACCAGTTCATACAGCGGACGACCGTCGATCAGACGATCCTGGAACTCTCCGCTGGATGGATTGGAGGTCTTTACGAGAATAAAGATTCCTTTCTTTTCTTCTTTGCATACATCCACAAACGGCTTGATACCATCGGTTCCCAGATATGGATTTACTGTAGCAAAATCCTCATTAAAACCGGTATATGTTTTGCTTCCGATCTGTACTTTTCCGAGATGTCCGGTCGCATAGGCTGCAGATGTGGAACCGATATCCCCACGCTTTACATCTCCGATCACAACCAGATCTTTCTCGTGGCAGTAATCTACCGTCTTCTGGAATGCCGCTACACCGGCTACACCAAACTGCTCATACATCGCGATCTGCGGCTTCACTGCAGGAATCAGGTCGTATGTTGCATCGACAATAGCTTTATTGTACTGCCAGATGGCTTCTGCTGCTCCCTCTAACGTCTCACCGAACTGAGCGAACGCTGCTTTTTGTATGTGCTCCGGCACATAAGAAAGCATCGGATCGAGTCCCACAACGATAGGTGCGTTGGTCTTTTTGATTTTTTCTACTAATTTGTTGATCATGTGATTGATTTCCCTTCTTAATTTATTACTTATTTAATTCATTAAATACAACTTCGCCGTCACAGATCGTGCACTTTACACGTCCCGTAACTTCTTTCCCGTCAAACGGTGTATTTCTTCCCTTGGAAGCAAATGTGTTTTTGTCAATGCGGTAGGTTTCCTCTGGATCAAAGATCACGACATCTGCCGCTTTTCCCGGCTGGATATCTCCCTTATCAATACCGACAATCTGTGCCGGATGGTAACTCATACACGCTGCCATCTGCATCGGCGTCAGATATCCACCGAGTACCAGTTCATTATGTGTAAGACATGCGGCGGTTTCCAGTCCGACAATTCCAAACGGTGCTTCCTGCATCGAACGGTTTTTATCTTCAAATGTGTGTGGCGCATGGTCTGTGGAAATCACTTCCATAATGCCATCCCGCAGTCCCTCACGCAGTGCTTTCACGTCTTCCTTTGTGCGGAGTGGCGGATTCATCTTGTAATTGGTATCCGCTTCTTTCATATCGTCTGTGGACAGCGTAAAGTGATGCGGACACACTTCTGCCGACACCCGGACACCTTCTTCCTTTGCCACTTTTACCATGAGCACGGAATCCTTTGTGGAACAATGACACAGATGAAGCTGTGCCCCGGTATCTTTTGCCAGAATAATATCTCTTGCAACAATCACATCCTCCACGGAATTGGTAATTCCCGGAAGTCCCAGTTCTTTTGCTTTTGCATCGGCATTCATGACACCTCCGCGTACCATATGGATATCTTCGCAATGGGCAAGTACCGGAATGCCCAGACGCGCTGCCTCAAGCATACCGTCCCGATACAAAGCGGCATCCATGACAGATTTTCCGTCCTCGCTGATTGCCGGACTTCCTGCCTTAACCATTCCTTCAATATCCGCAAGCTCTTTTCCCTGCTGTCCCTTTGTCACCGCGCCAACCTGCAGGACATGAATACAGTTCCCAGATTTTGCTTTGTTGTGCACATAATTGATAATATCCGGATTGTCTGCTACCGGCTTTGTATTTGGCATGGTCAGCACGGTCGTATATCCACCATGCGCAGCGGCCTGCATCCCGGTATAAATATCCTCTTTCTGCTCCAATCCGGCATCACATAACATCCGTCCGCATTGATCACACGTTCGGCTTCTTTTTCCGTAAGTTCTTTTCCAATCTTTTTTATCTTCTGATCTTCGATCAGGACATCTGCCACCTCATCCATCTGTGTTGCCGGATTGATGACATGTCCCCCTTTGATTAAAATGGTCATTCTTTTTCCTTTCTTTTAACGTTTCACAGCGACAGATCCGGAAAATTTTCCGCAGATCCGAACGCCCTGCGTTGTCTTATAAGAGCGTACTTTATAATATACCGACTTCTTTGAAGTTGTCTTAATTTTATAATTTGCGGATGTCGTTGTTGCAATCTTTTTATAGGTTCCGTTCTTGCTGGATGCCTGATAAATTTCATACCCTTTCGCACCTGCCGTTTTGCTCCAGGAAATGCGTACCGCATTTTTTGCACTTCGGACCGCTTTTATATTCTCTACCGCACCGATACTTGTCCCTGCATTATCCGCATATGCCTTGATACAGATGTTTCCGATTCTTCCACCGTAACTGGTGCTTACATCCGCCACATCTTCCCAGCTGCCACCGCGATAGAGGAAACTCTGATTATAATCACAATATACCCGGCTGGTTAAACTGCTGTCACTGACTGCATATTCCATATCGAGTCCGACACCGCTTTTCTGCAGTTCTACCACAACCGCATAGTAAGTTCCCTGAGGTACGGATACCGCTTTATTCAGCCTGATGGTATGGGTTCCGGCATACGTTGTTGTACCGGACACCTTTGCTGCAAGTATGCCACTCTTAGGATTATGCAGGTTTGTCAGATTCGTATATACACGGATCGTATATGGAACATTCGCATCTTTGGAAAGGGAAATTGAAACTGCTTTCACCAGTTCATTATCTGCCTTTTTTGCCCTGAAAATATTCGCTGAAGTCGAAATTCCACGCAGTTTTCCCACATCTGCCCCACCATCATACTGATAATTATAATCATAATTATCCGCAGACTCAAAATCAAAAATCCATGCAGCATCCTCGATGGATTTATCATAATAAGAAAGCCAGAAATAACTGTTGATATTGTTTTCTGTCTTATCCGACCAGCTGTTCCTGCAAAGCCATGCTCCGTCTCCTGCCGGTTTATTTTTAAACGAAGATGCCGGAAAATTATCATCCCAGCCCACAATATTCACTGCATGGTTCGATGCAACACTGCTTGTCGGGCAGTAATAGGTTGCCACATTCTCTCCTGTTTCTGCATAGACTGCAGATCCCACATAGTTGGCCGTTCCGTCCATATACAGTCCCAGCCCGGCAGATCCGTGCTGCATAATCTCACGTTTCACCTGGGTAACATTTTTGTGAATATTAATAATATATACATTCTGCAGATGTGCCACATCCTGATCAAAAGCGTAACTTTTTGCCAGTGTCGTGGTGGTCGGTGCCAGAGCGTACGGTACACGGTTCTCGTCCGTCACCCCTTCCCACTGCAGAAGCGTCCGGCTCGCGAAATCCAAATTTCCGCCCATGGTCAGATAATTTTTATGGTTCATAATATTTAAAGAGTCGCCAAATGTTCCACCCAGCGGGTCTTCTACATTATTATAAGTAAAATAGGCAAGCTGCAATTCACTCAGATCAATACTTTTGTCTGCCGTCTGATTGTCTGCAATCAGATCAAACTCCGCAAGTCCGATTGCGGAAAATGCCCAGCACGTATCATATTTTCCCTGATCACGCACGCCAGGATAGCGGATCGTAAGTTCCGACAACTTGTTCATATAGGCGGACGGCACTGCTTCTGCCTTTTTCAGCCTGGATTTTGTTTCTTGTACCACCGGAACATTTTCACTTTTGGGTGACTCTGTGTATCCGCCGGTTTTCTGGGCATAAACCCGTTCCTGCATTCCCGGAACAGCAGTTATGACAACTGCTGCAGAAAGCAAAAATGCTGCAAGCCTTCTGGTTTTATTTTTCATTTTCTACCTCTTTCTTATCGTCAGGTTTCTTCTTTCCATTATAAATATGAACCAGCTGCACTGTCAAACATTTTGCGCAAAAAAGGCACTGATTATCAGTGCCTCTCTTCCCGTTTATTTTGCCGCAATGACATCTGCCATATCATAATGTCCTGCAGGCTTTCCTTTTAAAAATTTTGCTGCTTCCACAGCGCCCTTTGCAAATACCGCCTTGGAGTATGCCGTATGCTTGAATTCAATCACCTCATCCTGTCCGGCGAAAATCACTTCATGCTCTCCGACAATATTGCCGCCACGAACAGAAGAGAGTCCAATTTCGTATTTATCCCTCTTCTTGCGCTTCTGGCTTCTGTCATAGGTATAGGTATATGCCTCATCCAGTGCCTCATTCATGGAATCAGCCAGTGCCAGTGCCGTGCCGCTCGGTGCATCCAGCTTCTGGTTATGATGTTTCTCTACAATCTCCATATCAAATCCTGCCGGCGCAAATACCTGCATATTACCCAGCCATAAGCGGCATGATACACAGGGTGCACATTTTGCGGCGTACACTCCATGGCATGTACGATGCTCATAGCTTTAGTTGGTTGGGTCTTGGATATGCGCTCCGCATAGTCTACCGCTGCAGCATGCGGCATGTGCTTTAGCAGCAAATTGTCATAACACTTGCGCCCTATGCCCTCCTCATCAATCATTGTGCGCAACAGATACTTCATGCACACAAAACATTTTGCAGCCACCTCGCCACCCCCGTCCGTAACCAAAGCCATTTTACACATGTCGTATATAACCCAAAAGAGCGACATTTGGGTCCATTCTGTGTCCATGAAGTGCAAATTGTCAAGCGCCGCATCAAGTGCCGCCTGCCAGTGCCCCCTCCGGCGCAAATCGTTTACATGATTGATTGACATGGCAAGTTAGTGTTCAAAATTACTATATGCGATGCGCAGGTGCTTTTCCCCAAACGGAATGTAAGTGCTTTAGCGCATCTATTACCTTTGTTTTCGGTCACATAACCCGCTATGTTCCTTCAAACAAGGATAAATTCAACTATATGATTGTGTAAAGATAGGAAAAACGCTCATAACTGCCTATTACCTGTGCGCATTATCTCAAAAGTTGCACAATGAATGCTCATTCTACTGCCGCCTGCCGTAACAGATAGCATGCTTTTTGCCAACTACGTTTTAC
>OKUI01000758.1_pt1 | contig 10472 bp, 6 predicted proteins | sample 1606531 | NCBI WGS metagenome assembly OKUI01 (sample SAMEA3882506, study PRJEB24775) | human gut metagenome | biome: human-associated habitat; feature: intestine environment; material: feces | place: Netherlands | collected 2009/2010
GCTTTGCAGGATGCTTATATTTCCATTACCGAATCCTTGCGTCATGCAGCAGTTGCCAATGAAGCCGAGCTTGATATCCATTGGCTAAATGCAGAAGAAATCGAAGCAGATGATACTGATATGGCTAAGGTTATGGCCGGTGTTGACGGCATTCTGGTGCCCGGCGGCTTCGGTAACCGCGGTATTGAAGGCAAGATTAAGGCTATTCAATATGCGCGTGAGCACAAGATTCCTTTCTTCGGTATCTGCCTGGGCATGCAGTGCGCAGTAATTGAATTTGCCCGTCACGTTTGCGGTATGGCTGATGCCAACAGCTCGGAGTTCAATCCGAACAGCGCACATCCTGTTATCGACCTGATGCCGGAACAGCTTGATGTTGAGGATTTGGGCGGTACGATGCGTCTGGGACTGTATCCGTGTAAGGTTTATCCCGATACGCTGACCAGCAAGGCTTACAATGCAGAGCTGATTTACGAACGTCATCGTCATCGTTATGAGTTCAACAATGCTTTCCGTGAGGAAATTGTGGGCAAGGGATTAGTTCTTGGCGGCACACTGCCTAATGGCCGTCTGGTAGAGATTGTTGAATTGCCTGAGAGCGAGCATCCGTGGTTCCTCGGTGCGCAATTCCATCCTGAATTTAAATCCCGTCCGACAAATCCGCATCCGTTATTCAGAGAGTTTGTAGGTGCGGCGGTAAAACATCACCAATAAGGTTATCCTGAAAGCGCTGAGCTTAAGCCGACGATGCTTTCGGACAATAAGAATACTCCTCTTAGGCACCTTAGGCGCAATTGCCGTAAGGCATACGCCTGAGGGGAGTTTTTGCTTATGTTATACTAAAATTAGGGAGGAGAGTGATTGAATGCTTAAGAAAATTTTTATCAGTGCGGTATTGATTCTGGCTGTGCTGAGCTTTGTCGTTTCGTTGCTCAAGGGTAATAACAATGCCGAGAAAACTGTTACTGTACCTGACCGTGTGGCCGTAATCAATATTTCCGGTACAATTATCAGCGGTGCGGACAGCAAGGACAATATTTTCAGCCAGACCAATGGTGTAACAAGCGGCAGCATTATGAAGCAGATTCGTGAGGCTGCGGCTGATGACAGCGTCAAGGCATTAGTCCTGCGTATTGACAGCGGCGGCGGCAGTGCTACGGCTGCGGAAGAGGTTGGACGTGAATTGAAGCGCTTTAAGGAGAAAACCAAAAAGCCGATTGTGGCAACTATGGGCAATACAGGTGCCAGCGCTGCCTATTGGATTGCAGCCTGCGCCAGTGACAAGGTTTATGCCAATGCCACAACGCTTACCGGCAGTATCGGTGTGTATATGCCGTACATGAATACGGAGGAGCTGTTCAAGAAAATAGGCATCACCAGTAATAAGATTAAAAGCGGGCCCTATAAGGATATTATGAGCAGCGACAGACCGATGACACCTGAAGAACAGGCTATTTTGCAGAACATCGTCAACGAAATCTACGAGCAGTTCGTGACAACTGTTGCCGTAGGACGCAAGATGGAAGAAAGCAAGGTAAAATCCTTGGCTGACGGCCGTGTTTATACCGGTCTGCAGGCTAAGAATCTGGGCCTGGTAGATGAAATCGGTGATTATTACGATGCGCTTGCCGCAGCGGGTGAATTGGGCAAGATTAAGCCGGGTGCCGACGGCTTGCCGCCGGTGAAGGCTAAGGAAAAACAGCAGCCGTGGGAGTTTCTGCTCAGCGCTCATATTGCGGAGCTGATTAAAACAGAGCTTGTAAACCAGCTGACAGGCAGTCTGCAGCAGAGCGGGGCGCCGGCAGGCGGTATGACGAGGTGATGAGCTATGAGGCGCAAAACATTTGAGGTACTTTTTGAGCCCGGTGCAGGCATGGCTGCGATTGCCAAGCAGCCTTCTCTTTGGCGCAGTGCTTTTTATTTCACTCTCAGCTTCAGCTTTTTTGGCGTAGCAACAAATTGCTGGCTGCTGGATTCGCCGTTGGAGGTGCGCTTCGGCATTATTATTGCTACGGTGCTGATTGCGGGAACAGCTTTAACGCTTTACGGTTTTTTGCTGCACGGCATTATGGAAACCTTCGGTGCGCTGGCAGGCGACCCTGTCGGGCTCATCTGCCTTTTGGGGTATACGACGCTGCCGTTTTTGCTGCTCACACCGGGGGCCTTGCTTGCGGGCAGGATGGGGCTTAACGGCTTGCCGCTTTTAGGTGTGCTGTTTCTTATAGGCTGTCTGTGGATGCTGTATCTTCTGGTGCGGTCATTGGAGGCAGTGTACCTTGTAGATGCCTTCCGTGCAGGTGTAACCGTAGTGTTCAGCCTGTTTTTGCTGTATATTGTTTTTGTTTTACCGTGGCAGGTTTGCCTGATGCTGTTGCTGTAAATAAAATTTAGATTGATTAATCAGAATAAACGTGTCATAATAAAGGTTGGACATAGAGTTAATTCTCTTGCGCTGCACAAGCAGTGCTATTACCATATGAAATTATATTAAGGAGTGTTGTGAAGAATGAACAGAGAGCTTTCTTTGGAATTTGTACGTGTAACCGAGGCGGCAGCTATTGCCTGCGGTCATCTTGTAGGCAGAGGCGACAAGAACGGTGCTGACGGTCTGGCTGTTGACGCTATGCGCGCAGCCTTTGATACCGTAAATATTAAAGGTACCGTTGTTATCGGCGAAGGCGAAATGGATGAAGCACCGATGCTGTATATCGGTGAAGAAGTAGGTGCCGGCGGCCCTGAGGTTGATATCGCTGTTGACCCGATTGAAGGTACCAACCTGGTTGCTAAAGGCCAGAACGGCGCTATCGCAGTTATTGCTATCGCTCCGCGTGGCTGCCTGCTGCATGCTCCTGATATGTACATGGATAAAATCGCTGTCGGCCCCCGTGCTAAAGGCTGCATCGATATCAATGCTCCGATTAGCGAAAACCTGGCACGCGTTGCTAAAGCAATGAACCGTAAAGTAAGCGACCTGAACGTAGTTCTGTTGGACCGCGAACGTCATTACGGCCTGATGGACGAAATTCGTAAAGCAGGCGCACGTATCTCCCTGATTACCGACGGCGACGTTAACCCGATCGTTGAATGCTGCATCGAAGGCAGCGGCGTGCATATGTACGTTGGTAAGGGTGGCGCTCCGGAAGGTGTTCTGGGTGCTGCTGCTGTTAAATGCCTGGGCGGCGATATGCAAGCTCGTCTGGTTCCCGAAGACGAAGCACAGGCTCAACGCTGCCTGAAGATGGGTATTGCTGATGTTAACAAGGTGCTGACTCTGGATGATCTGGTAAAAGGTGATGACTGCATGTTTACTGCTACCGCTATTACCAACTGCAACATGCTGAACGGTCTGCGTTACTTCGGCGACGGCGTACGTACTCATACTATTTCTGCCCGTTACAAAACCGGCACCGTACGTTTCGTTGATGCTATTCACAGCCTGGACCGCAAAGTACTTGCTGTTAAGCTCTGATTTTAAAACAGATTATAGGGCTGTTACGTCTGTAACAGCCCTATTTATCAATTTGTATAGCCTATGGAAAATTTATTAGTCAATAAGGTTGCCGCTGTCAAGGAAGTGCGGCAGGCGGCCGAATATCAAAAGAAAAAACAGGCCTGTATTTTAACCGGGTTGGCTGGAAGCAGCAAGCCGGTCTTTTTTGCTGCCGCAGATAAGCTGCTTGGCGGCAAGGGCAGCATGGCCTTTGTTACTGCTTCGCGTGAGGAAATACGCACTTATCGCCGCGAGCTTAATTATCTGTACCCCGATTTGCCGATGCAGGAGCTTTATCCTGTAAGTTTGCCGCGTGTGCAGGCCGATACGCAGAGCCTGGAGCTGCAGGCCGGACGTGCGGCAGCACTGCGCTTTCTGAGCGGTGAGGAGCGTGGCATTGTTTTCATTACGGCAGAGGCGCTGCAGCAAAAGCAACTGCGTCCGAGCGGTATGTCCGGCAAGGCGCTGCAGCTCGCTGTTGGCGAGGAGCACGAACAGCGTAATATAGCTGCCGCGTTGCTTGATTTGGGCTATGAGCGTACAGAGCAGGTTGATGCTTTGGGACAGTTCTGCCTGCGCGGTGATATTCTGGACGTGTACCCCATCAACAGCAGTGCGGCGGTACGCATCGAATGGTTCGACAATGAGCTTGACGCTATGCGCAGCTTTGATGTTGACACCCAGCGCAGTCTGCAGACTCTCACCAGTATCAAAATTGCTCCGCTGAAGGTGGATGAAAGCTTCAGCTATGATGCCGATATCTTTGAATATTGCGCTGCGGACACTATGGTAGTTGTTGATGAACCGGTGCATGTTTTCAGTATGCTGGAAAAGCTGGACAAGGAAAACAAGGAGCATGCCTCCGAGCTTTTCGGCAAGCAGGAGCTTATAGAGCAGCTTGCCGCTAACGGTGCTGTGCTGGTATCGGCGTTGGGACACAGCTATCTGCAGCAGCTGGCTTCGCTGAATGTACCGGTGCGCGCAGTTGCGCCGTATAATAAGAATACTAATTTGCTGGTGGAGGATTTGCAGAACTGGCTGGCGGAGGGAATTACGCCGCTGATTATGCTTTCCGGCAGCATTAAGGCCCGTGGCTTTGCGGATAATCTGCGCAACTACGGCTTAAAGGGACATTTTGCCCAAAAGAGCTTTGAGCCGGGAGTCGTCAATGTAACCTACGGCGATTTGGATCACGGCTTTCGCTTCTGGGATGAAGAATGGCTGCTGCTGACGGAAAATGATATTTTCGGCATGCAGAAGCGCAAACGCTTGCATACTAAAAATCAGGGCCAACAGCTGCAGTATTTTTCGGATATCAAGGCCGGAGATTACGTCGTTCATAAGGTTCATGGTATCGGACGTTATATAGGCGTAGAAAACGTTGAGGTTGACGGCATTCACCGTGATTATCTGCTTTTGGCTTATGCCGGTGACGATAAGTTGTATGTTCCCGTAGAGCAGGTCGGTATGCTGCATAAATATGTCGGCAGCGAGGGCAGTGTGCCGCGTCTGTCGAAAATGGGCGGCAATGACTGGAAACGCACTACGGCCAAGGCTGCTAAGGCGATTACTGAGCTGGCGGAGGAGCTGCTGCGTTTATATGCACAGCGGCAGATTATGCCGGGCTATGCCTTTTCACCGGACTGTCAGCTGCAAAAGGACTTTGAAGCAGCCTTTCCTTATGAGGAAACACCGGACCAGCTGAAGGCGATTGCCGAAATCAAGGCTGATATGGAAAAGTCGCAGCCGATGGAGCGCCTGCTCTGCGGTGATGTAGGTTACGGCAAAACGGAGGTAGCGCTGCGTGCTGCCTTTAAGGCTGTGCTTGACGGCAAGCAGGTGGCGGTGCTGGCGCCTACAACAGTGCTGGCACAGCAGCATTATATTACCTTCAAGGAGCGCGTGCGCAATTTCGGCGTAGAGGTTCGCTTGCTGAACCGTTTTTGTACGCCGAAGGAGCAGCGCACGGTTCTGCAGGAGGTTGCCGACGGTAAGGTTGATATTCTTATCGGTACGCACCGTCTGCTGCAGCCGGATGTGAATTTCCCGAGTCTGGGCCTGCTGATTATCGATGAGGAGCAGCGCTTCGGTGTTGCCCAAAAGGAAAAAATTAAGAAATGGCATCTCGGTATAGATGTCTTGTCGCTTTCGGCAACGCCTATTCCGCGTACGTTGCATATGGCATTGGTCAACGGCCGTGATATGAGCGTTATCGAATCGCCGCCGGAGGATCGCTTGCCTGTTGAAACCTATGTCAGCGAATATAACGACGGCATGATTAAGGAGGCGCTGGAGCGTGAGCTGCGCCGCGGCGGCAGAATTTACTATATCAGCAACCGCGTGAGTGCTTTGGAGCCGTTGGCTGCCAAGCTGCGCCGTCTGGTACCGGGCATCAGCATCAAAATTGCTCACGGGCAGATGAATGAGGACGCATTAGAGGATGCCATGATTACCTTCTATGAGGGCGGATGCGACGTGCTTTTGTGTACGACGATTGTGGAAAACGGTCTGGACGTACCATTGGCGAATACGATTATTATCGACGGTGCCGACAACTTCGGCCTTTCGCAGCTCTATCAGATGCGTGGCCGTGTGGGACGCAGCTCGCGTCTTGCTTATGCTTACTTTGTTTATCAGCCTAATAAGGCGCTCAGCGAAATTGCCGAAAAGCGTCTGCAGGCTATCCGTGATTTTACGGAGCTGGGCGCAGGCTTTAAGATTGCTATGCGCGACTTGGAAATCCGCGGTGCCGGCAATCTGCTGGGACCGCAGCAGCACGGACATATTACCGGCATAGGCTTTGCCGCTTATTGCGAGATGCTGGAAAAAACCATTGAGCGTCTGAAAAACGGCAAGGAGGCCGAGCCTGAGCCGGAGCCGGTTCTGGAAATTCAGGCAGAGGCCTATATTCCGGACAGCTATATTTCGGATCCGCGTTATAAAATGGAGCTGTATCGTCGCTTCAGCGAGCTGGAATATTCGCAGCGTGAGGATTTTCTGGACGAAATTATCGACCGCTTCGGCAATCCGCCACCGGAGGTGGAAATGCTCTGGCGCTTGGCAGCGCTTAAAGGCTTGTGCCGAGTATTGAAAATCCGTGGCGTAAATGTGCGTCAGGGAATTATTCGCCTGACCTTCGGAGAGAAGGCACAGGTAAACCCGGAGGCCGTTCTGAAGCTGCTGATGCAGCATCCTAAGACGATGACATTGAAAAACGGTCAGGAGCAGCAGCTGACGTACCGAATGGGTACGTCTAAGCAGGAGCCCTTGGCATGGCTGGAGCAGACCTTGCCTGCTCTGGCATTGGAAGATTGAATTAAAGGAGGTGAAAGCAGGAGATGAGCAGTGATAAATTTTTGCGCGGCGCGATGATTCTGACATTGGCAGGACTGATTGTAAAGGTTATCGGTTCTGTGAACCGCATCCTGCTTTCACGTCTGCTGGGCGGCGAGGGTATCGGTCTTTACCAGATGGCTTATCCCGTATACCTTTTGCTGCTTGCGGTTTCTGCGGCCGGCATTCCGGTGGCAATATCAATTATTGTCGCAGGCTTTCTGGCGCAGAAGGACTATGCTAATGTGCGTCAGGTGTTTCGCGTTTCGCTGCGCCTGATGGCCTGCGTGGGCGCTGTGCTGGCGGTTTGTCTGGTGTTGGCGGCGGGCTGGCTGGTTGATGCCGGCGTGATTACCGATGCGCGTGCTTACTATTCGCTTATCGCGCTTACCCCGGCGATTTTCTTTGCTACGATTCTGGCCAGCTTCCGCGGGTATTTTCAGGGACATCAGCTGATGACACCGCCTGCGGTATCGCAGATTGTGGAGCAGTTTATCCGCGTAGTGACGATGGTGGTTCTGGCGTACGTGCTGCTGCCCTACGGTTTGGAATATGCTGCTGCCGGCGCTGCCTTCGGCGCTGTGCCGGGCAGTCTGACAGGTCTTGTGGTTATGGGTAGCTTTTACCGCTATTACCGCAAGCAGTGGCAGGATGATGCAGTGAAGGTGCAGGCACCTGCTGCCGAGCTTGTGCGCAGCAGTAAGCTGATTAAGCGCTTGCTGCTGCTGGCTTTGCCTGTGTCCTGCGCTAATATTCTTGTGCCTGTTACCAGCAGTATTGACGTATTGCTGGTTCCCGGCCGATTGATTGACAGCGGTCTTAGTGTGGAGCAGGCGACGGCGCAGTTCGGCTATCTGGCGGGCATGGCACAGCCCTTGCTCTTAATGGCGACGATACCGACGATGTCGCTGGCAACAAGCCTTGTGCCTGCTGTTTCCGAAGCCTTTGCTTTGAATAAATGGCAGATTATTGAGCAGAAGGCTGCAACCGCTATGAAGCTGTGCTGCCTGATAACAGTGCCTGCTTCCGTAGGCATGTGGGTATTGGCGGAGCCTATCAGCCGTCTGCTGTACGGTACGGCGAAGGCTGGCGTTGCTATTATGCATTCGGCGCCTGCCATCTGCCTTTTAGGCCTGCAGCAGGTTACAACAGGTATGCTGCAGGGAATGGGGCACACCAATCTGCCGATGCTGAATATGCTTATCGGTATTGCAGCCAAGCTGGTTGCCGTTCTCCAGCTGACGAATGCGGAATACGGTATTGCCGGCGCAGCATGGGCAACGAATATTAACTTTGGCGTGACGGCGCTGTTAAATATTATAGCGTTGTATAAATTCAGTATAAGATTTTCCTGGCTCAGTATTGCGAAAATCATCGCCGCAGCAGCGGTGATGGGTGCTGTTGCCGCAGAAGTGCATGTGCTGCTTGGCTGTGCATCGCCTGCTTTGGCAACAATCGCTGCTATGCTGGCTGCCGGGATAAGCTATATCATATTGCTGCCGCTTTTTGGTGTGCTGAGCAGACAAGAGCTGCGTCAGCTGCCGGTAGTAAAACGATTTTTTAAATAATTAAGAAAGAAGGCGTACTATCATGGGAACAATTACAATTGTCGGCTTAGGCCCCGGTGCTGTGGGACATCTTTCCTTGGAAACTATGGGACTTCTGCAAAACTGCGCTCAGGTTATCCTGCGCACGGCGGTGCATCCCACCGTTACCGAGTTGGAAAAGCAAAATGTAAAATTTACCTCATGTGACGATTTATACGAAAAGGCTGCTTCCTTTGAAGAAGTATATAATAGCGTTGTCGAGCGTGTGCTGGCAGCAGCGCAGAACGGCGATGTTGTTTATGCAGTACCCGGCAGCCCGCTGGTTGCGGAAAAAACCGTTGTTTTAATGCGTACCGCTGCTAAGGCGCAGGGCGTTAAGCTGGTGATTAAGCCGTCCATGAGCTTTTTGGACTTGGCTTACGTTGAGCTGGGCATCGACCCGATTGCCGGCCTGCAGATTATTGACGCGCAGGATTTTGCGGAGATTGCAAGTGCCGGTCAGCATCCGCTGATGATTACTCAGGTTTACAGCCAGATGGTGGCCAGCGATTTGAAAATTGCGCTGATGGATGTACTGCCTGACGAATACGAAATTTATTTCCTGCGTAATTTGGGCCTGCCTGACGAGGAATGTCGTCCGATTAAGCTGTATGAGCTGGACAGACAGCCGAACATCGACCATCTTACGAGCGCTTATATTCCGCCGATGCCTGAAGGAGCAGAGGATACCGTATTTGAAAAGGTTGACGATGCGGAAGCTGTTCCCGGTATTATTACCTTTGGCGAGGATGAGGTCGATTTTGCCGAGGAAAGCGAAGAAGAAGGCTATGCAGAGGACTTTTTGCCGGAAGCAGGCTTTGATGATTTCGACATCCAGCCCTTGGCTGATGTTATGCGCACCCTGCGTGAGCCTGGCGGTTGCCCCTGGGACAGAGAGCAGACACATAAATCCATTCGCAGCAACATGATTGAAGAGGTTTACGAATATCTGGAGGCTGTGGATGCTGACGATGTTGACGGTATGCGTGAGGAGCTTGGCGACGTGCTCATGCAGGTTGTTTTCCATGCCCGCATGGCACAGGAGGCAGGCCGCTTTGATCTGCAGGACGTTATCGACGAGGTTGTAGATAAGCTTATCCGCCGTCATCCGCATGTTTTCGGTGACACTCATGTCGACAACAGCGATGAGGTGCTGGTAAATTGGGAGGCTATCAAAAAGCAGGAAAAACAGGAGCGCAAGCATGTATTGGACGGCGTATCTCAGGGATTGCCGGCGCTGCTGCGTGCCTATAAGCTGCAGAGCAAGGCTGCTAAGGTCGGCTTTGACTGGCAGGACAGCGAATCTGTATGGGCTAAGGTACAGGAGGAGCTGGGCGAGCTGCAGGAGGCTTTAAAGGCAGGCGACAAGGCTGCTGCCGAGAGCGAGCTTGGCGATGTATTGTTTGCCGTGGTAAATTATGCGCGCCATAACGGTATCGAGCCGGAGGTAGCTTTGGACGGCACCAATAACCGTTTCGCTTCCCGCTTTAATTACGTGGAAAAACAGGTGGAAGCCAGCGGTAAAAAATGGCAGGATTTCACTTTGACTGAGCTGGATGAATTTTGGAATCAGGCTAAGGATTTGGAGCGTAAGAACGATTTATAAGGTAAATTTGCAATAAAGTTACTAAAATAATGCTATTTTCCCCTTGTTTTATAAATATTTTCGGAAAAGGCTTGCAGGAAAACGGTTTAGAGTGTAGAATACTATTGCTAGTTAAATTTGAGTTACGTTACGAAGTTACGTGCTCCGCAAGCATTTGCAATAATAACTAAAGTCATAATTAAGGAGGAATTTTTGATGAACAAGACTGAGTTAATCGCTGCTGTTGCTGAAAAAGCCGGCTTAACCAAAAAAGATGTTGAGAAAACTATCACCGCTACCCTGGAAACCGTTAAAGAGGTAGTTGCTAAGGGTGACAAAGTACAAGTAGTAGGCTTTGGTACTTTTGAAGCACGTGCTCGTAAAGAACGCGAAGGTAAAAATCCGCAAAATGGTGAGAAGGTAGTTATTCCTGCTGCAACCATCCCTGCTTTCAAAGCCGGCAAAGCTTTCAAGGATG
>OKUI01000767.1_pt1 | contig 10435 bp, 9 predicted proteins | sample 1606531 | NCBI WGS metagenome assembly OKUI01 (sample SAMEA3882506, study PRJEB24775) | human gut metagenome | biome: human-associated habitat; feature: intestine environment; material: feces | place: Netherlands | collected 2009/2010
AAGACGATTACTCATGCCCATAGGGGTGCTGAGTAGTTACAATTCGAAACGTAAAAACAAAAAGCAAAATGAAAAAAAGCAATCTTGGTAGAGTTCGACACTCCCACGCAAAACAAGTGAATATCATCAACATATACAATACCATCCAGTTAAATGACAAATGCCAGTATATCGAGCACATGAACAACTATCAGGGAAAGGAGGATGAGAAATGTCTGGACAAAGAATGATCATCATGAACGCTGGTAGCTCGTACTTCGAGCATGTGGAGAATTATTACGGCAGCAATGCCTGTGAGCAAAACTCATGCAGAAATGCTGAGATGCCGGCTGAGCTGAAAACGGAAAAGGCTCAGAGGATAAAGAACAACCTGATAGAGATAGGCTTGGTAACCGAAGATTTCATGCCATCAGGACTGTCTTCATCCGAAGCTGCCATCCTTGCCAACCAGATAGGTACAGAGTTGAAAATCGATAATATATGGAGCGTATTCGGCAATTATTGGGGTCCTAATCCGAACTCGATGAGAGCCGCCTACAACCGGGGAATGGATCAGAAGAAAACGATTCCCTTCCTCGAAAAAGTGATGCCTGCTATCAGAGGTTAATCTGGCAGGTAGTACTAGTACGCGTACATAGTACGTACTAGGTAGAAGTGAGAAATTTGCCTTACCTTTGCCCCCGGAATTCAGAACCAATGCGGTCTGAGTTTCGGGGGCTTTTGTGTATCTGCACATCAACCGTGGTGGGAGCCCCCAATCTTCTAAATTATTTAAAATGATGGAAGTGAAAGCGTATGTGTTCAGTCCTCCTCCTTACAGACGGCTGAGAGTAGTGAAAACGGAAGAGGGGATTACCCCACAAACCAATCTTTTATTAACGAAATAACATGACAGAAACACAACATGTAATTGCACTGAACCCTTATCGCAAGGGCAATAAGGGGAAGGTGTTTTCCAACAGTATGGCGGTGTATGACAAGGTGATTGCATCGCCGGAAATCAGGAAGATGATTCAGCAGATTAGGGGCGAACTGCCTATCCCGAAGGTGAATGCCAACGATGAGGAGGCGGTGAAGAAGGCGCAGGACAGGCTGAAGAGCGAACTGCCTTTCTTCTGTCCCCACTACGGCATTTTCAAGAACAATGTGCGCAGACAGGAGAATGCCCAGCCCGAGAGCTTCATGTTCCAGACTATCATCGACGTGGATGACAGGGAGTATGTAGACAAGGCTATCGAGAAGGCAAGGGAGCTGAACTGCTCTGACAGCATCTGGAACGGCTCGCTGCTGCACCTCTGCTACAGTGCCCGGAAGAAGCTGCACATCGGTATCAGACTGCCGGTGGGAATGACCATCGAGGAGACGCAGAAAGCATATTGCGAGGCGCTGGGGGTGCCGTATGACGAGAGCTGCATCACACCCGAGAGAATGATTTATCTTACGGATAAGGACTCGGAAATCTACAGGTCGAAGATGTGGTGCGCCGTGCTGAGCGAGAAGGAGATTCTGATGCGAAGGCAGGCGTATCTGGACCGCGGACTGACCGTGGACGGAAGAGGAGATGCAAAAGTTAATAGTTTACAGTTTAAAGTTAATAGCAATGGAAAGAACAATGAAAATAATAGACTATCGGGCAACGACGGCAATCCTGCTGTTTCTGCTGGCTCTGCTGTTCAGCCTGCCCAACCTGGTGATAGCCATGGTGCTGATGCTCCTCATATCGGGGATTCTGGAGGCAATCAGAATGCTGGCGGACTGGGAGCCAGGGAGAAGAATCTGATTGCGTTTGACCTCTTTACGCAGGCTGCCGGACTCGGGGGCATGGAGATTGATACCGTGGGGTCGAGACACTCCTCGCTGCTGGCTATCATGAGCGCCGGTGCTTCGAGGGTGATGGAGGAAGAGGAACTGATGAAGGTGGTGAGGGTGAAAATGCCGAGCTACTATCAGGAGAACGACTGCCATCAGCTGATTCACGACTTCTATGCGAAATATGCTGACAATACGAAGCCGATGTCGAGGGAAGTGATGAGGGTGAATGCGCTTGCAGAACAGAAGGCGAATGAAGTGAAGAGTGAAGAACGAAGAGTGAATAATTCGAATGCTGTGACTAATTATGCAGTTCAAAGTTCGAATCTCAAAGTTCAAAGTACCGGGGAGGATTATCCTGACCCGCCGGAGATGCCGAAGAAACTGCCGAAGCTGGTGGAGCTGCTGATATCGAGGACGCCGGAAATTTATAAGCCGGCTGTGGCGCACGCTATCTTCCCGCCGCTGGCTACGCATCTCTGGAAAACGAGGTTCCGGTATATTGACAACGTGGAGCACGAGGCGAGACTGATGACGCTGCTGCTTGCGGGTACCGGAGCGGGTAAGAGCAGCGTGAACAGGCCTATCGATTTCATTATGGAGGATATCAGGCTGAGGGATGCTGAAAACCTGAAGCGCGAAAAGGCGTGGAAGGATGAGATGCTGCGCAAGGGTGCCAACAAGGATAAGCGCAAGAGACCTGAAAACCTGATTATCCAGGAGATTGATGCGGATATGACAAACCCGGCTTTCGTGATGAGAACGGCCGAAGCGCAGGAACATTTCCTCTATACTTCGCTCAATGAGCTAGACCAGTTTGATGCGCTCAAGGGCAGCGGAAGCCAGCAGTTCCGCATCATGTGTCTGGCAGCAGACCCGGGTAATAAATATGGACAAACTCGCGTAGGAACAATGAGTGTCACGGAGCGTGTTACCATCCGGTTCAACTGGAATGCATCTACCACCATCCAGAAGGGTCAGCGTTACTTCTCTAAGGTTCTTACCGATGGTCCTATCAGCCGTATCAACTTCTGCACCATCCCCGAAAGGGAAATCGGCGAAGATATGCCTGTTTACGGAACTTATGATGAATCGTACCGTGAGGCGCTACGGCCTTACATCGAAAATCTGAACAAAGTAACGGGCCTGATTGAGTGTAAGGAGGCGTTTCAGCTTGCCCTCAAACTGAAGGATGAGAATGCTGAGTTTGCCCGGCTGTCGCAGGACAGGACGTTTGAGAATCTCTCGTTCCGTGCCAACGTCATCGCTTACCTGAAGGCGTGCGTGCTGTATGTAGCCAATGGTTGCAAGTGGGAACCGGAGATTGATGAGTTTATCCGCTGGAGCGAGCAGTATGACCTGTACTGCAAGATGCGGTTCTTCGGCGACATGATTGCGAAGGAGAACTTTACGGCGGAGAGGAGTTCGAAGCGTGGGCCTCAGAATCTTTTACAGATACTGCCCGATAGCTTTACGGCTGCGCAGTTGCTTGCCATCCGGCTGGAGCATGGTTTGGATGCGAAGGGTACCGACATGATGATCAGGCAGTGGCTGCACCGGAATTACATCAGGCGGGCGTATCAGTATACGGGCAAGCGTGACAGTTGTGACAGTTGTGACAGTTTTGAGAAGCTTAAGTACCGCCACGACGGTATGGTTATTGAATCTTAAATTTATTTTGACTTATGCAGATAGTTTTAAAACGTATAGCGAAGAAGAAGACCTACACGATAGGTCGCCTTTACATCCTGAAGGATGAGGATGTGAAGAAGCGCACGATTGAGAGTGTGAACAAGTGCAGGGGGCTGAAGACGGTGTGCGAGGTGCCCCAGGAGAAGCTGAATGCGGACTCGTATTTCTGTGATACGCTGGAGCCGTGCTGGCGCAATCTTCTGGGTGTGGAGCTGAGTCCTGCCGAGGAGAATGTGCGGTTGGGGCGTGTATCGGGCAAGAAGGCGCAGAAGATGAAGGGCAAGACGGCGATACCTGAGGGCACTTATCCGCTGGTGATCAGTAAGTCGCCGAGGTTTCAGATGTGGTTGCCGCTGCTGTTGGGTGTCCCCAATTTTGAGGGCATCCGCATCCATGCCGGCAATTATCCCGATGATACGCAGGGCTGCATCCTGGTGGGTGAAAACCGTGTAAAAGGCATGGTTGTGAACTCCCGCATCTGGCTCCACCGCCTCATCAATGCCATCACCGCTGCGAGAGACAGGGATGAGAGCATTTGGATTACGATTTTATAATGTTGAGTGTTGAATGTTGAATTAGGCTAGCGCCCTTGAGTCCGTTAGGCAAAAAATCAACATTCAACATTCAACACTCAACATTCAATTTAACATTCAACATTCAACATTAATAATTAAACATTTTTATATCATGAAAAAAAATTATAAAACAAAAAAAGAAGAGATGAAGAATGAAAAGACAGCGGGGAATGCTGTTGTGTTTGAAAACCCTGAATTCGGTAAGATTCTTACTCAGATAGATGAAAACGGGGAGCCTTTGTTCTGCGCGAAAGATGTATGTAATGCGCTGGGGTACAAAAAATCGTATGATGCTGTAAAACAGCTTGTTAACCGACTTGATACCGCAAAACGCGGTAGCAAGGTTCCGGGAAGTCTCCGTAAGGATGGAACCTCATCAGAGCGATTCCAGCAGATGCTCTTCGTCAACGAGAGCGGATTCTATGCTTTGGTTCTCGGCTCCAAGCTTCCAACGGCGGTGAAGTTCAAAAACTGGGTTACTTCCGAGGTGCTGCCACAGATTCGCAAGACGGGCGGTTATATTCCGGTAAAGCAGGGCGAGAGTGATGAGGAGACGATTCGGCATGCTGAAGAGATTCTCAGAGCTACACTCAAGGAGAAGGAGAATCTGCTGAAAAACCAGCAGGTGCAGATTGATCAGCAGAAGAAACTCATCGGAGAACAGGATATGGAGATTCGTCGGCTGAACGGTGTGGTGGACGAACAGGTGGTTTGCATCGCCAAGAACGGTGAGAACATCATCCAGTTGGAGAATCAGGTGGATCATCTTCTGCCGAAGGCGCTCTACACCGACAATGTGCTCAACTCTGTTTCCTGCTATACCACCACGCAGATAGCGAAGGAGCTGGGTATCACGGCGCAGGAGTTGAACCGCCAGCTCTGCGCCCTTCATATCCAGTACTACCAGAGCGGCCAGTATCTGCTCTATGCTGATTATGCCCACATGGGACTGGCGAAGAGCCGCACGCGCTACTCTACCCTCCCCGACCCTCACTGCGATGGGGCACAGGAGAAACTGGGCACCGCCTATACCCACACCTACCTCGTATGGACAGAAAGAGGAAGGAAGTTCATACATCTTTTAAAGGTAAAAGGGTAAAAAGGTAAAAAAGTAAAAAGAAGCTTTAGCCCCTTCCTGTCTCCGTTCCCAGCGATTCCATCGCTGGTCCCCTAAAAAAGGTAAAAAGAGCCCCCTAGCTAGCTTGCCCCCGCTAGGCTCTTTTTACCTTTTTACTTTTTTACTTTTTTACCTTTTTAAATTTGGTAGTTAGTGAATAAAGCCGTAACTTTGCATGCTCTTAAGCAGAATAAAGGAAATAGATTAGTAATTAAAAGCAAATATGAATAATCATACGACATCAATAACGACAAACAAGAAACATCACTACCGGGAACTGCTAGCTATCGGCATTCCTATCATCATAGGACAGCTGGGTACCATCATCCTGGGATTTGCTGATACGCTGATGATAGGCCATCACAGTACACCCGAACTGGCGGCTGCCGGACTGGTGAACAATATCTTCGGTCTCGTTTTCGTATCCTATATGGGATTCACCTACGGACTCACTCCTATCATCGGACGGCTCTACGGCGAGGAACGGACCGACTGCATCGGACAGAAAGTGCGCAATGCCTTCTGTGCCAACATGCTGACGGGCATCATCTTCACCCTCGCCCTCGTTGTGCTCTACCTGAATCTGGGGCGCATCGGACAGCCTGAAGAGCTGCTCTCGCTCATCCGTCCTTACTTTCTGGTAAACCTCGCCTCGGTGCTCTTCATGGGCATCTTCTTCACGATGAAGCAATTTCTTGACGGACTCGGACAGACCAAGGTGGCGATGTGGGCGATGATTGGCGGCAACGTAATCAATATCCTGGGCAACTGGGTACTGATTTACGGTGTGGCGGGGTTCCCGGAACTGGGTTTGCTGGGAGCCGGTATTTCGACGCTGGTGAGCCGTATTCTGATGGCGCTGGCGATGGTGGGCATGCTGATGACGGGCAAGAATTTCGGGGAATACAGACGCGATATTCTGCACAGTTCTCTGACCAAGGCTGACTTCAGGGAGATGAACCGGTTGGGCTGGCCTGTGGCGCTGCAGCTGGGCATGGAATCGGCTGCCTTCACGCTGAGTTGTGTGATGGTGGGCTGGCTGGGAACCATTCCGCTGGCGGCTCATCAGGTGATGATTACCCTCTCGCAGCTCTTCTATCTCGTGCTTTCGGGCATGGCGGCTGCGCTGGCTATCCGCGTGAGCCATTTTATGGGGCAGAAGGACTACGGGGCAGTTCGCCGCAATGCCTACGACGGGTTCCGGCTGAACCTGCTGTTCTCGCTGTGTATGGGTTTGCCGGTGTTCCTGCTTCGCCATCAGATAGGTGGCTGGTTTAATGATAATGTGGAGGTGCAGGCGTATGTGGCTACGCTGATTATCCTGTTGATGGTATATCAGTTTGGCGACGGACTGCAGTATACCTTTGCCAATGCGCTGCGTGGCATCGCCTGTGTAAAGCCGATGGTGCTCTATGCCTTCATCGCCTATTTCGTCATCTCCTTGCCGCTGGGCTACACCCTGGGTTTCCCTTGCGGCTTGGGCATTCTGGGCATCTGGATTGCCTTCCCGTTTGGTCTGACCATAGCGGGAGAAATGTATCGCAGAAGATTTGAGAAGGAATTGAAGAAGATTGAGGAATAAGAATCAGGCACGGATTTATAGACTGAAGGGAAAAAAACAGGCACGGATTACACGGATTACACGGGTTTATAGAGACATGCTCGAAACGAGTTATTATCTCGAAAAAAAATCCGTGTAATCCGTGAAATCCGTGCCTAAAAAATCTGACGGAATTTACTCAGCAACCTGATCAGCACGATCATCTACGTTCTCACCCTCTGTAGGAGCGAGAGTAGCCTTGAAATCGGTGATGCCGTACTTAGCAAGAATGTTGTACCACTGGAGGAGCTTCTTGATATCGCTGTCGTGAACACGGTCGCGATCGTAGTTAGGAAGAACCTCAGCAAAATAAGCGTGGAGCTCAGCAACAGGCGCCTTCTTGTAGTTGAAAGCGCTAGGCTTGCCCTCTTCCTTCTTGCTTACACTGTCGAGCACTTCCCAGAGTGGCACCTCATCAGCGTCTGTATACATAGCGATGTCACCAAGGCTTGTTACGCGGTCGGTAGCGAAAGCTGGGATACGCTTGTGAGTCTCATCGAGTGTTTCTACGATGAGGTTTCTGTTACCTCTTGATACCAATTTATAAAGGCCTGGTTTGCCTGCAATTGAAAGGATTGTTTCCATTGTCTTTTCTATTATTCTTTATTATTAATGATATCTAATAATTTCCTTACCTGTGCATCGATATCCTGCTCGCCATCGTTCACGATTTCGAAATCGGAGCGGGCTGCAAGTTCTTCCTGCGGCATGACGGCATCTATCCACTGCTGCGCCTTCTCTGCCGGGATATGGTCACGCTGCATGATGCGCTGGATGCGGACTGGTATGGGAGCCGTTACGCAGACCACGAAATCGAGGTGGATACGGAGGTAGAAACCGCTATCGAAGAGGATGGCACTCTCCATCCACTCATAGCTGCTCTGCTCGAAATCGCGCGCCACAGCCGGATGAACTACATCGTTGACAGCCTGCTTGTTTGCCTCGCCAGCCAGCAGAAACTGAGCCAGCACGGGCTTCTGCAAAACGCCCTCTGCACTGTAAACCTGCTCGCCCACCAGCTTCTTCAAACCAGCCTGCAAGCGGACATCGGTGCGCATGAGCCGCTTGGCCTCAGCATCGCAGTCGTAGACCCGGATGCCCTGTTTCTCCAATATCCGGCACACATAGCTCTTTCCGCTACCTATACCGCCCGTTATCGCTATCTTCATCATAGTAGAAAACTATCAACTATAAACTATCAATTATCAACTATCATTGCTGTTCCAGCAGATAATCTACCGTTTCCAGGTCGAGATGCGCCTTGCTCACCGAGCGCGGCACGCTGCGCAACTGGAGTCTGCACTTGTCAGAAGGGTTGTTAGCCAGATCGTTATAATCTACTACCACCTTAAACTGGCTCGGCTTGATGGTTCTGAAGAGGCTGGCTCCGATGGTGAATCTTACCGCCACTTTAGAAGGGAAGGTACGGAGCACCATGTTATCAGGCATGTTGATGGCCGTAACAGGCACATCGACCGACTCTTCGGTAAGCACATCAGGATATACCGCCAGTCGCACCATCTGAGGCACAATCTTCATGCCACGTATCTTCTTGATAGGTACGCTGCGATGAATGGTATCCTGCAGGTTGCGCATGTTGAACGGCTCGATTTCTACCGATTCCAACTGGTCGAGCTGCTTCTTGTTGGCATAAACCGTAACCGTAGACGGCAGGAATTCGGTATGTGCCAAATAATAGCTCTTGCTGGTTGTAATCCTACCTCTGAACACCACAGGCACTCGCTTGGAAGAGCCGTAGGTGAAGAAGAAATCGAATTTTGCCGGCTTGATGGAGATCAGTTTGGTAGAGCCGTAGAGCTGGGATGCCACCTGTTTCTGCACATCAGCCATCGGAATCTGTCCCGTTCCCGTTTCCTCGTCGGCATAATTGGCAAACCGGAATGTGAGCGGATGAATCTTGCCTCCGTAAGCATAGGTAACGAGTGTGAATCCCTTATCGCGCACCGTAATATGCACGGTATCAGGGAGTTCGCCGGTTATCACCGCATTGCGGGGCACGCCGGTTAACTGCACAGGAATATTGAATTCTCTCTCGGTAGTCTCATTGAGCGTCATCATCAGCCAGAAGATGCCGCTGAGAGCGAGAAAGAACAAAAAAATCAGAAACTCCTTATTCAGACCACTGAACAGGAAGTTTCTGACAGCTTTTAATATGCTCTTGATACTATGCATTAGGTGTCTGACTAGCTGCATCAGCAAACACGTAGCCCTTAGCTACAGTGATTACCACGCCACGAGCTATCTCAACATCAACGGTATTAGCCTCAAGGTCAACACGCTTAACAGTGCCATAAACACCGCCGCCTGTAACCACCTTGGTACCCTCTGCCAAAGCATTCTGGAACTTGCGGATTTCCTTCTGCTTCTTCTGCTGAGGACGGATCATAAAGAACCACATGATAGCGAAGATAGCTACCATCATGATGAGAAAACTCATGCTGCTACCACCGGCAGCTGCTTGCAATACTAAATTTGTCATGTCGTTAAAGTATTATCTATTATTATTTTATGTTCTATATATAAATAAGGTGTGGCCAGCAAGAAAGGCCTCCGTTATTTACTCACCCTCGCCCGGAGCGCGATGAATGCGCGGACGACGGCCGGCTGGGTGCTGGTTGTCCGGGCGCTGTTTGCCGGCATGTTCGCCGTGCTGTGCATGCTGATGCTGCTTGCGCTCAGGCATCTCCTTCTGGATGAGGTTGCGGCTGATGAGTTCGCGGCAGATGCTGTCGAGCATACCGTTAACATAACCGCCGCTGCGAGGAGTGCTGTATGCCTTGGCAAGTTCTACATACTCGTTGATAGTGACGGTAGCCGGGATGCCAGGGAAGTTCATCACCTCAGCGATGGCAATCTGCATGATAATCACATCCATATAGGCAAGACGTGAGAAATCCCAGTTGCGCAAAGCCTCGCTCATATAGCGCTGGTAGGTATCGCAGTTGAGGATGGTAGCACGGAAGAGCTTGCGTGCAAACTCTCTGTCTTCAGCATCCTTATATTCCGGCAGCAATTCCTGCTTGGCCTTAGCTTCCGGGTCGAAACGCTTGATAGTCTTCAATACGAAAGTATCTATGATATCCTTGTCATCGTTCCAGTAGAGGCTCTTCTCCTCGAGGAATGCATCAAGCTCTTCATTATTCTGAATGAACTGCTTGTAGATGCGGCGCCATACCTCGCGGTCGCGGCTGTACTCGTCGAGATCGGCAAGTTCCTCATCAATAGCACCGCTGACATAATCAGCATAGAGATCGCTAGACGTAATCGCAGTATACACTTTGCGCACCATTTCGATATCCTCATCCCAGTTGGAATGCTTAACATCTATCCATTCGAGCAGCATCTTGTTCTCTTCGAGCTGCAGAGCGAACTTATTGAATGCGAAACGTGGTGAAGGTTCCTGCTCACCCTCTCTCTTGGCACGAGCTACATCTACATCGTAGCGCTTGCGTGCCTCCTGGGTGATGGCAACGATGAGCTGCAACATGTAGTTGTACAAATCGTATGACTTGGAGAGACTAAACATCAGCTCCTTCTCAGCGTTCTCCATGTTATGATCGCTGTTTTGATAGTATGCGTAGGTTAACTGCACAATCTTACGTCTTATCAAATCCCTATTAA
>OKUI01000769.1_pt1 | contig 10432 bp, 10 predicted proteins | sample 1606531 | NCBI WGS metagenome assembly OKUI01 (sample SAMEA3882506, study PRJEB24775) | human gut metagenome | biome: human-associated habitat; feature: intestine environment; material: feces | place: Netherlands | collected 2009/2010
ACCTGCAGAAGGATGATCCGTATCTGAAGGAAAACGCTATGATTGTGGAAGAGATTCTGCGTCAGCGTCTGCAGGGCATTAAAAATGACAAGGGCGTTTATGTAACCCCGGCCTTCCCGAAGCTGGTTTATGTTCTGGATGAGCATAACTGCCTGAAGGGCGGCAAGTACGATTACATTACACGTCTGGCAGTAAAATGCAGCGCTAAGCGTATGTATCCCGATTACATCAGCGCCAAGAAGATGCGTGAAAACTACGAAGGCAATGTATTCTCCCCGATGGGCTGCCGCAGCTTCCTGTCTCCCTGGAAGGATGAAAACGGTAACTATAAATTCGAAGGTCGTTTCAATCAGGGCGTAGTTTCTCTGAACCTGCCGCAGATTGGCATTGTTGCCAAGGGCGATGAGCAGAAGTTCTGGAAGCTGCTGGATGAGCGTCTGGAGCTGTGCTTTGAAGCGCTAATGTGCCGTCACAATGCGCTGAAGGGCATTAAGAGCGATGTCAGCCCTGTACATTGGCAGTACGGTGCTATTGCCCGTCTGGGTAAGGGCGAAACAATAGACAAGTATCTGGAAAACGGTTATTCTACCATTTCTCTGGGCTATATCGGCCTTTATGAGCTGACCAAGCTGATGAAGGGCGTAAGCCATACCGATCCTGCAGGCGAGGATTTTGCCCTGCGCGTTATGAACCGTCTGCGCGGTGCCTGCGATAAATGGAAGGCACAGACTGGCCTTGGCTTTGGTCTGTACGGTACACCGGCAGAAAGCCTTTGCTATCGCTTCGCACGTATCGACAAGGAACGTTTCGGCACGATTGAGGATGTTACCGATAAGGGCTACTATACTAACTCCTATCATGTTGATGTACGCGAGAAGATTGATGCTTTCAGCAAATTTAAATTTGAAAGCCAGTTCCAGAATATTTCCTCCGGCGGTGCGATTTCTTATGTAGAAATTCCTAATATGCGTCACAACACCGAAGCATTGGAAGAGGTTGTCAAATTCATTTATGATAACATCCAGTATGCGGAGTTTAATACCAAATCCGATTACTGCCATGTTTGCGGCTTTGACGGTGAAATTACCATTAATGATGACAATGAGTGGGAATGCCCCGCATGCCACAACAAGGATCACTCCAAGATGACGGTTATCCGCCGTACCTGCGGTTATCTGGGAGAGAACTTCTGGAATGTAGGCAAGACTAAGGAAATCAAAGCCAGAGTAATGCATCTGTAATTTGCGAGGTGAGGGCGTATGAATTACGCAGAAATAAAAAATCTGGATATTGCTAACGGACCGGGCTTGCGTGTATCGCTGTTTGTCAGCGGCTGTACGCATCATTGCAAGGGCTGCTTTAACCCGGAATCCTGGAATTTTAATTACGGTCAGCCTTTTACGGAAACAACGCAAGAGCATTTGCTGGAGCTCTTGGAAAACGAACATATCCGCGGCCTGTCGCTTTTGGGCGGTGAACCCTTCGAGCCTGCCAATCAGGCAGCGCTGCTGCCGTTCCTGCGCAAGGTAAGAGCACGCTTCCCCAAGAAGGATATCTGGTGCTACAGCGGCTATGATTTCGAAAAGGATATGCTGACCGGTAATCTCGGTCCTTGGGAAATCACTGAGGAAATGTTGTCCTACATTGACGTACTGGTAGACGGAGAATTTAAGCTTGAACTGAAGAATCCTAATCTGCGCTTTCGCGGCAGCGAAAACCAACGCGTTATCTTGGTGCAGAAATCGCTGAAGGCAGACGGCATTGTACAATGGGATGATGGCGAAGGCTTGAGCATCTGACAAGAAGTGCGTTTACAAATTTATAAAAAATAAAGCATCCCGGCTCGTAGGAGCAGGGATGCCCGGAAAAAGAAATAGCATTGTCGGTCTTAGCAGGACTGACAATGCTATTTTAATTGTGTGCGCAAGGCTTGCGGAATAACAGATTCTATAAAGGCCTTGACGATTGCCGGTTCAAAATCCAGACCGGCCTTGTTCTGCAGCTCGATGATAGCGTCGGCGTGAGTTTTTTGCCAATGCTGGGTGCAGGGGTTCAGGTTGCGGTCATAATAATTGGCTACGGCAACTATGCGTGCGCCGATGGGGATGTTCTGTCCCTTAAGGCGTTTGGGATAACCGGTGCCGTCCCATTTTTCATGGTGCGCGCGGATGATGTCACTGATGGTATCGAAGCCGGGAATGTTTTCCAGCATGCTGGCGCCTGCGATGCAGTGCCGTTTATAAATAGACTGCTCGCGCGTAGAAAGAAACGGCAGCTTAGCCAAAATAATATTGGGTACGGAAAGCTGACCGATATCATGCAGCAACGCCGCAGTTTTTATCTGTGAAACTTCGCTGGCAGGCAGACCGAGCTTAGCGGCAGTGCTGGCAGAATAATTGGCAACCTGCTGACTGTGCAGATAAATTTCCCTGTTTTTAATTTCCAGCATTCTTAAATAGAACTCGCAGATATCCTTCGTCAGGCGAGCATCCGCAAAGTCCAGACATTGTGGTATAGCAATCATAAAGCGTATTTCCTTTTTTTCCGTTCAATATTGAGTACCAATAGTATAGCACTTTTTGACAAAAGATAAAAGTATGCAGAGCTATTGACTTGCAAAAAAAATTTTTTCCCATTATAATAGATAGGACAACTCAGGTCTGTGGTTGCAAGTCGATGCCAGTTGCAGGCGAAACGATCCACGTAAGCAGCAAAATTTTGCTGTGAGCACGGTGCAGCTTAGAAGTAAGTCCTGCCGCAAAAAAATTATGGGCGAGAGAGGTAGTAGTGGGGAGCGGAATGCTTAGGAGCGAACCTTCCAGCAGGCGAGTGTGGGGGCGAAAACCAGGTCAGCTGAGTTGTTTTTTGTTACCTAAATTACAGTTTGCTGTATTTTGAAAAAAAATACAGCAAATTTTTATTTTTATACCGATTTTTTTCATAAAAATACTTTACCTTGCGGGAATTTAGGTATATAATGTACCTATCTCAAAATTGGCTTACAATATCGAAGGGGGAAATGATGATGAAGAAGATTTTGTTTTTAGTTATGGCAGTTCTGGCTGCTGCTTCTATGATGATTGCCGGCTGCGGCGGTGGCGATAAAAAAGCTGCTGAACCGGAAAAGGTACTGCGCGTTGGTACAGAGCCTACCTTTGCACCTTTTGAATTCCAAAAAGAGGGCAGCAAAAGCTATGATGGTTTTGATATGGATCTGGCACGTGCTATCGGCAAGCAAATGGGCTACAAGGTTGAAATTGTCAGCATGGGCTTTGACGCATTGATTCCGGCACTGAACTCCGGTAACATTGATGTTGTTGCTGCAGGCATGAGCATTAACGAAGAACGTCAAAAAGCTGTTACCTTCTCTGAGCCTTATTATACTTCCGGCCTGATTGTCATGGTAAATAAGGACAACAATGAAGTTAAGAGCATTAAAGATCTGGAAGGCAAACGTATTGCCTGCCAAATCGGTACTACTGGTGAAAAGAATGCCAGAAACGTTGCTAACGCTAAAGTAACTGCTTTCAACACTAATGATGAAGCTGTTATGGAATTGAAAAACAAAGGCGTTGATGCGATTATCAATGATAGTCCTGTAGTTGGTTATTACCTGGCACAGGGCGGCAACACCAGCATGAAGACTGTTGGCGATATCATGGAAGCAGAGCAATACGGTCTGGCTGTTAAAAAAGGCAATGATAAGCTTGCGGGCGAAATCAACAAGGCTTTGGCTGAGTTGAAGAAAAATGGTGAATATGACAAGATTTACAAAACCTGGTTTGGTGAAGTAAAAAAATAATATTTTGTTCACTACGGAGCACGACAGGGTTTAATTGCCGGACGTGCTCCGTTTGATATTATAAAATTAGAAAAGAAAAAATGAGGGGGATCAACAAATGAAAAAGGTATTAGTGTTTTTAATGATGGCTATTATGGCCTGCAGCATGCTGCTGACCGGCTGCGGCGGTGAGGAAAAAAAGGCGGCTGACAGCGCTAAGGTTTTGCGTGTCGGCACAGAGCCTGTATTCGCACCGTTTGAATTTCCTAAGGAAGGCAGCAAGGATCTGACCGGCTTTGATATTGAGCTGATTGAAGCTCTTGGCAAGCAAATGGGCTACAAGGTTGAAATGGTAAGCATGGGCTTTGATGCTCTGATTCCGGCGCTGAATTCCAACAATATTGATGTTGCTAGGTTGTTGATTTTACTGAATCCTATTACACCTCCGGTCTGATGATCATGGTACGTAAAGACAGCAATGTAAAATCTATCGATGATTTGAAGGGTAAAACTATTGCCTGCCAAATCGGTACTACCGGTGAAAATAAATCCAGAACTGTTGAGGGTGCTAAAGTAAAGGCATTCAATACTCAGGACGAGGCTTCTCTGGAGCTGAAAAACGGCGGTGCTGATGCTGTAATCGGTGATGCTCCGGTTGTTGAATACTATATGACCAAAGCAGGCAAGGACTTTGCTAAAACTGTTGGTGAAAGAATGGAAGCTGAGCCTTATGGTATTGCTGTTAAAAAAGGCAGCAAGCTGGCTGGCGATTTAAATAAAGCTTTAGCTGAATTGAAAAAGAGCGGCGAATATGATAAGCTTTATACTAAATGGTTTGGAGAGAAAAAATAAGCAGTGGTTCTCTCCAGCCTGCAACTAAGAATTTAGAAGGGATTGGGAGAATATGAATTTTGAGCTTATGGCAAATTCGTTTCCGCTTTTGCTGGCCGGTGCCGCTATTACCGTAGAGATTACGGCGATGAGCGTTACCTTCGGTCTGCTGATTGGCTGCATGATCGGTATTGCGCGCTTGTGCAGCATTAAGCCGTTGCGTTATTTTGCCAATGTTTATGTCGATTTTATCCGCGGCACCCCGCTGTTGGTACAAATCTTCCTCGTGTATTTTGCGTTGCCTAATATTATCGGCAGCCGTGTTGATCCGTTTGTGGCAGCAATTTCCGCCTGCTCCATCAACAGCGGTGCGTATGTTGCCGAAATCTTCCGTGCAGGCATTCAGTCTATCGACAAGGGCCAGATGGAAGCAGGCCGCAGCCTCGGTATGACCTGGGCGCAGACTATGCGCTATATCATCATGCCGCAGGCCTTCAAGCGCATCATTCCGCCTCTGGGCAATGAATTTATTGCGATGCTGAAGGATTCCTCTCTGGTTTCCGTTATCGGTTTCGAAGAGCTGACTCGTCGCGGCCAGCTGATTATTGCCCGTACCTACGCTTCCTTTGAAATCTGGATGGCTGTAGCTATTATCTATCTGATTATGACCTTTGCTGTTGCAAGGTTTACCGGTTATCTGGAGCGGAGGTTTGACACGAAATGAGCAAGGAAATGATTGTAATCAAAGATCTGAAGAAAAGCTTTGGTGATCTGCACGTACTCAAGGGTGTAAACCTGACTATTGCGGAAAAAGAGGTTGTTGTTATCATCGGCCCCAGCGGCAGCGGTAAGAGTACTCTGCTGCGCTGCATCAACTTTTTGGAGGAGCCTACCGGCGGCAGCATTGTTATCGACGGTATTCCTCTGAACGGTGAGGCTAATATCAACGAAATTCGTAAGGAAGTCGGCATGGTATTCCAGCGCTTTAATCTGTTCCCGCATATGACTGTTATGCAGAATCTGATGCTGGCACCGATGAAGGTACGCGGCGTTTCTAAGGATGAAGCAGAAAAGACTGCGCATATGTACCTGAAAAAGGTTGGCATGGAAGACAAAGCCAACAATTATCCTGATCAGCTCAGCGGTGGTCAGCAACAGCGTGTTGCTATTGCGCGTGCCCTGTGCATGAAGCCGAAGGCTCTGCTGTTTGACGAACCTACCAGTGCTCTCGACCCGGAAATGGTTAACGAGGTTCTGGATGTTATGAAGCAGCTGGCTAACGAAGGCATGACCATGGCTGTTGTTACTCACGAAATGGGCTTTGCCCGTGAGGTTGGCGACCGTGTATGCTTCGTAGACGGTGGCAAGATTTTGGAAGAAGGAACTCCTGAGGAGATTTTTGGTAATCCAAAAGAGGAGCGTACCAAAAACTTCCTGTCCAAGATTTTATAATTACTTGATTTTTATTAAAAGCACATCTGTAAAGGTGTGCTTTTTTCAACTAATCATCATTTATGGAGTGATAATTATGCAAATGCAATTAGACGGACAACAATATCCCTATGCCTCACGCCGTCGCATAGTTTATGGCAGACGCGGTATGGTCTGCACCTCGCAGCCATTGGCCTCGCAGGCAGGCCTGCAGATTCTGCAGCAGGGCGGTAACGCTATTGATGCAGCCATCGCCACGGCAATTTGCCAGACTGTAGTTGAGCCTACGAATAACGGTCTTGGCAGCGACTGCTTTGCGATTGTCTGGGTGAAGGATAAGCTGTATGGCATCAACGGCAGCGGTTATGCACCGCAGAACCTGACGGCGGAGGCAGTGCGCGCTGCAGGACATACTGATAAAATGCCCTTCAGAGGCTGGCAGGCTGTGACTGTTCCTGGAGCGCCTTCAGCTTGGGCAGAGCTGCATAAACGTTTCGGCCGTCTGCCGTTTGCGCAATTATTTGCACCGGCAATTGATTATGCGGAAAACGGCTATCCTGTTTCGCCGATAGTGGCACGCTTCTGGCAGGAGGGTATTGAGGCGCTGATGCCATATAAGGATAATCCTGCAATTGCGCCTTGGTTTGCCGCCTTTGCACCTAAAGGCGTGGCACCGCGTACAGGTGAATTAGTGCGTTTGCCTGACCATGCCAAAACCTTACGTTTGTTGGCAGAAAGCTATTGCGAAAGCTATTATCGCGGAGAGCTGGCCGAAAAAATTGTCGACTTCAGCGAAAAGACCGGTGGTTATCTGACGCTGGCAGATTTGGCGGATTATCGTGCGGAATTTGTTGAACCGGTGCATATTAATTACCGTGGTTATAATGTGTGGGAGATGCCGCCAAACGGTCATGGTATTACAGCGCTGATGGCTTTGAATATATTGAAGGGCTTTGAATTCGACGGACGTGACAGCGTAGCAACACTGCATAAGCAGATTGAGGCTATGAAGCTTGCCTTTGCCGATGGCATGCAGTATATTGCTGACCCGCGCTATATGCGCACTAAGGTGGAAGCTATGCTGAGCGATGAATATGCAGCCAAACGCCGTGCACTGATTGGCGAGCAGGCCTTGCTGCCGGAAGCAGGCAAACCGTTCTGCGGCGGTACTGTTTATCTGTGTACTGCAGATAATGAAGGAAATATGGTATCCTTTATCCAGAGCAACTACAAGGACTTTGGCAGTGGCGTTGTGCTGCCTGGTTATGGCATCAACTTTAATGACAGAGGCGCAGGCTTTAGCTTGGACGAATCTTCGGATGATTTCCTGCTGCCGCGTAAGAAGCCTTATCATACAATTATCCCCGGCTTTTTAACTAAGGACGGCGAAGCTGTTGGTCCGTTTGGTGTTATGGGTGCCTATATGCAGCCGCAAGGTCATGTTCAGGTGTTGATGAATACGATTGACTTCCTGCTGAATCCGCAGGCTGCGCTGGACGCACCGCGTTGGCAGTGGATTGATGGGCGCGAGGTGTGGCTGGAGGATCGCTTTGCACCGGAGGTAGTGGAACAGCTGCGCAAGCAGGGGCATGATGTGCGCGTTATGAGCGATTACACCAGCTTTGGCAGGGGCGAAATCATCTGGCGCTGCCCTGACGGCGTACTGGCGGGAGCAACGGAGCCGCGTGCTGACGGAACCGTGGCTGCCTGGTAAATTTTTGTGTATTAATATGATATTCTCTACTGTGGGAAGTACGCACTTATGATCAAGCTGCTTTTTCAAGAATGGGCATACGCATAATACTACAATAGTAACCTTGCGGTAACTGGCGCACATTAAAGTGCGTACTTTACAGGAATGCACTTTGGTACTATGATATGTACAGATGATGTGCAATGCATCACGAGGAGGTTAACAGATTATGAAACAAGAAACTTTAAATTTTGTAAAAGAACAAACTGCAGCTTTAATTGCTGCTCATAGCTGCAGCGCCGAAGCAAAGGCTGCTGCCGAAAAATGGCTGGCTGCTGTTGGTACTGCGGAAGAAGCAGAAGTAACCAAGGCTTATATTGCAGAGCTGGAAGCAGACATCATGCCAATTGACGGTCTGATCGCTTTTGCCGATTCCGAAGCAGGCGTTGGCGTTTTCGGCGCTGAGCTGGCTAAAAATATTCTGGCACATGCTAAGGAAATCAAGGCTGCCGGTGCGGAGTATTGCGACTGCCCGGCCTGCGCTGCCTGCAAAGCAATTTTGGATAAAAAGGCAGAGCTGCTGTAAGTAATCTTCAAAAATAACATTAACCGCCCGTGTCTCAGGTGAAGTGGAGATGCGGGCGTTTTTTTGTTTGTAAAAAGCTTTTTCTTTTTGGAGCGTCCGAGAAGAATCAAACCTCCGCACACGGTTCCGGAGAAATAGCATGCTTGTTTGGCAATGATTTTCAAAGTTATAAACTACTTGTCTTTAGCTGTTGGATATAGTATAATAAACATAGAAAAAGTGCTACCGATAGACGGTTGCCCTTAGACAATGTTAGTTAAAAATAACCGCTCGTTTTCCTAGGACGGGGCGGTTATTTTTTTGCGTTTTTACCGAGTTCATAACCAAATTTAATGCACCCAAGCCCAAAACCAAGCAATGCAAGAACTTCCAGTATATTCATCAGTACCACCCTCTTCCTTGTAGATTTCTATAAAAATATAGATGTCGGCAAATCGAGGGCCGCAAACCCTCCGTAGAGGGCAACCGCCTACCGTATTCTGGTAGCACAAATATATTTTTAACATATGTTCGTCAAAAAGAAAATATGCAAAGTACAAAAGCAGACCATTTCATCCGAAAATGATGTAATGGTCTGCTTTTAATCTTCATTCAGTCAGGAAGCCTGCTTATGCCAGCTCCTTGGTTACAACGTCGGCAATAGCGTTGGCAATCTGCTCCAAACGCTCCTGCTTCGGTCCTTCGGCCATAATACGGATTAAAGGCTCGGTGCCGGAAGCACGTACCAGAATCTGGCCGTTTTCGCCCAGCTCCTCCTGATATTTTTTGATTACTTCCTGAATAGCAGCCTTTTCTTCCCAGCCGTTTTTATTCTTCACGCGTACGTTCAGCAGAATCTGCGGGAATTTAGTCATCACACCGCTCATCTCGGACAGAGATTTATTGTTGCGAACCATTGCACACAGCAGCTGTACTGCAGTCAGAATGCCATCGCCGGTTTTAGCGAATTCGGAGAAAATGATATGACCGGATTGCTCGCCGCCGATAGAATAATTGTGCTTGAGCATTTCTTCCAGTACATAGCGGTCACCTACAGCGGTTTTGACGGTCTTGCCGCCATGAGCCTTCATAGCCTGATGCAGGCCAACGTTACTCATAACAGTGGTTACCAGCATATTGTCATGCAGCTTGTTGCGTTTCATCAGCTCCAGCGCGCAAATCAGCATAATCTGGTCGCCGTCCATAGCCTCGCCGTTTTCGTCAACTGCCAGGCAGCGGTCAGCGTCGCCGTCATTGGCGATACCTACATGAGCGCCAACCTCGACAACCTTCTTCTGCAAAGCCTCCAGATGAGTGGAGCCGCAGCCGTTGTTGATGTTGATACCGTTAGGCTCGTTGAAAATTGCTACAACCTCAGCACCGAGACTGCGCAGGATAACCGGTGCGATTTCGCTGTTGGCACCGTTGGAGCAGTCCATAACAATCTTCAGACCATTCAGCTTAGCATAAGCAGTGCTCAGAATGTGCTTAATATACAGTGCAGACAAATCCTTTTCATGAATAATCTGGCCGACGCTGCTGCCGCTTACTGCCTGAGTGTAATCAATCGGTGCAGCAACGATAGCTGCAATTTCGTCCTCTACTGCGTCAGGCAGCTTGTAACCTGTCTGAGAGAAGAATTTGATGCCGTTGTCTTCAAACGGATTGTGAGAAGCAGAAATTACAACACCGGCGTTAGCCTTAACCTCACTGGTCAGAAAGGAAACTGCCGGAGTAGGCATAACGCCCAAAAGATGTGCATTGCCGCCAGCGCTGCAGATACCTGCTGCCAAAGCGCTTTCCAGCATTTGTCCGCTGCGGCGTGTATCTCTGCCGATAATAATTTTCGGGCAGGAAACCTCGCGGCCAAAGTATTTTGCTGCAGCATAGCCCAGCTTAAAGGCCAGCTCCGGAGTAAGCTCTACGTTCGCCACACCGCGAACACCATCAGTACCAAATAATCTTGCCATTTTTTCTAATAACCTCCCTAATGTTAATGCGTTTATATGTGAGTTGGGAATTGTTGAGATTTATCAACAATAACAGAAGATAGAGGCTCCCCTTGGGGGGAGCTGTCACCCGCAGGGTGACTGAGAGGGGTTGGTACTCGCTATACTTACCAACAGCGCTA
>OKUI01000780.1_pt1 | contig 10366 bp, 10 predicted proteins | sample 1606531 | NCBI WGS metagenome assembly OKUI01 (sample SAMEA3882506, study PRJEB24775) | human gut metagenome | biome: human-associated habitat; feature: intestine environment; material: feces | place: Netherlands | collected 2009/2010
TACACTTGCAGGCGAAGTTGCAATGTTTGAGTGTTACGAGGCAACCCGTGATCTGGAGTTACAGGATGTGGAGATCGAAACTCCGATCTGTAAGACGACCGTAAAAGAATTAAAAGGAAAAAAACTGGCAGTGGTACCGATTCTGCGTGCCGGACTTGGCATGGTAGACGGTATGCTGGAAATGATTCCTGCTGCAAAAGTCGGACATATCGGTCTCTATCGTGATCCTGAGACAGCAAAACCAGTGGAATATTACTGCAAACTTCCGGCAGACTGTGCCAACCGCGAAGTATTTGTCGTAGATCCGATGTTGGCTACCGGCGGATCAGCCATCGCAGCAATCCAGATGCTGAAAGACAAGGGTGTAAAAAGCATTCGTTTTATGTGCATCATTGCTGCACCGGAAGGTGTAAAAGCACTTACCGATGCTCACCCGGATGTTGATCTTTACATCGGAGCACTTGATGATCATTTAAATGAACATAAATATATTGTTCCGGGTCTGGGAGATGCCGGTGATCGTATCTTTGGAACCAAATAATCAGATATTACCATATTCAGGGGGGCAAAAGTCAGTATGGACTTATTGCCCTCTCGTTATTTTACAAAAACCACAAAGGAGGCTAACACATATGAGCACAAAACGACAGGACTACATCAGCTGGGACGAATACTTCATGGGCGTTGCCATGCTCTCCGGTATGCGTTCCAAAGATCCAAACACACAGGTTGGAGCCTGTATTGTCAGTGACAAACACAAAATTCTTTCAATGGGATATAATGGATTTCCAACCGGATGTTCCGATGATGATTTCCCATGGGTACGCGAAGGCGATGACAACAAATACTTTTACTCTACCCACAGTGAATTGAATGCCATTCTCAACTACCGGGGCGGAAGCCTGGAAGGATCCACCATATATGTTACGCTCTTTCCATGCAATGAATGTGCCAAAGCCATTATCCAGTGTGGTATCCGTGAAGTTGTTTACGACAGTGACAAATACGCTTCTACCCCGGGTGTGATCGCATCCAAAAAAATGCTGCGTGCCGCCGGTGTGACACTGCGCCATTATGAACACACGAACCGGGAAGTAAAATTGTCATTGTAAGAGTTGAAAAAATAAATAAAAAAGACAGCTACGAACGCTGCCTTTTTAGGAGAAGGTATTTTTACTATGGGGTATAGCAAAAACTATATAATGTATTGGGGGGTTTTTACGGTTATTATAATATCACGGTTATAACGATAAGTGTTCACAAATTGCATAAAAATCGTGGTTTGTTTTTATGCAATTTGTATAGTTCTTTAGTCATATTCAATATTTTTCATATAGTGATTTTGCACAAAAGTATGGCTATTTTTTAAACATTATGTTCAACTGTTGTTTTGCTGTCCTCATCAAACAGTGCTTCAAACTCATCTCTTGTGATTTTCTCCTTCTCAAGAAGAAGTGCTGCACATCTGTCAAGCACATCGCGGTACTCTGCTATCATGCTCTTTGCCTTGTCGTACGACTCGTCGATGATGCGCTTTACCTCGACATCGATTGCCGATGCTATGCCCTCGCTGTAGTTCTTTGCATGGGCGAGGTCTCGTCCGATGAAGACCTCCTCCTCATCATCGGCATAGCAGATAAGACCGATGTTGTCTGACATACCGTATTTGGTAACCATCTCGCGCGCAAGCTTTGTAGCCTGCTTGATGTCCTGTGATGCACCTGTAGTGATATCGTCAAACACAAGTTCCTCTGCTACACGACCGCCTAAGTCTACTACGATTTCCTGAAGCATACGTCCCTTTGTGTTGAACATCTCATCCTTCTCAGGCAGAGGCATGGTGTAGCCTGCTGCGCCTGCTCCTGTAGGGATGATTGAAACTGTGTATACAGGTCCCACATCCGGAAGCAGATGGAAAAGGATTGCATGTCCTGCCTCGTGGTAGGCTGTGATGCGCTTTTCCTTGTCAGAGATGATACGGCTCTTCTTCTCAGCTCCGATACCAACCTTGACGAAGGATTTTCTGATATCATCCTGTGTGATATATTCTCTGTTTTCGCCCGCTGCACGGATTGCTGCCTCATTCATCAGATTCTCAAGGTCTGCACCTGTGAAGCCTGCTGTAGTCTGTGCAATCTGCTTTAAGTCTACGTCCTCTGCAAGAGGTTTTTTCTTGGCATGGACACCTAAAATTTCTTCTCTGCCGCCCACATCCGGTCTGCCTACTACAACCTTTCTGTCGAAACGTCCCGGACGCATGATAGCAGGGTCAAGTATATCCACACGGTTTGTGGCTGCCATGACGATAATGCCCTCATTGACACCAAAACCATCCATCTCGACAAGCATCTGGTTCAATGTCTGCTCACGCTCGTCGTGTCCGCCACCCATTCCTGTGCCACGGCGTCTGGCTACTGCATCAATCTCATCGATAAATACGATACAAGGCGCATTTTTCTTGGCATCCTCAAACAAATCTCTCACTCGTGAGGCTCCTACTCCGACGAACATCTCCACGAAATCAGATCCTGAAATGGTGAAAAACGGTACCCCTGCCTCCCCGGCTACTGCCTTGGCAAGGAGAGTCTTACCTGTTCCCGGAGGTCCTACAAGAAGGACACCCTTTGGGATTCTTGCTCCAAGTCTGGTGTATTTTCCCGGATCACGAAGGAAATCAACTATCTCTGCAATCTCCTCCTTTTCCTCCTTTAATCCTGCTACATCGGAAAACTTGATATGGTTCTCCTCCTGTGTGGTGAGCTTCGCACGGTTCTTGCCGAAGTTCATCATCTTGCCACCGCCGCCCTGTGCTGCTGCGTTGTTGTTCATCACTGCAAAGAATATGAACATGGCTCCGAATACCAAAAGATACGGAAGCAGTGTCATAATCCAGCTCTCAGCCGGAACATCCGCAACTGTATAGTCGGTATACCCTGCTTTTGTCATGGTCTTTTCTATATTGTTTACATCTGATACATAAAGCACCTTTGATGTGCCATCCTTGAACTTCACCTCCAGACTTCCTGTCGGTATCTCCCTGTTTTGCACTACCTTTACGCTCTTCACCTGATTCTTGTCAAGATCCTTCTCGAACTGACTCTGTGTGTAAGAGTTTGATGTAGCCCCAGCGCTCAGCCAGTACCAAATGCAGATTACTGCAAATACAATGATAATGTATACGCCTATTCCGCGCACACCGCTTTTTTGTTTATTCAATTTACTTCTCCTTTTTATTTTATTTCGCCCTCGACGAAGCCGATATAAGGCAGATTTCTGAATCTCTGATCATAGTCAAGGCCATAGCCTACCACAAACTTATCAGGAATCACAAAGCCCACGTAGTCTACATTTACATCATCAACCACACGGCGCTCAGGCTTGTCCAAAAGTGTACAGATTGTGAGACTCTTCGGGTTTCTTTTGGCAAGGAGCTTTGAAAGCCTGCTAAGAGTATTTCCCGAATCAATGATGTCTTCTATGATGATGACATTCTCTCCCTCGATAGAATGCTCAAGGTCCTTTTTAATCTTGACATCGCCTGATGACTCTGTGCCTGAGCCATAGCTGGATACCGACATGAAATCCATAGTCATAGGCAAATCAATTCTCTTTGCAAGCTCAGTGGTAAAGAATATTGAGCCCTTGAGTATGCAAATGAGATATACTGACTGTCCCCTGTATTTTTCTGTGATTTGCGCTCCAATCTCTGCAATACGCTTATTGAGCTGCTCCTCTGTCAGATAAACCGAAATATCATATTTTTTTGAAAAATCCATTTTGTTTTCCTCCGTAAAATGTGATCTTAAGTACTTTTCCTGTCTGTGGTGTGACAAGTGCGCCACAGCCGGATCTGTATCCGATAATGGCATGCACCAGTGATTCATGGGCTATGAGCCACAGCCCCGCTCTCTGCTGTGCAGGAATTTTATCACCTGTAAATACCTGCTTCAGCTTCTTATGATGGCCCTCGTCATCCACAATTATATAGTCACCGGCTTTTCTTGTTCTTATTTCAAAGCCTTTCTTCATCTTATCATAATCAAACCATTTCGTATATGGTTTTTTGGGAATTTCGTCCATTTTACCATTAAAATCTTGTATACAAAGTGTGACATATGAGCCATCTGCCGAAAGCTTTATGTTTTTTTGCTCTCCCGTGACACTCAGTGCCTCAAGCTCTTTTTGCGTAATTTGAATTTCTTCTTTTTCATCGTCACACCTTCCGGCGAAGAGTATCACCTCGCCAAATGATTTTTCCGCAATAATTCCATATGGCAGATTGATTTTTCTGCCCGACTGCTGCCCTGCAAGCTTCACAAGTGCACCGATATGTGTGCTCGTGATGTCCTTGAGCCGCCCTGATGCCAGATGTATACACTCGCGCGCCACTCCGCTTTTTAATGCCGGATGCAGACTCTCAAAACGGCTGATTTCAAGTATCACCCTGCCTTCTTTTTTTGAAACCATGCTGTCACACGCCTCTTTTAGCTGCTGCTCGTAAAAATCATTCATCACCGCAAGCTGTCCTGCGCTCTCATTGATATGCTCTATCGCCCTGTCATTAATCTGCAAAAGCAGCGGAAACACATCATGGCGCAGCTTATTTCTGGAGTAGGCTGTGTCAGTGTTTGTGGCATCGGTGACAAAAGCCTGTCCGTTTTCCTTTAGATATTCCTCTATCTGTGCGCGTGTCGCTGATAAAAGCGGCCTGATATAGGTGACACCATTCTTCACAGAAACCGGATGCATGCCGGATAGACCCTTTGCTCCGCTTCCGCGAAGCATCTGAAAAAGAACTGTCTCTGCGTTGTCTTCCATATGGTGCGCAACTGCAACGACTACCTGCCTCCTGTTATCCTGATTTGTGTCTGATGCATTGGCCGGTTCACAGGGATATCTGCCTGCCTCCTCTTCAAACGCTTCATAGCGCAATATCCTGGCGGCCTCCTCCAGTCCGAGTCCATGACTTTTTGCATATTGCGGTACATCCACGGAATGCACATGGCACGGTATGTTAAGCCTCTCGCAGAGATCTGACGCAAACCTCGCATCCTCCCTGCTCTCGGCTCCTCTGATGCCATGCTCCACATGCACTGCCTCCAACGCAAAATCAAGCTCATCTGCGCACTGTCTTTTTATCTCATTTAAAAGCAGCAGAAGGCAGACCGAATCCGCACCGCCCGACAGCGCAACAAGCACCGTGCTGTGATTGTTTATCATCTTGTTTTCCAGAATATAATCTTTCGTCCGTCTAATCATTATTTTTCCCAGATTCCTATTGCAACTACAGTCATATCATCCATGGCGTATCCGCCTGTGTCAAGCAGCACCCTGTCCAGAATTTCCTGCGCCATCACGCCTGCATTGTCACTTTTGACGCCTGCGATGATATCCATAAGCTTCCCCTGTCTGTCCTTTACATGCAGATATTCTAGCACACCATCCGTCACCATGACAAGGAAATCGCCACTTTGAAGTGTATTTTTTGAATGTTTGCTCTCCTGCCAGACATCGACCCCCGCCGGGAGTGATTCAATTTCTATAACACTTACTTGTTTCCCTGATTTGATAAATGACGGTGCAGCGCCTGTTTTGGTCAGCTCAAGCTCACCTGTGTACATGTCTATTGTGGCAAAATCAACCGTGGAATAGGACTCCTCGCCCGCCGATATGACCATGGCAGAGTTCATCAGCTTTAGGGCACTTTCCCTGCTAAAGCCGGCCTCCAAAAGCTTTTCAAGCAAATCCACCACCAGTGTGCTCTCGGCCTGCGCCTGCTTGCCCGAGCCCATGCCATCGGATACACATACATGATACATGCCATCATCCAGCTGAAACATGCTGCAGCTGTCGCCATTTGCCTGAGAGCCGGTCTTCTTTTTGGTCGCCACCCCCGAAAGTGCATATAACTGATTCTCCTCGTAAAGCACAATAGATGTCCTCTCATCGGATATTATTGAAACTGTCCCATGTGCTTGCCTGAGCTTCACTCCCATGGCGCGTGAAACCGCCTGCACATATTTTGAAATTTCAATCCCACCATCTATCTTGGTGCAGACATCTGCCTTTATACATACCTGCTGCCTTGCGTTCTCATAAATATGAGCATTTTCCACCTGTATACCAGCCTCTTTTGTATATACATAAACTCTTGAAAGGCGCAGCCTTCTTTTTTTATCAATACATTTTTCAGCCCTGCACCAGCTCTCCATGAGCTCTGCCATAGCGTCAAGCTGTGCGGCTATGACGCGTCTGTTTTCCGTGAGACGCCTGTACCAGGCTTCATTTAGCTCAATACGGGCAAATGCCTCTGTGGCGGCTTCCACCATGCGCGTATAGTGTGGGCAGCCATCCACATATCTGTTTTGCACAATTTCCTCTGTTTTCATACGTTTGCGTACTGCATCAGCAAGCATTTTTATACTGTCGGAAATCGAAGCCCCGCTTGTCCAGCACACACTGCAGCCCTCACAGCATGCACAAAGTCTCCCTGTCACCTCAAGCTGTATTTTCTCACTCTCATCAGGGATTTTATCTGCCGTACATTTTACAGCCATGACACTTGCAGTCGAAATAATGCCTGAAAGTCCAGAAACTGCTGTGGCAAATGCCTCCTCCCTGTCGGGCAGAAGTCCTGCTATGACCGGGTTTTCATTGTGCTCAAGAGCCCTTAAATATTCGCATGCTCTGCAAAGCACAAAGGCCATCGAAAACACAACAAGGCTCTCTGCTACCGACAACACTATCTCATCCGTATCCGGCCTTCCCAGAAATGTTACCGACAGATTCATCACCGCCGTGGCACAAGCTGCTACAACGGCTGTTGTCAGACATCCGTTTTTACTGCCTTTTCTCACAAATAGCCTTTCCCCAAAGTAAATCACCGCAATAATAAAGAGATACTTACATATCGACGGTATCGATATAAAGTATCCCATTCCAATAATTAATCCTATGTAAAAAATAATCGTATGTCCACTGCTCAGACAATAAACTCCATACACTGCAGGTATCAGCGGATAACAATCCATCACACACACCAGTGTGGATGCAAATGCCATAAGCCCCCACACGGCCTTTTTTAAATTTGCACTCCTCATCTTTTTGCCTCCATCTTTTTTCAACGATTATATGTGGTCAAAAATGAAGGTTTTGACGAAAAAGCGCAACTATATCTTCAAAAATTATTTGTCCTTTTCCTTGAAGATTATTTCATTGTCATACGCAAGCCCCAGCTTGCTCTTTGCTATATCCTCTATGTACTGGTCACTCTGCATATACTGCTGCATGCTTTCTATCTCATCAGCACGCTCCGATTCTTTAGTGTACTGCTTTTCAAGCTCCGCTTTTTGTGCGGCATATGTAGATTCCTTCTGCTTTAGCTGCACAACCTGGACTACCATAACCACAAGAAATGCTATAACTATGATAGAAACACTTAAAGTTCCGCCCCTTCTCTTTGCACGACGTTTACTCATTATTCCTCCTTAGGTGCTTATCTGAATATCCTGCCAAACATTTTATCTTTTTTTCCGGTCACCTCCGGTACCTTCGAATACGTAATCATGTCTATCTCACCTTCTATATCGGCTTCTCCCTTCTCAAGGTTTAACCTGTTTACGTGAAGATCCTTGCCCTTTAGGTCAAGCATGCCTAGCTCCGTCTCCAAAAGTATCTCTCCCACATCAAAGGAGAGCACATCCAAAATGCCTGTAAAGCTGCCTGTTCTGCGATTATTCAAGATAAGCTTATGACTCTTTGTGCCTGATATTTCTTCCATTTCCTGTCCCTCACATATTTTTTATATGTCCCAAAAACAGCCTCACATATGGCTGCCATCTGTGGAATCACATATGTAAATATATGCCGGGATTCATGAAAATATAACCTATATATACTCAAAAAGATCTTTTGCTTCTTCCTTCTTTGTTGTGTCAAGGAGATTTAACACCTTAACCTTGACTGTCTTTTGTCCAAACGCTATCTCTATTATGTCTCCGACCTTGACATTTACAGATGCCTTTGCCGGTCTGCCGTTTACTGTGACACGGCCTGCGTCACATGCCTCATTTGCCACTGTACGTCTCTTTATGAGACGTGATACCTTCAAAAATTTGTCTAATCTCATTGTTACCTCTGTGTCTTGTAATAATAAATCAATTCATAACTATTACCCTGATTTCAGTGGATATAGCCAAAAATGGGCGGAGCCTTAAAGGCTTCACCCATTCTTCTACTACGGATAGTCTGACTTATTAGTTAAGAGAATCTTTTAAAGCCTTTCCAGCCTTGAACTTAGGAGCCTTAGATGCTGCAATTGTCATCTCAGCGCCAGTCTGTGGATTTCTTCCTTCTCTTGCAGCTCTTTCGCTTACTTCGAAAGTTCCGAATCCTACTAACTGAACTTTTTCACCTTTTTTCATTTCTTCTGTAACAACATCAACAAATGCTTTTAATACTTTTTCTGCATCTTTCTTTGAAATATCTGCCTGTTCTGCAACTGCAGCTACTAATTCTGTCTTATTCATCAGAAAATTCCTCCTTATTATGTTTAATAACTCTCCATATGCCGTACATTCACAATCTAAACCCTAATGTACAATCTTATGAGTTCAACATGTATAGTTATACCTAAAATGGCCATATTTGTCAAGGAAAATAAGGGATTTCAAGGCTGAAACCCCTTGATTTTACTTACTTTTTGCCAGTTTATGACCCATGGCTCTAACCTTCCATCTGTTTGCCCAAAAAAGAGGCTGCAATAGCCGCTGCTTTTTGCTCAATATCACCTATTTTGTGGCTACTGTCCCTCACCATGACTATGACAGATCCTATTGCATCCCCCTCCGCTATTATGGTCTGTATGACCTGCCCATCACACTCCATACCGTCTACGGTTATACGGACAAATCCCGGCTCTCCTTTTCTCGCCACTATCATCTTCCTGTCACTTATGACGTCTTCTAGCTCTCGATGAAGCTCCTTTCCAAGCATATATTTCTTGGGAATTCCCGCTACTGCAATGACCGAATCCCTGTCGGTTATCACAACGGGAAGCCCCAGACTCTGCGATACCGCGTCCACATACTGCTGCGCAAATACCGCCAAATCCGCCATCGGAGAATACTTTTTTAGCATGATCTCACCATCGTTTCCCATAAATATCTCTAACGGATCGCCCTCCTTGATTCTTAGAACCTTTCTTATCTCCTTTGGCACCACGAGGCGTCCCAAATTATCAATTCTGCGAATAATACCTGTCGCCTTCATATTCCGTATCAATCCTCCATCACATGTTAAATTATTGCTTTGGAGTTATTATGTGGAATTTTTATTAAATTATTCTTTATAATATGCCCGCCAGAGTCGTCTTAAGATCCTCTGCATTTATAGGCTTTGCTATATGCCCATTCATACCTGCATCAAATGCCTGTTTCCTGTCCTCTGCAAATGCATTTGCTGTCATAGCAATTATCGGTATTTCTGAAAGTCTCTTATCTTCAAACTGCCTTATAATTCTTGTTGCCTCATAGCCGTCCATGTTCGGCATCTGGATATCCATGAGAACCATGTCGTAATATCCCGGTTCAGAACCTTTCAAAACATCTACACATTGGATGCCATCGCATGCCCTATCCACGGTCATACCCGTCCCGGCTAGAATAGTCTGGGCAATCTCTGCATTCAGGTCATTGTCCTCCACCAGCAGTATCCTCTTACCTCTGAAAGAATAATCTTCTGTAGATTTTACCACCTCTCTGTTTTCTGCAGCAATTTCCGCAATCTTGTGTTCCAGTGTGACCGTGAACGTTGTGCCTACCCCCTGCTTGCTCTGTACATCTATGGTTCCGCCCATGAGGTCGACTATCTTCTTCACTATAGCCATGCCGAGCCCCGTTCCAAACTGGCCACTCTCCGTGGAGGTCTGTGCCCTTGTAAAATCCTCAAATATGTGTTCAAGGAACTCCTCCGACATTCCTATTCCAGTGTCCTTAACAGTCGTCTGTATCCTCGCATATCCATCACGGTCACACGGGATCTCCTCTATCCTGACTGCTACACTGTCCCCCGGAAGTGAATATTTATACGCATTGTTAATTATATTCATGAGGATCTCTTTCAACTTGACAACATCACACTTGATATTGTTGTGTTTGACGTTGACATCCCATATGAAGTCAATGTGCTTCTCCTTCATCTGAGCCTCAAAAATCCAGTAAACCGCATCAAGACTCTTCTCCACAGATATATCCCTCTCATCTAGATCAGACCTTCCGCTCTCTATACGTGCCATCTCAAGCACGTTGTTGATAAGTGAGAGCAGATAGTCGCTGGACGACTTTATCTTACCTATATAGTCCCTTGC